>Ga0307994_1001936_pt1 | contig 11911 bp, 10 predicted proteins | sample EllFjometagen261_FD_203171 | JGI IMG/M metagenome (GOLD analysis project Ga0307994, IMG submission 203171) | Marine microbial communities from Ellis Fjord, Antarctic Ocean - #261 | ecosystem: Environmental > Aquatic > Marine > Unclassified | place: Southern Ocean | collected 2014-11-02
ATCAAAGTCCGCCAGTGCTCCAAAAGTTCATCGCGGCCCGCTGTGTCCAATCCAGCTATATCAAGTTCCATGCCTTCACTCCCGTATGGCTTCGCTCACTGAGCAAAGCCCGAGTAGCTTCGGGCACACCAACACACAGGCTTACGGCAAAACAAAAGTCCAGTCCGAATAGGGGGCATTAGAGATTAAGCTGTTGATGCTGAAATGGGTTTGTCTGGGTGCACCGCTGCCCCTAATATCTTCATCATAACGTGATGCGTTTGTCTAAGCTCAGGGACGCTAATACGCCTTCGAACACAGCGATGCCGTTCATTATATCTTCTATCGGTATTGGGTACGCTCCGCGGGACTGGATTGCCTCAGCAAAGGCTTCGAGTTGCTTGCGTTCAGTCGATATATTGGGAAATGACCATTCTTGGCGTTTCCCCTCGACAGATTTCCATATGAGATCGTTGGCGCCGCGTAGCTCTAACCAGCCCCTTTCACCAAAGACCTGCATACGAAAGATTGGCGCCGTCGCCGTCATGGTAGTGACGTAGCCCGTGGCGCGGTTATCAAACTGAAGTAGCATAGATGTGATGTCATCATGATCGATCTTGTGCACGAGACGATCACTTTGCGCTACAACAGACGCGACCGGTCCTAATAGATGGATCATAGTATCGATCACATGAATACCGGCAGCGCCTAACCCCCCTGCGGGACTTTCACCCGGAGCGACGCGCCACATGTCGGAGGTGTAGATCTCACCAAAGCCAACATGGCTGCTCATGTTGCCTTCGATATGCAGGATCGTACCCAGATCGCCGCTCCTGATCATGGTTTTCATACGCTCCACAGCTGGTAGAAAACGGCGGTTATGGCCTGCAGCAAAGACGATCCCCGCATTCTTGACCGCCTGCAGAGCAGTTTTGGCATCGGCCAGCGTCAACGCAATGGGCTTTTCGCAAAACAGATCTTTTCCAGCCTGTACGGCCTGCATGATCTGATCTTTGTGCTGCGAATGGGGCGTCGCCAGAACGATGCCGTCGATCTGCGGATCAGAAAGTATAGTTATCAAATCATCGCTCAGGGCGATGCCTTGCGCCGCACACCACTTAGCAGCCTTTGTGGGGGACCGGGCAACGGCTTGAGTGAATGTCACCGTCTTAGAAATCCCCTGAACCGACTCGACAAGAATGCGACCCCAACGGCCCGGTCCAATAAGCGCAAGACGTTGCATAATGTGTCCCTTTCAAGGCTAGGCTCGGCTACTGCTTAGGTGCGGACGCACTGAATTCTAGGCGTAGTTAAAGGCGATATTTTTTGCCCCTTCCCAAAGTATCAAGTTGCCGAGCTTCATCAGGTTTTCATAACCTGACGTCAGCGTAATAAAGTGGTTACCAGCGAGCTGACCCATCTTTGAGGAGAAATCGACACCGCCATATGCGAGGAGTATCTCCGTCTCGCTGATCCCGCTGGGATAGAGGATGATTTGACCGGGAGCTGGGTGGCTGGTGTGGTTTTCGTAGCTGACGCCGAAATCGCGATCTCCCAGAGGAATCCAAACGCCTTCGCCTGACCAACGGACATGGACGAGTTGGCCTAGGAATGGCATGGCAGCCTCGAAGGCGGCGCAGGTCTTGGGCGCAGCTTCCGTCTCTAAGCGTGCATCGAAGCTATACGGGCCAGCTGTGATCTTAAGTAGTGTCATGTTTTTTGTCCTTTTTTGGTTAGGTGAATCGGGTCATGGAAAACGCCTCTAAGTCCTGCCTAAGCCGGCCAGAGAGAGCTGCGGCCGCCGCTTCGCGACCCATAAGCGGGCCAAGGGTATAGCCGTTGGCTGTAGCGGCGACAGTGACGCCGTCTAAGCCAGGTATAGGGCCTATCAGCGGAGCGCCGTCGATATCGATATTCATCGCTGCCCAGCTACGGATGACCTGTAGGCTTGCCACTTGTGGCACGGTGTGTGCCGCAACCCAAAGGTTGCCCTCCAGGCTTTCTGGCAAAATTTCGGATTGTCCGGACGTCCCAGTGGCAGCTGGCCACGCACCCCCAATGATCAAGGAACCTGAAGCAGTTTGTTTCATGGTCAGGTGCCGATCGGCATGGGCAAGCAAACAGGGCACAAGCGGAGGGGCCGGAGCCGTAACAATCATCTGCAAAGGCGCGCCACGAATGGGAAGGCTGGCATCCAACATCTGTGCGATTTCGAAGGACCATCCCCCCGCAGCGATCAAAATACGTTGCGCAGAAACTTGGCCACGAGGCGTATCGACGATATAGCCTTTGCCTTCCCGAACAATTCCTGAAACGGGGGCGAATTCCTCGATCACTGCACCTGCTGCGCGGGCCGCCTGTGCCAAGGGGGGCGTCGCCGCGAGCGGATTGATCTTGCCTTCACCGGGGCACCATGCAGCAGCAATAATGGCATCAGAAATCGCGGGAATTATTTTGCGGATGTCATCAGCACCAATAACCTCTGTTTCGATCCCAACGCGCGCCTCTGCTGCCACCTTCGCCTCAAGAAAGGAAATCTGCTTGGAGTTTTCCGCAACCATCAGGCCACCTGTTATGGCCATCTCGAAGTTTGCCCCAAGCTCCTTTTCTAAGCCTTGCCAAAGCGCAATTGATTCTTGTTGCAGCGGCAAAGTACGCAGCTGTAAGCTGCCATCACCAACCGCTTTGTTGCCAAAGTCCCAAGACAAGAGTTGCAAATGCAAACTGCCAGCGTTGCCGCCTGAGGCCTCGCCGTTTACCTGTCCGCGATCCAAGCAAATCACCGATGCACCAGCCCGCGCCGCAAAGAGTGCGGCAGAAATGCCTGTTACGCCTGCGCCGATAACAACGAGGTCAGCGGATTTAAGTGCAAGGGGACGATCCAGCTGCCGACCCGGCCGCATTGCAGGCGCGCTTTCACTGTGACCACCCCATTCAGGTTTTTCAGCGCTCAGGGCTCCAATCGATACAGGGCGAGCGGGTATCTGCGGCGCGAAGAGCGCTTCAGGGGATGTCGTGTATCCTGCTTCATCCAGTAGCCGTAGCGCTTGGGGTAAGCAGTACCGACCTTGGCACCGGCCCATGCCGATCCGCGTCAAACGTTTCAGAACAGCGGGGTCATGGGCACCTTCGGCAATTGCTTGGCAGGCAGTTGTAGCACTCACATATTCACAGCGGCATAGGATCGTCGCACCGGTTGGCGTCATCCGTTCAGGCGCACGATAGAGATCCCATAGTGCAGATTGGAAGCGATTGGCTCGCTCAAGGTTCTGTCTCGGTTTGGACAGGTCGCCAGGATCGGTGCGACCAATGTAATCCAGCGCACCAGCGGCACTCAGCTCACCTTGACACAAAGCAATCTCTGCGCCTCCAAGCCCACCTGCATCGCCGGCGATCCAGACGCCCACAATCGGTGTACGCCCATCGATTGTGCGCTCAGGGCGGATTTGGCCCAACACTGGATCGATGGTGATCGGCACACCAAGGAGGCGCGCTAACTCCAGTTGCGGCGCAAAACCGTCGCCCGCTGCTACAATGTCGGCATCAAACCGGCGGGTACGGCCTGTTCCTATCGCGCGTAGTTCAGCACCATTGGCACGGTCATCGCCATAGACCTCAGACAGTTCCCATCCTAACAGCACCGGTACTTTTGAGCGGAAGGTGGCGAAGCGATAAACGCTGCCATCAGCAACCAATCGAGGGGCTGTGGTCAATGCGTCTAAAAACGCGCGCCCTGCTCGTGGACGACCGCGCTCAGCCAATGCGACAACATCGGCCCCCAAGGCGATCAGCTCCGACGCCAATTGCAACCCAAGCGGACCATGACTGGCGATCAACACTTTCTGGCCCGGTGATACGCCATAGCGGCGCGCGAGTGTCTGGGCCGCGCCGATTGTCATGACACCGGGTAAAGTCCAGCCCGGCACCATGGCAGGGCGTTCATACGCACCAGAGGCTAGGATCATAGCGCTTGCGAGGACGCGTAATCCACCCGTTTTACCAAGACTGCGCAGCTCAAAGTCCTTCCCCTCCCGGCGGGCATACCAAACACTTTGACCACACAGGATGCGGGCGCCAGACGCCACGGCGCTTGCGCGCAGATCGGTGCCGCGAATATGTTGACGGTCGAGACCGCGTCGCCCACGATAGCCATCACTGCGCGGCTTGAAATACTGTCCGCCTAGCTCTTCGCGTTCATCAAGGACCACCACATCTGCGCCTGCATTCGCGGCGCGGATAGCCGCAGTCAGACCAGCGGGGCCGGAGCCGATCACTGCGATATCAGCTTTTAGTGTCTTGGAGATCGTGGTGCGTGGCGGCACTGTGTCTTTGGCAAGACGGCGCTCATCCTCGCGCTGTACATACATACCGTTTGTGACCGTGGTCATGCAGGCGCGCAGCCCGCGCTGCCCGTTCGCAGTAACGAGGCAATCATGGCAGATACCCATTCCGCAATATAACCCACGGTTCTGCCCATTCCGACGGGAGCCAAACGTTAAGTATCCAGCCGCCGTAAGAGCCGCCGCGATACTATCGCCTGGCGCTGCGCGAACTTCGCGCCCTTCAAATTGGAAGGCTAGGTCAGCCACTCAAGCCTCCGTTCATGGCAACAGTCCCACTGAGGTAAGAGCAGCTTTGACTTCGCTAAGTTCAGCTACAGGTAGAGGTAGGCGTGGAGGACGGGGCCCCCCCATCGGTTGGCCGATCAGTTCGAGAGCTGCTTTGCTGCCCGATACATAACGATGCCCTCCAACAAGGCGGATGATGGGCAAAACTTCGCGGTAGAGCGCGCGTGCAGCGTGGTAATCCTCGTCATCGGCAGTCAATGTGAATATCTTGGCAAGGGCGGCGGGCATAATGTTTGAGCCTACGGCGACCCAACCTTCGGCACCCGCGACGAAGCTTTCAAACCCCATAATACCGCCGAAGACTGTCATGCGTCCTTCGCTCATTTCAAGGATGTCGCGGATCCGCGTCACATCCATTGTGGATTCTTTGATATAGTCAATCTGAGGTAAGCGAGAGAGCTCGGCCACGAGCGGAGGCGTGAGGTCAACGTTGGCCGTAGCCGGGTTGTTGTAGATCATCACTGGCTGCTTCGCGGCGTCACCAATGCGGCCAAAATGGTTGACCAGCTCGTCCCAAGTGGGTGTTGAATAAAACGGCGGAATGATCATCGTGCCATCTGCGCCAAGCTCTTCGGCCATCCGGACATTGGCAATGACATCGTCTGTACTCTCAGCACCTGCACCGATAAGCACAGGCACTCGTCCTGCGACGGTATCGATGACGCATTTTGCGACGCTGCGGCGCTCCTCTGGGCTCATCGAAAGAAACTCACCAGTTGAGCCCAGAGGAATTAGCCCGTGGATTCCTTCGCGCACCTGCCAGTCGGTAAATCGGGCCTGCGCCTCAAGGTCAACGCGGCCCTCAGTGTCGAAGGCGGTGACCATCACGGTATAGGTGCCTCGGAATCGGTCTGTCATGGGGTAGTCTCCTGTAATGTCAGTAGTCTGAGTGGGGTAGCGCGCAGCAATTGGTTAATCAGCGACGCCTCAAGGCCGAGCTGACGCATCAGGGGGGCGACGTTTCGCAGTATATGGCCATAGCCATGGCCACCCCAATGACGAAGACGCGTTTTGGTGCAAATGTCTTGAGAAACAAGAATTTGATCACCGTATCCAGCATCTGCAAAATTGCGGATTAGCCGAACGCGATCCCGGTCGGTCGGCAACGCTACTTCGCCCATCCAATAATACGATTGCTCAATCCCGAAAAAATCCCATTCAACATTGGCTCCGCGTTTTAGCAATTTTGCGATGCCGTCACCTTCTGGAAAGGTCCGATCCATATGGCACAACACGGTGCGATTAGGGTCAAGGCCCTCTGCCTCGGTGATATCCAAAATCTCTGAGCAGGCCTCAGGTGCCCGGCCCGGATGTACAGACAGAGCAGCACCCGTGGCGCAGGCTGCACGCGCGGCTGCTTTTAGCGCGCGGCGCTCAAAAGGGTGAATTGGCCAAGAACAACCCATCTCACCAATCAACCCGGCACGGATCGAGGTACCATCCAAGCCGTCGATGACCTCTACCGTGTAGCGATGTGTGAGTGCATCGATATCCATGGCCATGTCGCTCGGCGAAAGATATGCCGAGGTATAGCTTCCTGCCGCAGCAACTACATGAATGCCTGACGCACGCGCGGCCTGAGCGAGACCCTCTGGATCCCTTGCTAATCCGCCGACGGATTGGTCCACAATCAAGCTTCCACCATCTTCTGCTAAATGATGAAGCTCTTGAGCCGCAATATCTGGATCAATCTGATGGGAGTTTGCGGGGTTTTCGTTCGACCGATAGTCGATCTGCCAGCAGTTCTGAAAATTGATTTCCGCCTCACGATCCCCGGCTGAACCAGGGGGCACGATGTCGAACAGAACGTGTTCATGGAACAGCACTTGACCTACATCTTTCGGATCCACGTCGCCAAGGACGGTACGCACCACTGACACGACTAGTGCTGGAGAATCTTTGAAAGAAACAGGCTGGTGTGTTCGCTTTCAGGGTTGGTGAAAAACTTCTCAGGCGGGGCTTCTTCTACGATGCGACCGTCATGCATTAGTATCACGCGATCTGCAGCTGCACGGGCAAAACCCATTTCATGGGTAACCACAATCATCGTCATTCCTTGATTTGACAAATCAATCATAACCTCAAGCACTTCAGAGATCATTTCCGGGTCAAGCGCCGAGGTTGGTTCGTCGAATAGCATAACTTTGGGCTTCATCGCCAGTGCGCGGGCGATGGCGACGCGTTGCTGCTGACCACCCGAAAGTTGACGTGGGTAGGCATTTTCCTTGTCCGGTAGGCCAACCCGCTGCAATAGCGTGCGTGCTTCGTCCAGTGCCTCGGTTTTATCGCGCTTCAGAATGCGAATTGGAGCCATAGTGACGTTGTCGATGACACTGACATGAGGAAACAGATTGAAATTCTGGAAAACCATGCCGAGGTCACGTTGCTGAAGGGCGATCTCAGAATCTTTTAGGGCTACGCGTTTACCGTTCTTCTCACGAAAACCCATCAGGTGGCCTGCGGCATGAATTGTACCTTCGTCGATGGTCTCTAGCTGATCAATGCAGCGTAGCAGGGTACTTTTTCCGCTTCCCGAACGGCCACAAACCACGACGACCTCGCTTTTACCAACCGTCATTGAGACGTTCTTCAAAACATGGTTCTCGCCAAATGCTTTATGCACCTTGTCGATTATAACAATCGGCTCACCGATCGTTCTAGCCCAGGTGCGGCCTTTAGGCTGTGTTGTTGGATCTTGCTGAGTCATATCCATTTCTCTTTACGCTTGTCCCGAATTTCGGAGGATTTTTTCAATGTCTTTTTTTGCATCTGGAGAGACAGCTGCTGCGGGTCCGAAGGGTTTTTCATAATGTGCTTCGATGCGGACTTGAATAAGGCCCCAAATGGATACCAAAACAAGATACCAAACTGCGGCGACTGTGTAGGCCTCGAGTACCCGGAATTCGATCTGAGCAAGCATCTGAGCGTTGCGCATTAATTCTTCCATCGAGATCACAGACGCCAACGACGTCGTTTTGAGCATCCCGTTGAATTGGTTTCCAAGCGGCGGGATAATCGTTCGCGTGGCCTGTGGTAAGATCACCATCCACATTCGCTGCCGCCAAGTCATTCCAACGGCACGAGAGGCATCAGTTTGACCCTTGTCAACAGACATGATGCCAGATCTGATAACCTCAGCCAGATAGGCGCCTTCATTAAGTGCCAAACCAATGATCGCAGATTCGACCACGCTAAGGCGAATGCCAAGCTGCGGCAGCCCGGTGTAAATAATGATCAATTGGATTAGGACAGGGGTGCCACGGAACAGCCAAATGTAGAATTCCGCAATCCAACGTAGCGCGCGATTGCCATACATCTTCATCATTCCAGCGCTTACGCCAAGGCCAAGCCCAAGGATCATCGAAGTCACGCTGAGCCAAATTGTCGTCCAAGCACCTTGCAACATCAGGCCATTCGTCAGATAGCCAAAGAAAAAATTCCAATCCCAGTTCACTGCAAGCTCCGTTTTTGTGTGATGTGCTTGATCCGGCCGAGGGCCGGATCTGTATTCATTACCAGTCTGTTACTCTGGGTTATAATAAATCTTGATGTCACCAGAGTAGTCAGCCCAGTGTTGGATTTGTGTGGCACCGTAACTACTCATCATATCGTTGTAGGTGCCATCCTCAACCATTGCGCGCAGCGCGTCAGCTACTGCATTTGCCAATACCTCACCGGTCAGGCCATCGAACCCAAAGGAAGATGGCAGGCCCGGGTTCAGACCAGAAGCACCCACATCAAAGGGACCGCGTTCGGCAAGGTAAGCTGCTGTTGCGTCAGGGCCAAAAACGGCCTTAACCTGACCAGCACCTAGAGCCGCAAATGCATCGCCGAATGTGTTGAAGGCTTGAATATCCATAGACGCGAGGCCCGCGGCCACCTGATTGTCGTTAATCTCGCGGATCAGCTTGTCAGCGAAGCCCGAAATTTCAGTGCCAACGGGTTGGCCTGCAAGGCTTTCGTAGCCGGTCACATTCATTGGGTTTCCACCCTGCACAACAATGGCAAGAGCGTTCACGACATAGGGGACCATCTGCATGATTTTGGCACGGTCAGGCTTATAGTACATCCCCGTGTTGACCATGTCCCAACGCTTGCTGGCGAGGCCTGGAATTTGCACCTCGAAGCCAACGTTCACGTAGACAGGCTCAAGGCAAAGGCGCTTTGCAATTTCATTACCGAGGTCTGGATGCAAACCCTGCAAGTTGCCCGAGGAGTCGATAAATTGGCGAGGTGGCAGCGTCGCGTTTATCGACATAGTCAGCTTGCCGGCCTCAATGGTTGGCAGATCCGCAGGGCAGTCCTGCGCAAGAGCCGCGCTGCCGGCAAGACCGAGGCTGACTGCGATAGCGGTGAATGTTAAATATTTCATAGTGATTACCTTTCTACTAGGAAGTTTCATGGCTTATAAAAAAGCCTCTTGGTTCATGCTTTTGTTGGTGGAATGCCGCCACACCAGTCTGTAACAATGGCCGCGGTGACGTCGACCATACGTTGAAAGTCCACGACATCGACCCACTCGTCGTATCGGTCGTTTTGCGACAGATCTCCGCCAAGACAACCAATTCCCACACACGGAATGCCAGCCTCTACGATAGGATTTCGAATGTCAGACGAAGTATGCATTGGATTAACATGTGGTGCGTCACCAGTAATCCGCGAAACTGCGGCTGCTGTCGTGAGATAAAGCGGGTGGACCATCGGCACTTCGCCACCGGTCACCCCTGTGACCCACGTAACTTCGGGTGGGTTTTCTTGAAGCCAAGGGTCGCTGGCAGAGGCACGCTGCACCGCTTGCGTAATTTCCGCCTTAACTTCGTCCATTGTCTCGCCCGGCGGAAAAGATACAGCACATCCGAGCGTGCACAAATCTTCAATACGCGCCAGCCGCCGCATCTCGCCACATGAAATTCGCGAAACATGTATGTTCGTAGCACGCCCAACAACAGCCTCAATTAGCGGATGACGGATGCGTCTTGCACGATCTTCGGACAGCTCCTGCAAAGCCGCACGCAGTATGAAAGCTTTGTCGACTGGGTTCTCGGCAAGGTGCGAAAAGGCAGTGTGACCCGGCTCTGTGGTATCAGGCGCGCGGCCTTTCACAGTGATCCTAAACTCGATATGCCCCGAGGCAACAGCCTTGATTTCTCGCATGCCCACACCGGACTCGGCGGGATGAAGATATAGCGCGGCATCTGCCATAAGACCATCATGTAACAGCGCAGCAACGCCGCGCGCGTAACGTTTTGAAGGCGTCGACGCGAAGACAGCACGCCCTATCGGCACATTGCTCGCGGAAGCTTTCTCGAGGGCGATGACTGCGGCGGCACAGCCAGCTAAATCATCGGCAACGCCCCAGCCGTAAATTCGTCCACTCGCAATTTCGCCAGCAAAAGGGTTGTGCTGCCAAGATGAAGTGTCATTGACGGGCTCTCCGTCAGGGTGGGCGAACATCAAAAGACTGGGCAAGTTCGGATCACCCGGCAACGTCCCTACAACAGCTCTCCGCCTTTCGATCGCTCGCGCGGTGTCGATCGCAAATTCACCCTTTATCGGTACATCTGCTGGATCATAATCAAGCACTTGCACATCGCATCCAGCTGCTTTTAGCCTACAAGAGATCACATCTTGAATTGCGGCTTCGCCTTCCGTTTGTGCGGAAACGAGTTCTCGTAACAGTTCTATTGCGGCGCCGCTGTTAATCAAAATGCCCCCAACAATACTAATAGTATACAGAGTGTGTACTCTAAGTATTAAATTAGATGAGTCATTTTGCAAGGCTTTTCTTCCATCTTGGGAGAAACTGGTTTAGAGGGCCTCATAAAAAGGTGAGTTATGGATATGAACATCAGCAACTGCGCTCGAAAAAAAACCGTCTTACCCACGCTTTCACAAAAAGCTTACATTGAACTCTATCGTATGATTCAAGAGCGAGAACTGCCGAGTGGAGAACCTATCATTGAAGCCTATCTGGCGGAGCTATTGGGTGTTTCGCGTACTCCGCTCCGACAAGCGTTGCAACGCCTGGAAAGCGAGGGCCTGTTGCGCAAGCTCGAAAGCCGTTCCTATGTTTTGCGCCGCGTGGAGCTAAAGGAATACCTTCAAAGTTTGAAAGTACGCGAGATATTGGAAGCGGAGGCCGCAGGGCTGGCCATCGGTCGGATTGACCTGTCAGAAATTGACCAAGCACGCAAAAATATTCATGAGGTTCAGACGCGTATGCCTTACGATAAGCTTGCTCATTGGCATTCCGATGATCAGGTGCACGACATATTCATTCGCACTTGCGGCAACCAAGTGATCCGCGACATCCTTCATTCCCTGCGGGTCACGACGAAGTTGTTCGAGATCGAACAGTTGTCAGAGCGACTGAAGCCAGACAACGGCCAGCATGAGTCAATCTTAGACGCGCTTGCCTCTGGCGATGCAACCGCGGCACGCGATGCTGTCAAATTGCACTTGCGGGCGCTTTCAGACTTTGCGATCCGTGAAATCTAGGTCACAATTTTATTTTAGCGAACCTCTGCTTCAGATGGAACGGCCAATGGCTTGGTGCCAATTAGCGGGTATTGTCAAACAAACTTGACGGTTTCACGGTCGATCCCTATTTTGATAAACGATAACACGAAACCCATTTAAGTATTTCAAGGTTGCTGTCAGAAGAAGGCATTATCAAACAAAATGGCACTGTCAGACAAAACTACTTGAGATCGGATGAGCGACTTTATAGCGTTTTCTAATGACAAAACATTCTCCATTCCGCTACTTTAAAACTAGCCCTGAAGTCATCCGACTTGCAGTAATGATGTATGTTCGATTTCCGCTTTCGCTCCGTAATGTTGAGGACCTTCTTCATGAACGGGGCGTTGACATAAGTCATGAAACGATCCGGTTTTGGTGGAGCCGCTTCGGGCCAATGTTTGCATCAGAGATTGCTAGGAAAAGACGTAACCAGGCACGCAGTCATTCTAATTGGCAGTGGCACTTTGATGAGGTCTTTGTGAAGATCAACGGTGAACGGCACTACCTTTGGCGTGCTGTAGATCACGAAGGTGAAGTTCTGGAAAGTTATGTGAGTAAGCGTAGAGATCGCAAAGCCGCATTAAAATTCATAAGAAAATCAATGAAGCGCAATGGCCAACCTAAAATTATAGTAACGGACAAACTGCGTTCCTACCGTGCAGCTATGATGATCATAGGAAATGCTGACCGGCAAGAAACAGGTCGCTGGTTAAACAACAGAGCCGAGAATTCTCATTTACCGTTCAGGCGACGAGAGAGGGCGATGCTAAGGTTTCGACGAG
>Ga0307994_1001939_pt1 | contig 11906 bp, 11 predicted proteins | sample EllFjometagen261_FD_203171 | JGI IMG/M metagenome (GOLD analysis project Ga0307994, IMG submission 203171) | Marine microbial communities from Ellis Fjord, Antarctic Ocean - #261 | ecosystem: Environmental > Aquatic > Marine > Unclassified | place: Southern Ocean | collected 2014-11-02
CATCGAACTCGGCGCGGAAATCCACGCCGAGCTGACCGAACCCAGCCAACCGTACGGCTACATCTGACGGCCAATCGACTCTCGGAATGCTTCTCGCGCTGTTTGGTCCCCAGACTCGCCCCACGCGTCGGTCGCACCCGGCCCGATCACCATCAACCACCTGACGTCGTGGTCAGAGCGCTTCCCGCGTACTGCGGTTACTCGGCCGCTCGGAAATGCTCCGCTCCGAGCGTGACTCGAGAGTCTCGATCCGCAGAGCGGCCCCACAGACCCGAGCGATATCCGCGGACAGCAACCACAAGCAGAGCACTCGGTATCCGGCGAAGTGTTTGACATCACGGGTGCCGAACGCGCCTCATAATCGCACCTTCTGTCGCCGCGACGGCCGCAGCGCGTAACACTCCCGACAGAAAGACCGGTCAGGCACGATGGCCGATTGCGGCGTCATACATGCAGCGTCGAAGACAACCGCCATTAACGACCCAAGAGCGATCTCTGCCGCACCCTGCTAGTGGTTCTTGATGAGAGCCATCGTTAGCTAGAGCGAAGGGCCAAGAGCGTCATTCTCGTTGGGGATAGGCCGGTCGTGGCGATGGGATTTCGTGAGGGGTGGCGGGGCGGGTGCGCCAGGTTCCGCTGGTGTCTTGGTAGATAGTGCAGAGGTCAGTGTGGAGTTGACGGTGGCAGGGTCCGCAGAGCAGGACGAGTTCGTCGAGGTTGGTCTGGCCCTTGCCGGGGGCGTTCCATGGGAGGCGGTGGTGGATCTGGCAGTGTTGGTGGTCTGCGCCGCATAACACGCAGGCTTTGTCTCGTGCGATGAGTGCATAGCGCTGCATGAGTGATGCGTGGCGTCGGGCTCGGCCGATCCAGAGGGGTTCGCCATTGCGGTCGTACAGCACGCCGATGATGTCCGCGTGCTCGAGGTAGTCGGCCAACACCGAGTCTGGGATCAAACCCAAACCGATCTGTTCGGCGAGTGCGCCAGGGTCGAGTCCGAGGTACTTCTCAAGCGTGAGGCCGACAATGATCTGTGGGCGTCCGGAGCCGCCAGATTTGCCGTGGCGCGGTTGTTGTTTGACGCCCGTTGGTGTGGTGGTCACCCCACACAGCAGTTCGTGAGCGGCGTCGAAGAGCCGTTGATCGGGGGTGCGGGGATGCTTGCCGGTATCGATGTCGCGGCCGCCGTCGGAGAGGTAGAACTCGTCGGCGCGGGCTTTGATGGCCGCCCACATGTTTTTGACGGCGACCGAGTCGCCTTCGAGTTGTACGGTGTCGAGACCCCTCTTCTTTGCGTAGTAGCGGAAGCCTTTGCGGTCTTTGCGTTGGCGGTCGTGTTCGGTTCGGGTGCTTTCGGGGTCGGCGTGGTCGGCGATGAACTCTTTGGCGAAGCCTTGGGCCTGGTCGGGGTCGACGCCTGCGACCTTATTGATGAAGCTGTTGTCGGTTGCGGCGGCGCCTCCGGTTTTGGCGGAGGTGTCGGCGATGATGTCTAGTTGTTCTTCGCTGAGGTCGCCGTTGGCGACCTTGTCGATCAGGTCGTTGTTCTTGGCGGCGGCTTCGCCTCGTTTTGCGGTTTTGGCAATCTTGCTACGGGATGTCTTGCCGTCATTGAGTGCCCTTTTCGAGGCCCGGTCGTTGCCGGTTTTTGTATTCAGTTCAGCGACGATGCTGGTCTCGAGCGCGGAGAGCTGTCCTTGGTAGCGACGGATGCGGGGTAGCGCTGCTGTCGGATCGAGCCCGGAAACATGGATGTGGATGAGAGCGAATGCGGCATCGATCTCGTCGTCGGCGCGGGTCTCGCGCTCGGCGTCAAGATTGAACAGCAATGCCATGGTTCAATCATGACATCGGGGTGTGACAGTCTCAGATCGTTGCAACTGCAACGATTCGGCCACGACCGCAGGAGGAGCGAGCCAGTCTTGAGGTCATCCGGCAGCGCATAACTGAGCCCTGCCTCGGCTGCGTACTGACTTTCAACAAGGCATCGCCTCGTTCATCGAGCGCTGCCCCGGCAAGTTCACAGGTCACTGATTTCCCAGGAACTAGTACGCCGCACGAACACGGCGCCCCGTTCGATCACCAGGTTACGACTGCCTACCAGGCCGATCCGGACACCATTGCGACGCAACTGGCCGGTATGGGCTTCGTAGAACAACGTCATCAAGTGCGACAGCCTCGCCGAACCGAACTGCGCCAACTCCGGCAGGCAGCCCTGGTTCTACAAAAGGTCGCCCCACTCGCTGATTGAAGTCGCCGGTGGTGCAGAGTGAGGCGTTGTAGCATCGCGCTGGTCTTGTCCGCCGAATGAGTGCTGGTGAAGTGTGCGTGCACAACCGAACATCTTGCTGATCATGGCTGATCAGATGGCGGCGCCGTTCATGGGCCCATGGGGTGGCCCGGCGATCGCTCCAGCAATTGACAGGTTGGCGGCCGAGGGCGTCGTGTTCGAGTCGACCTACAGCAACTCGCCGCTGTGTGCGCCGGCCCGGTTCGCCATGATGGCCGGGCAGCAGAACAGCAAGATCGGCGCCTACGACAATGCGTCGGAGTTTGCATCGACGGTTCCGACCTTTGCGCACTACATGCGCTCGGCGGGTTATCAGACATCACTCGTTGGCAAGATGCACTTCGTTGGCCCCGATCAACTGCATGGCTTCGAAGAGCGGTTGACGACCGACATTTACCCGGCCGACTTCGGGTGGACGCCCAACTGGCTCGATCCAGATGGCCGGTTTGACTGGTGGTACCACAACCTGGACAGCGTCACCCATGCCGGTGTTGCGGACGCGACGAATCAGCTCGACTACGACGATGATGTTGGGTTTCGCGCCGTACGCAAGCTGCGTGACCTGGCACGGACAGCCGACGAACGGCCATTCATGATGACGGCCTCGTTCACCCATCCGTATGACCCGTATGTGGCTCGTCAAGAGTTCTGGGATCTGTACGACGATGTCGAGATCCCGATGCCTTCGGTCGGTCCGATAGATGAAAAGCACGTGGATCCGCACAGCGCACGGCTACGTAAGGTGATCGGCGCAGATGAAACGCAGATCACGGACGACCAGATCATGGCTGCTCGCCGGGCCTATCTGGCGAACTGTTCCTATGTAGATCATTGGATCGGGCAGCTCCTAGACACCCTCGAGCAGCACGACCTGGCTGATGACACCATCGTGATCTTCACAGCTGATCATGGCGACATGCTGGGTGAACGCGGGCTCTGGTACAAAATGAACTTCTTCGAACACAGCGCACGGGTCCCGCTTATCGTTCACGCCCCCGAGCGCTTTGCTGCGGCAAGGCTCGCGACGCTGTCGAGCCTGCTCGACATAGCACCCACCATGCTCGACCTGGCTGGTATTGATGTGCCGCTCGCTATGGACGGCCACAGCCTGCTTCCTCAGCTGGGTGGCCTCGAGGACACCTTGCGCACCGTCACGGGCGAGTACCTGGGCGAGGGTGCCGTCGCTCCGATCTTCATGCTGCGTCGGGGGAAACTGAAGTTCATCTACAGCCAGCCAGATGGTGAACAGCTTTACGACTTGAGTGCGGATCCGCGAGAGCTAGACAACGTTGCCGAGGCACCCGAGTACTTGGCCGACGCAGCGAGCTTCCGTACCGAGGTCAAGGATCGCTGGAACATGACGCAGATTCTGGCCGATGTGCTCGACAGCCAGGCCAATCGCCGAGTTGTCGACCACGCGCTGCGCAAGGGTCGTTACTCGGCCTGGGACTTCCAGCCAACCACCGATGCCAGCGGCCAATACATGCGTAACCATCTCGACTTAAACGACGTTGAATCTGGCCGCCGCTCCCGCTGAGAAGGTGCACTAGCAGACACAGCGCACTCCCTGGCGAGTGCACTCTAGGTTTCGATAGGTGGACGGCTGCGGTTGAGGCGGGCGTGACGGTCCAGGTGGCTGCGCTCGATGTCACTGATCCTTCAGCGATCAAGCAGGTAGTTGCCGATGTCGTGGCCGAACATGGAGCGATTGATGTGTTGGTCAACAATGCCGGAGCCACCTATGTCGGCACACTCGAACAGATCAGCGACGATGATCTGGCGCGCACGATGGATGTGAACTTCACGGGCGTTGCGCAGCTGACCCGCCAAGTGCTTCCGCATGCTTGGCAAGGGGCAGGCCGAATCATCACCAATGACCTTCACTTCGACACCAAAACCCACCAGGATCTCGGCACCACGCGTAGGACCTGATTCCACAGAGGTTCTCCCGGGTCTGTACGTAAGACATCCAAATCATGGAAGCCCCTGCCTCGCGCCCGGTGGGCCCTCAACCCAGCTCATATCCGAAGAACCAGAAACAGTCCTGGCGACAATCCCGTCATGATCAAAGGTCACGGCCAACCGGTCGATTTTGCGCGAAGAAGTCGACACCGGAGGTGCTCCCCGTTTCCTGGACCGGATCATGGGGACTCCTCACTTGTACTGCTCCATGACTGTGGTCGCTTCTGTTTTCGCATCGAAGCCGACGACTCCGCAGCGGGTCCCCAGATCGCACAGGTTCAATGGGCAACACATAGGCGTGGTTGGCTACATGTGTTGAGGCCGCTGTAGGTAAAGTTCGCGGATGACTTCTCACCTGGGCCGCGGCGCGACCAGCCGCAGTTGAAGGGCCAGAAGCTCGAAGCGGTTCCACGGCGTAGTTGGCTGGCGCTGGCACTCGCAGCGCTCACCTACACCGTCATCAGCATCACGCTCACCGGTACAAATATTGCGTTTCCTGCCATCACCGACGAGTTCTCTGGCACAAGTCGGTCGACCTTGTCATGGGCGCTATCTGGCTATTCGATCGCACTCGCCACGTTTATGGTGCCAGCTGGCCGGTTGTCGGACCGAAGCGGCCGCCGGCGCATGTTCTTCGCTGGCGTATGGCTCTTCCTGTTCGCTTCAGTCGTCTGCTTCTTAGCGCCGACAGCAAACGTCTTCGTGGCCGGCAGGATCCTGCAAGGCATCGGTGGTTCGTTGACCGTGCCGACCTCGTTGGCGCTCGTACTTCCGGCCTTTCCGACGAGTCGACGGACGTCTGCGGTCGCTGCATGGACCGCAAGCGGCACGATTGGTGCGGCGATCGCCCCAAGCCTCTCGGCTGTCATCGTCGAGAACTTGGGCTGGCGCTACGTCTACCTCATGGCTGTGCCGGTAGCGATTGTGGTGCTCGTTGGCGGACGCCGGTTGCTCTCTGAATCTGAGCCCATTCTCGATGGCAAGAAGCTCGATCTGATCGGCTTTCCTTTGGGGACGATCGCGATTGGGCTCCTCGCCTTCGTGATCGTGCAGAGCCCCCGTCTTGGGTGGAGTCACGCCGCAATTATCATGCCGATGATCGGGGTGATCTGCCTATTACCCGTGTTTGTCGTGCGTTCGTTGCGTCATCCTGCCCCCTTGCTCGACCTGCGCGTCTTCTCTTCCCGTCCGGTGTGGACAGTGACATTGGCAGGCCTTATCTTCTCGATGCTTGGCGCATCGACCTGGGTCGTGTGGCCGCTGTTTCTGACCGAGGTGTGGGACTACTCGCTTGTGCAGGCTGGTCTCGCCATCACACCCGCCCCGATTTGTGCGTCGGGCTTTGGGTTGCTGTCGGGCTATCTCGCCGACCGATTCGGTCGGCGTCCGTTGATCGCCTTCGGCACGCTATTTCCGATTGCTGCGATGTTGACTATGGCCTTGCGATGGGGTGCAGAACCCAACTACCTGACCGGGTTCCTTCCGGCCATCTTGCTCTTCGGCACCGGTTTTGGTCTTACGTTCTCGTCGCTCAACGCTGCCGCATTGGATGGACAACCCGAGGCAATGTTTGGCGAAGTGAATGCAGGCTTCAACACGGTCCGCAATCTTGCGTCGGGCTTGGGAGTGGCCGCTGCTGTGGCAATTCTTGGTGATGCGGACAACATCGCGTTTGAGCGATTCGATCGCTTCTTCTTCGTATTCGCCCTGTTCGCAGCCGCTCCGGCGATCGTGATCAATGGCTTCTATCCGCGAAGCCAACACACCCAAGCCATTCCGACCGTGCCAGGATCCGACTGACCAACGAATCGCATTGAAACCGGTGGAGTACCGCTGGAGAACGAAGCGCAGATGACTCGCCCCGGCAGGCGCAGAGTTGTGGAAGCGTCGATCTTCAGCTCGCCCCTGGACTCGTGAGACTCGGGCGGCCTATCTGCGGGCTTCCAAGGATTGACACAGAGCGATCTAGTGTCTGTGTATCCGTTTCTGGAGGTGCAGCGACCATGAGTGACAGCCTGATTCCGAAGAGTGTGAATATCTTCGATGACACGATGCGAGAAGGTTTGCAGATCGAGGGTGCCGACATCTCGATCGACGACAAGCTGCGTCTACTCGATGCGATCGGTGAGACCGGCGCGAAGGTGATCTCGATCGGATCGTTCGCCCATCCTAAGTGGACGCCGTCGATGGCCAACATCGATGAGCTCGCCGAGCGGTTCGAACCAAAGCCGGGGATCCGTTACACCGCTGCGATCTTTAACCAGAAGGGCTTTGAACGCGCCGATCGGTTCTATCCCAAACTTGACGTGCGGACGCGCCAGTTCGGGCTTCATGTCGAGATCTGTGATTCGTTCGCTCGTCGCAACTACAACCGGACTCAAGCCCAGCAGATCGTTTCGATGGATTCCACGGTCGAAGCCGCCGTTGCGGCCGGTGCCGAGACTGGCTCGATCACCCTTGGTAGCCCGTTCGGTTCTAACTTCGAGGGTCCTTTCGACCTGGCCCGCCGGCTTGAGATGATCGATCTGATGGTTAACAAATGGCATGAGGCCGGCATCACCGTGACCCGCATCTCGTTCTCCGATGCTATGGGTTGGAACGGTCCCCACACGGTCCGCGAGACGATCCTGGCCATTCGTGACACTTGGCCCGAGATCGAGACATTTCATATGCATTTGCACAACTCGCGGGGTTCGACGATTGCCAGTTACTACCAGGCGCTTCAGCTGGGCGTCACCGAGTTCGACACGTCGCTCGGTGGCATGGGCGGCTGCCCCTATTGCGGCAACGGCCGCTCGGCTGGCCACGTACCGACCGAGGACTTTGTTGATCTGTGTCACGAGATGGGCATTGAGACCGGCTACGACCTGGACAAGCTGATCGAGGCAGCCTGGATCGCCGAAGAAATCGTGGGCCATGCGCTCTGGGGACACGTCTCCAAGGCGGGCCCTCGGCCACGAGACAAGCAGCTGTATCCGATCGACATGCCGTTTGTCGAGTCACTCAAAGAGGCATCACACTTCCGCAACGGACCATCGGTCTACGAGGGGCAGCTCTCTCCATGGGAAGGCGGAAGCGCCCTTATTGGATAACGCCAGCCAATTGAGCGAGTGGCGTGGCGACAGGGGCGGCTGGATCATCGAGATCGACTGAGCCGCTACCGACTTGGGTCAGCCTTGGGCTTGTTGAGCACGCACCGGTCAGCTAACGCAACAGCCTCGCGTGGTACAGAGATGACCTCTGTGGCCGTGACCGTCACGGTGGGTCTATCCCTCGCGGGATCACGCTTCACCGGTGCGTGGCGTCCACTAATCCGCTAACTGATCGTTGGCGGGTAGCCAGTCGATGAGTGCGGTGACGGCCGGGCTCGGGTTCCCGCTGGGCCATGTGATGTAGTAGCCACTCGTCGATTGGACTTCGGGACCGACGATCACCAGCGCGCCTCGCTCGACGTACTCGTCGATGAGCGGCCGCCACCCAAGAGCGACGCCGTAGCCCAGGATCGCCCGCTGCAGAACCATTGGGTAGTTGTTGAACAGCACGCGGCCGGGTGAGCGGCGCAGCGTGACGTCGAAGTTCGCAAGCCAGCCGGCCCAGTTCATCCAGGGTCGGATGGCATCGTCCATGTGCACGAACGGCGCGGCGCAGACGTCAGCGGCGGTGCTGGTTGCGCTGAGCCCGTATTGCTCGGCGAGCGCTGGCGCAGCGATGGGCACGACGACCTCGGGGAATAGGAGCTGTTGGTCGACATCTGGAAAGTTGCCGCGGCCGATACGGATCGCAGCATCGAATGCGCCCTCGTTGAGTTCGGCGTCGCCGTCGAACAGCCAGAGCAGGAGGTCAAGGTCGCCGAGCGCTGTCTTGAGCAGGTCAAGTTGCGGGACAATCAGCATCTGGGCGACGCCGGGGTTGGCAGCGAGCACGAAGTTGCCTGCGTGGTCGGCGAGCTCTGCGAGACCGTTTTCGATCACGTCGAATCCAGAAGCGATGTGGCTGTACAAACGTTGCCCAGCCTCAGTGAGGGTGCTGCGGTTCGCAGAGCGGGCGAATAGCTCGGCTCCGAGGCTGCGTTCGAGCGAGTGGATCTGGCGGGTGATGGCCGGCTGCGAAATGGCAAGTTCGGTGGCCGCTGCGGTGAAGCTGCCCAACCGGGCTGCCGCCTCGAAAACGGCAAGACGTTGGAGACGATCTACTCGACGAACAATCTCCCTCATCGAATCTCCCTCATCGGATGTCTCTCATCGACTGTCTCCACCATGACATGAGGTTATGCCAAGCTTGCCGAATTCGCCACTGTTCAAACAGAGCGACTACTTGCATGATGGCCAGGTGCTTACTGCAAAGCGACCCGTTGGCCAGCAGGTCACGTTGGAGACACTCGAGCTCGATGTCAGTGTCGGGCCTGCGGGGGTACGGCTGCGCCGCTGCGCCGCAACTGTCTTGTTGCATCCGCTGTGGTTGCGGCATCGGTCGACTGAGACCGGCGAGATCGAGGAGACGAACCGGCAGCGCTTGTTCACGCCGGTCGACATTGATGCCACGCTCACCGTCGTGTCGTGTGTGCTTGCTGGCGACGTGCTTGACACCGTCTTTTCCGACGGGCATCGGGCGCGCCTCGATCTGTTTGCGATCGAGCGGGCCTTGGGCTGGCGCCCTGATCCTGAAGAGCCCCCGGCGGCCGAACCCTGGGCTGCCCCGTTGGCCGAGTTCCCGTACGTCGACTGGTCCGGCATCACGTTCGACCCGGTGACGGAGGATCTCGGTGCGGTGATCGCGTTCCTGTCCGCGTTCTTCCGCCACGGATACGTGGTACTGCGCAACACTCCAGCAGAAGTCGGCACGGTGTCGAGAGTGGCGAACCGGCTCGGCTACATCGTCGGTCAGAATTTCGGGTGGGTGTTCGACGTGGAGGCAAAACCCTCACCGACCGACCTGGCTTACACAACATTCGAGCTGCTCGCCCATAGCGATGAGCCCTATCGACGACCAGTGCCCGGCATTCAGATGTTGCACTGCATCTGTAATGAGGCGCCGGGCGGTGACTCTACGCTCGTTGACGGTCTGGCAGCGGCGAATGCTCTACTCGCCGAGCATCCTGACTGGCACGCAGCCCTGGTCGACACCAAAGTCGAGTGGCGCTACGACATGGGCTCTGACACGGTTGTCAACCGCGGTCACATCCTCGAGTACGACCGCCACGGCCGGTACACGCAGATCCGCACCAACAACAAGCTCGACGAACCGATCGTGGAGCCAGGCGTAGACCTGAGCGCGTTCTACGCGGGGCGGCGTTGGTTGGCCGAGTGGGCGAACGACCCTGCCCACCGGGTGACCTTCCGGCTTGAGCCGGGCGACATCATGTTCATGGACAACCACAGGGCATTGCACGGCCGCACCGCGTTCGACTCGAGCCAGGGCCGTCGGCACCTGCAGGGCTGCTACATCGAACACGACGGCCCCGACACCATGTACCGGCTGGCAATACGTCGGCGCACAATGCGCAGCACAGAATTACTGTCATCGGCGCCGATCTGATTGCAGGTTGCAGCGCCGTGTCGCTCCGAGATTGAGCTGCTGATAGTGGGTCCCACGATCGTTGGCGAATGGTTCCTCGCTCGCTAGTGACTTCAGGTACCGGAAATTGTGCGATATCTCGACATGAATTGCCGCGTGCCCCACGGAGCCGCGGAGCGAATGGAACGCGATGGCCACCATGGCGAGCAGGACCGGAAGGACCTCAGAGGAGGCGTGAACCAGGCAAACCGTGGTCGAGGAAGACGCCAGTTTTAGTGTGCAACCCCGACAGCCGTCAGAGTGGATTTGTGCTGCGTGCCTTCTGATCGCACTCGAGCTTGTCGATGCTGTGGCAGACGACGACCGCTTCTCGTTACGCAGCCTTGGCTATCGAACGCTTCGCCACATCGGAGAAGGCCGTGTCTATCGCCTCCGCTCCGGTGCAGAATGGGTCATCGAGTCTGCCGAGGCTCTCGCTGAGGGTCACGAGGCGGCCATCAGGGGCAGATGACGTCACCCAATGGCCTCTGCCTTGGTTCAGAGTGGCGAGATTCTAAGCGTCGGAGGAACGTGAGTACTTCGTCTAAAACCTCGCCACGGAACGCCTCAGTTGTCGGTCTTTGGTGACCGAGAGCATCACAAAGTGCGGGAAGTTTGGAGGCTGGGAACGGTGACCGGAAGGACTGAGGTTCCCCTTCCAGATACGTGACATCTCGTTACAGCTTCGGTAACGGAGCCCGTCATCAGCGGGTTCGGAACCAACCCGTGAGGCTTAGACGCTCTCGATTCGACGGCAGGGCCTCGTGCCAGAATCGTGACGATTCGAACAACACCAGGCGAGCAGCGGTGGGCGAGATGTCGATCTGGCCGCCCTCGGAGCCATCGAGGTAGAGACGCAGCTCACCACCGTTGGTGCTGAGCCAATCCTCATTGAGATAGAGCACCAGACTCAACTGCCGACTCTGGTGGCCGGTCGCGAATTGGTCTAGGTGCTTCTGGTAGACCGCTCCTGGTGGGTAGATAGCGAAGTGACTCTCGACATCATGGAGGTTCATGAATAGCTGTTCGTTGAGCGTTCGTCTCAACGCGTCAAAGGTCGCGTTGCAGTCGAGGACCGGGGTCTCAACTGAGTGCTCATCCAACCATGCGATCGAACCGCCGCGTACCGACTCACGTTCGGTCCTGGCCTTGCCGGTGCGTGCCCGAACCAGGCGGCCTTCTTTCTGATGAGTCAACGCCACCGCGGCAAGCGCTGCGATGTGCTCAGGGGTCAGCAAGCCTTCAGACACTGAATACCCATACAGGCTCAGGTCGTTCACAATCGGGCCAAACCGATCCCCTGGTGTCATACGCGTGGATCGTAGCGACCCGGATTCCAGAGCAGCTTGCTAGGAGCTGAACCTTCGCATGCGCCGTACCTGCGCCACACGAATCGCCAGCGAAGCAACGACCGTCGCAACCCAATTGTTACCGATCGCGGTGGGCGTTGTTCTGAGTTCGTAGGGCTCTCGCCGGAGTTCTGAATGAACGCGTGACCGCGTAACACGATCGAGGCGGTTGGGTCGCCTGTGAGACCGCGCATGTGAGATCGCTCATGGGGTGTTGGACCGCGGTTATGACACGGTGCTGGTCGGCGACGCACACACCACCGACGGGTTTCCGGTCTCAGATGAGGCCGGACCAGCGCATGAAGTTCGTGATTAGGGTCTTGCCAGCGGGGTGCTCGTCGGTCCAGTACTCGGGATGGAACTGGGTGCCGATGATGCGCATGCGGTCGCTCACAGCGATCTGCACCGGGGTGATATCGGTGCGAGCCAGTACCTGAAAGCCTGCAGGTGGCTCGGGAACATGGAGCCCGTGTGCGTGGCGGAAGACAGGCGCGTCGCCAAGACCAGCAAGCAGTTCGTGCTCGCCAAGAAGTTCGATCGGGTGATAACCAACCTCACCGAAATGGCCGTTTGGCCACTTCTTCAGCGTGTCAGTTTCTTGGGCGTCGGCGGCAATGTTCAGCAGCTTCAGCTCGGCACCCAAGGCCAGCGAGAAGCATTGCAGGCCCCCGCAGAAGCCAAAGACCGGCAGACCCGAGTCACGAATGATGTCGTAGAGCGGGGTCAGGGCATCATTGTCATAGAGCGATGGGTCC
>Ga0307994_1001948_pt1 | contig 11878 bp, 10 predicted proteins | sample EllFjometagen261_FD_203171 | JGI IMG/M metagenome (GOLD analysis project Ga0307994, IMG submission 203171) | Marine microbial communities from Ellis Fjord, Antarctic Ocean - #261 | ecosystem: Environmental > Aquatic > Marine > Unclassified | place: Southern Ocean | collected 2014-11-02
CACTATCTCAATACGATATAATTCGGCATTCAGTAAACTGATGTCAATATCCACGGTATTGCTTGACATGTTTCTTTTATATACCTGCTGACCTATGGAGTTGTAGATATATATAACTAAGATGGGCTCAGTTGCTTTTATTACAAGATTTCCCTTGCTGGGATTTGGATAAATATGTACTGTATTACTGATTTTAGCGGTTATTGAGTTTGTACAAGGGCTACAATTACTCCCTCCACAGTCTATGCCTATTTCGTCGCCATTTTGGATGTAGTCTCTGCAGGACCATGAGTTGCGTGTAGTTTCGGACTCATCTTCTAGGTCATCTACTATAGCCTGAACCTCTGCAGAAAGTGAAGTCATGTCTATTGGACTATTTTCGAAAGGGTCAATGGTTAGGTCATACAATTCTTTAGAGCCATCTGCTAGTTGGATTAGTTTGTATTGAGCATTGCATACAGACCAGTAGTAGTCTGCTCCATCTTTGAATTCCATAAAATTGTAATCTCTGGTGTTTCCAGCATTGCCTGTGAGTAGGTGTTTGAAACTAAGACTATTACCTACTCCACCATTCATAGGTACGTCTGCTATATCTAGTATGGTAGCATGTACATCTGTTAGATTAATAAGAGCAGATTCTCGTTCTCCTTTTCTAGTTACTCCTTTCCCAGCTATAATCATAGGCACACCGATACCACCCTCGTAGATGGTGCCTTTGCCATGACCAGCAGGATAATCTCGGAGTACTTGTCCTCCGGTGCCATTATCTCCTAAGAATATCACAATAGTGTTGTCTCTTTCTTCAGTCGACATGCTGGCAAGCAATCTATTGATTTCGTAATCCAAAGATTCTATCATTGCGATGAATTTTTGCAAATTATTATTTGTCCTAGTTATGGTATACATATGGCTAGGAGGTACATGAAATGGAGTATGAGGAGCAGCATGTGCAAGCCATAGAAACCAAGGTTTAGTCTGAGCTTGTGTCCATGTTATAGCCTTGTCAGTCAGTGTGGTAGTCACATAAGAATTTTCTTCTGCAGTTACTCCATTCTCGGTTTTGTCCCATACGTCATACGTGTTAGGGAATGCTTCTAAAAAACCAACATAATAATCTGCTCCAGTTTTAATAGGATGGTCAGGATCTAGAGGTCTAGAAGAGATATGCCACTTGCCTATCACAGATTTTGCGTAATCTGCATTTTGACTTTGTGTTATTCTTTTGAGTACAGAAGTATATGCAGTATCTAGATTTCCTGGAGTGCCTTGCACTCCAGTTTTATTGCCGTGTAGTCCACTCATCATACTAGCTCTAGTGGATGTACACATGGGCGTACCCCATACGTTGTCAAATGCGATGCCAATAGATCTCAAACTGTCCAGAGTAGGAGTAGTAGGCATAAGCGTAGACTGACCAAAACCATTGAGTGCATCTCGTCCTAGATCGTCTGCTATTACTAACAGTATGTTTGGTGTCTGAGCACGGGTAAAATGCGAACTGCATACAGTTAACAAAAGAAACAAAAAGTATTTTTTCATATGGGACATTTTTAATAAAAAAAGATGCCCAAAGGGAGGGTATCTTGCTGATGAGTTTTTATGCTATTTTAGCTTATCTGGTAATCACTACTTTTTTGCTGAAAGTAGTATTCCCGTCTGTGAATTCTAGTAGGTAAGTGCCCTCATATACTGCTTGTACATCATAGTAAGCTATAGTGCTGCCTGGTCGTATTGTGGTCTGGCTTATTTCTCTTCCCATTAGGTCTATGAGTCTTATAGTTACATTAGAGGTATTAAGTCCGTTTAATTGTATTGCTATCAGGTCTGTAGCAGGATTCGGATAAAGTGTAATGTCATTTGTATTTAACTTGCTTACAGCATTAGTAGATGGCGTATAAACCGTTGTAGCTTCAGCTACCGTGTTTACTTTCCTGTCCACTCTAACCCCATAAAATGTAGGCCCTATGGCGTATGGATATGCTGAATTCCAGTTTTCATCTACCGTACAGAAATATGCATATGTTCCTTCAGGGTATTCTGGAGTTACACAGAATCTACCATTGTGCTCGTCTAAGTAGGCTTCGTCGGCATTGCTTTTAAACTCATAATCTTCTCTAAAATACCCCAAGTAATAAGTGCCATCTACTGGCGGTCCTGCATCAGAAGTGCTGCCATCAGGCTTAGTAGTACGTATTGTGATACTTCTAAGACTATAGCCAGACTTTATTCTTACTACATCTCCGGTTCCATCTTTTTTAGCATAGCCATATGCTCCATATATTGGGAAGCCATCATAAGCATACCCTATCAGCGGTGAGTGGCTGTTGCTATCTATAGCGTATAAACCTTCAGCATCATACAAGTTGCAAATTTCCGAAGTGGTCTCTAGGTCTAGTTTAAAAGCAGAAGGATTTTGGTGATGATGATAGTTTCCCATAGCAGGATGTCCTTTAGCACAATCAAAACCTTCTTTCTCCGCAGGTATAGCATCTCTGTTCCAGTCTTGAGTAGACCCCATTCCTCCGGGACAAGGTGGGTTGCCTGGGCCGCCGCATAAAGCTTCAGTAGCAGGATTCCAAGATACCCCATCTCTGTAGTCAAATAGTGCTACTCCGTTTATGAATATTCCCACATTACCACCTGTGGTAGTCATTAGATTACCTGTATTTGCAGTTGGGTTTAGCGGTATTTTATAGATGCCATCTTGATTTTCTGCCTGGCTAGGATTGCCATCACTAAATGGTCCTGTAGGGTAGGAGGGAATACCTGTAGCAGTCACGTATACAAAGTCCGCTGAGTATTCTACTTTTTGGCAATTTACTAGAATACTATTAGCTACTAAAGTGGAGTTGCCTTTAGGGTAATAAAATCCGGTTTCTGTAGTGTTTTGAAGCCAAGAAGATACTGCAGGGCTTACTTGAGATTGGCCTAGTAGGCTGATGCTCATTAGGATGATGAGAATTGATTTTTTCATTATTGTTTGGGTTTTAATATTTTAATTGGATATTTATTCGTTTTGGTAAGTATGAATTCTTGATCATTAAGCGTAAGAATAAAAGCGGTGAGATCTACTTTTTCATTTGAGCTGAGCTTTATACCTTGCTGCAGTTCTTTAGACAAATGTATAGTGTTATTTATTCCATTTGTATAATGATTTAGGACCTCATTTATTTTTTGAAATCTACCGTCGTGCATGTACGGATAGGTATAACTGAGGTTTCTTAAGCTTGGCACTTTAAAGAGAAAGCTATCTACGGCTTGCAGTGTGACCGCATATCTACCCACATCTTTTATTTCTGGATCTATTCGTAAGCCATTATTTTTAAAGGTATGATTCGTAAATAGAGGCTCGGTATGACAGGAGTTGCATTTTGTTTTAAATAACTGGTAGCCTGCTTTTTCTTGGGTTGTAAATGAATCTATTTTTTGAACTACTCGATCGTATTTGGCATTTGCGGAAACTAGTGAAAGTTGGAAGGCCGACAGAGCTTTTAGCATTCGCTGACTGGTGACGGAAGTGTCTCCATATGCATCTCGAAACAGGGTAGGATAGAGGCTACTTTTTTGCAGCTTGCTCAATACATTGGGTAGTGATTCTCCCATTTCTCCTGGGTGAGAAATGGGTGCGAGGGCTTGTGTTTCGATATGGTTTATAGCTCCGTCCCACATGAGCTCTTTTTGCCATGCTAGATTAAATAGTGCAGGGGCGTTTCGAGTACCTATACTATCACCTATGCCATGACTTACGGCATGGTCTGTATGGGCAAAAGCATTATACGGGGAGTGACAGCTAGCACAAGAAATAGTACCATCCAAGGAAAGTAAGGGATCGTAGAATAAAGCTCTACCAAGTTGGATACTCTCCGCTGAACTATCGAATGAATGGTTTGGTTTTGGGAAATGGGAAGGTCTTAATCCTATGATTTTAGAAGAAGAAAAATAGCATGCTAAACTCAAAAGTATGAAGGCTAGAATCTTCATTTTGGGTTAAAGGATTGAGCTATTTTCTCAGAAAGATAGATTGCTTCATTACTAGGTCTCATTATATTCAGTTGGTCTATAGAGCCTATAGCTTGTAGTTGGAATGGTAGTGTTTTGTTAGAAACAGGAAGCATCACTTCTTGCGAAGCATTATATGGAAACGAATATCCTCCTAGGTGGTAGGTAAATTTCTCATCACCACGGGAACCCTCTATTTTGGTGTTGATATATCCGCTCTGCCATGTCCAGTACATGCCGTGTATTGGATCTAGATCCTCAGAAAGTGCACCTTGGCTATTGGTGTTGCTGTCTATACCTAGAGTAAATCGGAGATGAGTGAAATGAAAGGAATCTGGTGTTGGTATTTTTAGCATTTGGACGTTACTGATGTCCATTAGGTAAGCCTGCTTCTTGGACAGATAGTCTTCATTAAGCTCCTCGTTATAAAAGCCCACATTGGAGATGTAGAAGCGTATTTTACTGAAACTGAAACTATCCCCATAGGTATGGTTAAGTTCTATTTTCTCTGCTCCCCAGGAAGGAACGATAGTAATAGAGTCTTGGGCCATGCAGCTTATCATTACTAGATACGTTGCTATATATGCTATTGATCTCAAGTTGAATGTTAGACACTTAGTAAAGGAATTTTATTCCAAGTTGCAATAGTCGTCACTCTGCTCTACAGTCTTTAGATTTTCAAAATCTACGTCGTTTTTCTTTTTCACTTTTCCCCAGCCAAAGAGTTTTTCGAATAGGGGTAACGAGCCGTTGTCTTCCACTGCTAGAGTTTATTTAATTGTCTTGTGCTTCTTCAGTCTCTGGTGCATCCTCATTCTCTTGCTTTGGAGCACTAGTGTAGCTGGCCATCATCAAACAAAGCAATAGTAAAAAGCAAATGTTTTACGTATTGGTTGGTTGGTTTCATTTTAATAAATGGATAGTTTTTGTGTTTCTAGAAGTTGATAGTTGGTAAATACATTTACAGTATATATTCCTGCTGCTAATGTGGAGATGTCTATTTTTTGTAGTTTTTTTATAGAATTAATCTCGAGCACTGTTCTTCCCACGCTGTTGATTATTTGAATGCTTCCAGCATCAAATCGGGACGCGTTTATTTCAAGGAAAAATGAATGTTGAGCAGGGTTAGGAAATATAGATGTCGCTTTATAAGTTGTTTTAGGATTGTCTGTAGAAGTAATGGTGCATTCGCCCAGCATACTGTAATCCATCCAAGTAAGTCTGGTAGTGAGCCAAGTTTTTAGAAAATTAACTTCTTCTTCATAGGTGTCTCCTACGAAGTCATTTGGCCAAACATATTGACCTAGGATGTCCCATCTTTCAAAATTACGAGATGGTGCGTCACCCATTTCTGCTACACGGTCATCTATATACTGCATAAGGCTATCAGTGTGCAGTGATCCATTTCTAAGTTGATTCCAGCGGCAATTTATTTGGTTAGACACTTCAGTTATATCGGTGAGTTTCTTTACCCAAAATGGATGTGAATTATCACAGGTTCCTTGAAATTCATACGTCCAACCTTCGGGTTCTGGTGAGCATACAAAATTGAAATTACCAAAGCCTAGATTGAAATCCCATAAAGGTCCGAAGTGCAATTTTCCGCCATTGGTCGACTTCTTCTTATGCATATAGAAACTCAGCTTATAAGCGTCAATGTGTTTGCCCATTTCTGTCACTAGGAAATAGTCTATCCACGAAGGTGCGTCTACGTAGCTTTTGTATTTCCAGTAGTAGTCTGTAGACTCCATATCTTCCTCAAAACTAGTGAGATAGGTTTTTAAGTACTCTCGCTGCACTGCCTCTAGGTCTTCTGCCTTAGGATCGTGGTAGGAGTAGAACTTTGTGGGTGATGAGCCACTGTACCATCCATCTATGTTCGAGCTTTCGTCATCTCTATCTATTTGTAGAATGTAGCCACCCGTCAGTTCTTCGCCGCTTAGGTCTTCTGGTTTTAAGCTGGCTATGTCTACTCTGTTTTTATCACGTTTTATTTTTTCGGTGAGCATATAGACTCCTCGGTAGTCATTATTTATATAGAGTTCGCAGAGATGGGTACGTGGGGTGTATTGTCCTGTTTGACTGCCCATGTGATAGGCTAGAGAGTTGCGGAGCAGTGACTTATCGCTATAAGGGCCATGGAGTACCCAGTCGTTTTCAGATGGCATACCGAGTAGAGAGACATTGTTATTCTCGCCATTTGACAGTCTAGTCTCAAAACCAAAGTTATTTTTAGGAAAACCTTGAGAGGAGGCTCCACGTATTTCTATGCCAATAACACCGTCATATCCAGTGTATGCATCTCCTAGATTATTGAGTCCCGCGTTATCTATTATCCCTAAATGTGCATTTATTTTTGGCTCATCTACGATTTCTGCATCGTTTTCTGTAGTGATGACAAATAGTGGTAAGGTACTTCCCAGGCTTGGTGGCAGAAACCAAGTAGGTGTACTGCGGTAGTTCGTTGAATTATCGCTGATACCCAAAGTCAAAAAGAAGTTACTGCTCAAATCAGAGGAAGTAAGGCTTTGATTATGTATCTGTATGGCAAGGATATTACTGCCTTGTTTTATGAATGAGCGAAAATTAGCAGGTCTAAATTCGTAGGATTCTGGGAGTTCCCCCAGATAAAGACGAGCCTCCTTAAAAGTGGTAGCCAATGCATCAAAAGCAGGAGGAGTGCCTACTGTGCCTATATTACTTCGAGCTATTTCTACACCATTTAGATATGCTACGAAAGCATCATCATAATCTGCTTGGAGTATAAGATGTTTTATCACGGAGGTGTCTACTAGGTTGAATGTTTTTCTGATATACACAGAGGATGTAGCGTCTAAAGTGGTGTTGTCATCGCCATCATCATACCCAAACCCGCCTTGACCTTCTGACCACGCATTCGCATCAAAACTAGGTTGTATCCATTGATTTGATGGCTCAGTATTACCTAGAAAGTAGTTCCATTGGTCCGTATTTTTTACAGCCGTTTCCCAGTGATCTACGGATTGTGCATTTGTAAAATTACTTGCAATAGCAAGACAAGAAATAGCGATATAAGTTCGTAGGAATAACAACATGTGATGCAAAAAAGGGTAAAGGTAAACAGTTTGAGAATATAAACTTAGTAGGGAGCAAATTTGACTACTTCTTGATAATCTACTTCTGATGATCGAATAGGAGCATTTAAACGTGTCACCCATTTAAATAGTTGTTTCATTCCATAATCATTAATTCTGCATCAGCCACCCACATTCCAAAGTATGGATTGACTGAATGTACTTTCGTCAAAAAGAGAGTGAATGGTTTGTCAAAAATAAGTCTTTTAGGTTGGGGCTTTTCTGCTACAATCTCTTCAAAAGTGTAAATTAGAGCTTCGTTTTCTACCTCAGCACCTACTTCATCCAATATAAATGCGGTTCGCTGCCAAGCCTCATCTACCATATAGCTTCGTGTCCCAGATTTAAACGGTATTCCTTCAAGTGTAGGAATATGCGTAGAAATATTGAAGCTGAATTTAGGAATGATAAGGACGTCTTCATCTTCAAAGTAGCCTCTCCAAAAGGTCTTTTGTTCTTTTTTGTGCTCTTTGCCGATTAGGATCAAGCGTTGTATCTCAGCATTGCTTTCTGCAAGCGTTTTGAATTTTTTTGTCGAATTAAAAAGTAAAATTTGATGCTGCTTGTCAGTTGGATTTAGCCCTATTACAAAATTATTGTCGTACTTATAATACAGTATTTTTATGATTCGAAACTCAAATCTATCGCTCCCTCTGGCACCAAAGGATGCAACATTCTGATTGCCGAAAGTAAGATTGTCCTTATAACTCTTTAGCTTTTCGGGGAAGGGAAGCGATATACTGAAGGTTGCACGGGCACATATCGTATCACCTATTATTTCTGTCGATGATGTATACTCCTCAGAGTTTAGTGCTTTTTGATAAGATTTACATTGGTTAAATAGGACGAAGTCTCGATACTTTGGGTCCACTAAAAGTTCTGCATCTAGCTCTCGTCGTATTTCATCCCAAGCAAATAGAAGGCTGGCAGCATAAATATTATTTTTCTTGGAATCGATTTTGGATTCTAAAGTAGCTACAAATTCGGTGTTATTTGAGCTGGAAAGTTCACGTTCTTTGGGAAATTGGCGTTTCTCTTGGCAAGCCATTACTGTAAGAAGGTAAGCGATTATCGGCAGGTAGGCTCTTGTGGCTTTCATTCTAGAATCAAATATACAATACTCGTCCTTCAGTCATTCTACGGTTCTATTATTCATATTCCCGTCAACCTTATCACCCTATCAAAAAAACCAATACCTTCACCAAACTATATCCACTCTAAGCCGTTATATTTGCATTAGAATAAGTCTAAATAAAAATAAGACAACAGAATGAATTTTCCGATATACCTAGATAACAACAGCACCACACCGATGGATCCTCGAGTACTTGAGGCTATGCTTCCTTATTTCAATGAAAAATTTGGTAACGCAGCAAGTAGAAATCACAGCTTCGGCTGGTCTGCAGAAGAAGCAGTAGATTATGCTCGTGAGCAAGTAGCTCGTTTGATAGGCAGTACTAGTAAAGAAATTATATTTACATCTGGGGCTACCGAAGCTAATAACTTAGCTATCAAAGGTGTATACGAAATGTATGGATCTCAAGGGAATCATATGATTACCGTAACTACTGAGCACAAAGCAACTTTAGACGCTTGTAAAAAAGTAGAAAAAATGGGCGGTGAGGTGACGTATCTTTCTCCTAATGAGGACGGACTAATCAACCTTGCAGATTTGGAAGCTGCTATTACAGATAAAACGGTATTGATTACCATAATGTATGGTAATAATGAGATCGGCGTGGTGCAAGACATCAAAGGCATATCAGCAATAGCTAAGAAAAACGGAATACTATTTCATACGGATGCTACACAAGCAGTAGGTAAAATACCTGTGGATGTAAATGAAGATGGAATAGATCTACTAAGCTTTACAGCTCACAAGATGTACGGACCAAAAGGGGTAGGTGCATTATATGTAAGACGTAAAAATCCACGTGTGAAAGTAACTAGCCAAATGGACGGTGGCGGACACGAACGAGGAATGAGAAGTGGTACACTTAATGTTCCCGGTATCGTAGGTTTTGGTAAAGCGTGTGAGATTTGTCAAAATGAAATGGCAGATGAGGCTATCCGTTTAAGTACGATGAGAGATAGACTAGAAAAAGAATTGCTCACAATAGAAGAAGCATATGTGAATGGTAATGCAGAACATAGACTTCCTCACGTTGCGAATATTTCTTTTAAATTTGTAGAAGGAGAAGGTCTTATGATGGGTACTAAAGACATCGCTGTAAGTAGCGGTAGTGCTTGTACGAGTGCCTCACTTGAGCCTAGTTATGTTTTAAAGAGCCTTGGCTTAGATGATGAGTTAGCTCACTCTTCTCTTAGATTTGGTCTAGGAAGGTTTACTACTAATGAGGAAATAGATTTTGCTATCGACCACGTGAAGACAGCGGTAAATAAGTTGAGAGATATGAGTCCATTATGGGAGATGTTTAAGGACGGTATAGACCTTAAATCCATAGAATGGGCAGAGCATTAAGTTTGGTTAATTAGTTAAAAATAAAAAGAATAAAACCGATGAAAGATATGGGTAGGATGAAAAGTCTTACATCAAATATTTAACATCCTAAAATAATATAAAGATATGGCATATTCAGAAAAAGTAATCGATCACTATCAAAACCCAAGAAACATTGGTACGCTAGACAAAGAAAGTAAAGCGGTAGGTACAGGCCTAGTAGGAGCACCTGAGTGTGGAGACGTAATGCGTCTGCAGATAGAAGTAGATGATGCTACAGGTGTCATAAAAGATGCTAAGTTTAAAACTTTTGGTTGTGGATCAGCTATTGCTTCTTCTTCACTAGCTACAGAGTGGCTAAAGGGGAAAAGCATAGAGTCGGCTATGGAAATAGATAATATGGAAATAGTAGAAGAGCTTGCTTTGCCACCAGTAAAAATTCACTGCTCGGTACTAGCAGAAGATGCTATCAAAATGGCTATCAATGACTACCGTGTGAAGCAAGGTCTAGTGCCAATAGTAGACGATAAAAAGCATTATTAACAAAGTAACTAGAGTAGGGTGACTAGTAAATAGATACTACTCTCTAATTACCTAATAACTATAAATAATATGATAACAGTATCAGAAAAAGCAGCTAGTCAGGTGAATACACTTATGACGACTGAGGGTCTAGATAAGGAATACTTTATTCGTGTGTCTGTAGTAGGAGGCGGATGCTCTGGTCTTAGCTATAAGATGGATTTCGATAATGAAAGCCAAGAAAACGACCAGATTTTTGAAAGTCAAGGATATAAGGTGGTTTGTGATATGAAAAGCTTCTTATACCTGTGCGGTACAGAGCTTGATTTCTCGGATGGATTAAACGGAAAAGGTTTTCAATTTAATAATCCCAATGCAAGTAGATCTTGCGGATGTGGAGAGAGTTTCTCTGTATAATTTCTACGTGAAATAAAATATAGGAAGGAGTACTGAGAAGTGCTCCTTTTTTTTGTGTGTTCTTTTGTCGCCTTAGCATATCGTAAAATAATAGCAATTGTGTATCTTTGAAAACTTGCAACGTAACTCTAAGATAATATCTCGTTTAACCGCTCTATGGGCTCTTAGTGAAGCAGGTCTAGGCGGTGTTTTACACGCACTGCAATCACCATTCACTGGACTATTTGTTGGGGGTTTCGCTATTGTTCTAGTAAGTCTAATTGCCTATTTTGCAGAGGATAAGTGGAATACTATCTTTAGATCATTACTCGTAGTTCTAATTATAAAACTAGCAGTAAGCCCACATTCTCCACCTACTTCTTACCTAGCAGTAAGTTTTCAGGCACTCATGGCTGCACTTATTTATAGTAAGCTTAGTCTTACTAAATGGAGTGCTATGCTTTTAGGAGTGGTTACTTTAGTAGAGTCGGCTATTCAAAAGCTTCTAGTTCTCACGCTTATATATGGTAAAAGTCTATGGGAAGCTATAGATTCTTTTAGTATTTATGTAATTAAGAATATGGGTTTCCTAGGAAATATATTTTCATCAACTGCTCTCATTTCTATCTACTTATGGCTTTATGCATTGCTGGGTTTAGTTGTAGGTTATATCATATACGATATAGTGCGTTACTTGGAAGTAAACCAAGGGAATATTAAATATCAGATACAAGCCATAGAGTTTGATGATGAGATAGGACTAGCTAAAAAGAAAAGAGGGAGATGGAGACAATGGGTCATTTTTGGAATTTTATTTGCACTCATAGCTGCCTATTATTTCTTTGTAAAAGAGGGTGATGCTGTATGGAAAAACTGGCTTTATATATTCTTACGTAGTGCGGGGATCTTGCTACTATGGTACTATGTGATTGCTCCAATATTTAAGAAATATTTTGCTCGATTCTTGGAAGGTAAAAAGCATAAGGTGCAAGCGGAGGTGGATGAAACACTTACTTTACTTCCTTACCTCAGAAAAGTGACAAAGCTCGCGTGGCAAGAAAATAAGAACGAAAAAGGCTTGAATAAACTACGCAATTTTATGGGGGATACTATACTCTATAGCATCCACTTACAACTAGAAGAATAATGATATACATCTTAGCTGGTGATATACGTACGGGCAAAACCACAGCCCTGCGGGAGTGGGTAGATACGTGGGATAATGTGAAAGGAATACTCTGCCCAGATAATAAGGAGGACATCCGTTATCTGCATAATATTGAGTCTAAGGAAAACTTCCCATTGCAAGTGCCAGAGGTTGGTGAAAAGACTATCTCTGTTGGGCGTTATCATTTCTTAGAGGATTCGTTTAATTTAGCTAATTATT
>Ga0307994_1001949_pt1 | contig 11878 bp, 11 predicted proteins | sample EllFjometagen261_FD_203171 | JGI IMG/M metagenome (GOLD analysis project Ga0307994, IMG submission 203171) | Marine microbial communities from Ellis Fjord, Antarctic Ocean - #261 | ecosystem: Environmental > Aquatic > Marine > Unclassified | place: Southern Ocean | collected 2014-11-02
GCGCCCAATGGAGAATGCCGAGAACGTCCAATCGTCAGGCACATTGTTGCGCATCGCCATAAACGTATTCAGATCGTCGGGAGCGCCCCACGGAACACCCATGCAGAGCTGCACCATTGCGGGACTCGGGATGATGCCACGACGCACCAGGTCCTTGGCATGCGCGAGATGGCCGGTATCGAACGCCTCGATCTCGATGCGCGTACCGATCTCGTTCATCTGAGCGGCCATGGCTTCAAGCATGGCCGGGGTGTTGGTCATCACGTAGTCCCCTTCGCCAAAGTTCATGCTGCCGCAGTCGAGCGTGCAGATTTCGGGACGAATCACGCGCACATGCTCGACGCGCGCTGTGGCACCTGCCATGTCGGTGCCTTCGTCGGCCGGCGGCAATGGCTTCTCAACATCGCCAAGGATCAGATCGCCGCCCATACCGGCCGTCAGATTAAGCACGACGTCGGTGTCAGAAGAACGAACCCGCTCCGCCACCTCTTGGTACTTCTCTACTGAACGCGATGGCATGCCGTCGTCTTCGCGCACATGTATATGCACCACCGCTGCGCCAGCCTTGGCAGCCTCGATGCACGAGTCGGCAATCTGCTGTGGGGTGACGGGTATCTGGTCGGACTTATGAGCCGTGTAGCCGCTTCCGGTTACAGCGCAGGTAATGAAAACGCCATCGTGTTTGGCAGTTCCTGCAGAATTTGTCATGTCAGCCACCAAGGGCCTCCTCTATCGAATCAGGATGTCTGGTTTGGGTAGCTGTGGCTTGGGTAGCGAGGGGGGTCGCAGCTCGGCGGCGGTTGGCGACGCGGGTTGCGCTCAGGACCTCATCATGATCGATGTAGATGCCCCGGAGATGACGGGCACCCCCGGCCGAGAATGGATCTCGCCCATGCAGGATGCGCCGATTGTCGAAACACACCATGTCACCAGCGTGAAACGGATAGGCAATCTGAAAGCGACCGCTGGCCGCAAGCGCGGAGAAGCATGCCATTGCTGCGTAGGCACGAGGCATGTCTCCCGGGGCCATATCGGGGAAGCCACGAACTGGGTAGAACGCCCGCAGCGTTAGCGGCGACCCTGGTTGACCAAGGTCGATAACTGGCCCTGACCAGCGATGATCGATGCCGGGCCCGCGATTGAAGAACACCCAATGCAGGGTCGTGAGCGCGTCGTAATGGGCCCGATGTTCGTCTTTCAGAGCAGCAACGACAGCGGCACCGTCGGCCATCGTGGACGCGCCACCTTGCGCCTCGTTGTGAAAGCAGTGCAGAAACTGAAACCCGGGTGGTGTCTCTCGGGTCGGCAGATCGGTATGGGGGCCCAGCCGCAGGTTTGTGTTGGCGGTGCTATTCGTGACGGCGCTTCCGGCCAACTCAACATCGGCTTTCACGTCCCAGATGGGGCCAAAATTGGTGTCACGCACCGCACCGATACGAGTAGCGAGCGCAAGCAATATATTTGGGTCGTCGGGAAGGTCGCTAAGCCGCGCCAGCCCAACCGATACCAGGTCATTGATCCATGCAGCGAAGGCATCGTCGTCGTGCAAGACATCGGGTCCGTGATGGGTAGGTGGTTCCGAGAAGTCAGCTGCGGTCCACCGACGAAGTGCCGGCAACCAGCTGGCAGGCGTATGCATCCCCTCGGCGACATGACGTAACCATCCAGGATGAAAGACGCATGCTTCATCGTCAGAATCAAACCACACAAGCACCGCGCCAGCTTCGTCGATGGATGCGGCAGCAATGCTGGTTGCGCTGTCGTGTTCGGCCGGGTCGATCAAGCCTTCTCGGGTCGCGACATCCACACCACCGCGACCCACAGCGTTCTCACGAAGCCATAACGCAAACGCTTCGAGGGTGGCGCCGTCCTGCCACACCACATGGAGGAACTGCCCGCGGATCTCTACCGTGACGGGCGGAGCCCACACATAGCTGTAGAAGTCTGGCGTGGGTGCCGACACCGTGACTACTTCTTGCATGAACGAACCCCTCTCGCTACCGCAGCAGAGAGTAGCAACGGCGTGCTGCGCGATCTGCGACTTCAGTCCGGCGGTGACGCGATCGTCTTCATGGGCATATGACGACCCACGCAGAAGCTTGTACATTTCAGCGGGTGAGCGATGCCCGATCTACTCAGTTTCCGCTGGGCGCTGCAATCACGCTCGAACAACTCGAGGCTGAGCCGTACGACACACTGGCTGCCCTCCGTACACACGAACCAGTCTCATGGCTGCCTGCCCTGAGCGGTTGGTTCGTCACGACCCGAGAACTTGCTGTCGAGGTCATGCGAAACGCCAATACCTACACCGTCGACGACGAGCGCTTCACCACTGCTGCGGTACTTGGACCAAGCATGTTGTCCGTCGACGGAAGCGAACACAACCGCCATCGGCTGCCCTTTGCCCCAGCATTTCGCCCCGCTGTGTTGCGGGAACAGTTCGAGGAGTTTCTGAGCACTGAAGCACGTCGGTTGGTCATGCAGCTCGCACCGGCAGGCGCTGCCGAGCTGCGCACCACGGTCGCAGGGCCGTTGGCAGTCAGCGCCATTGCCGAATTCCTTGGGTTGGTGGACGTGAGCCATGACGATATTTTGGCGTGGTACTCGGGCATTGCTTCGGCGATCGTCGCTCTTACGACCGGTCACACGATTGCCGATGAGGACGCCACCGCCGTCCTTGAATTGCGGCGCCAGATCGACAACACCTTGCAGCATGGCGCGAACGATTCGCTGCTGCGACAGGTGCAGGCCGATGGCCGATTGCACGCCGAGGAGGTGACGTCGGCCGCGGCGGTCCTAATGTTTGGTGCCATTGAGACAGCCGAGGGTATGACAGCGAATGCTCTGGCACATCTGTTGTCACGCCCAGACGTCATCGCTCAGGTTCGCAGTGACCGGTCGGCTATCGCAGCAGTAATAGAGGAGTCGCTACGCCTCGAGCCGGCGGCCGCATTCGTCGACCGCTACGCCACGACGTCAGCGCCGTTAGGTGGCGTGACGATTCCAGCGGGCGAGCTCGTAACGGTGTCATTGCTCGCCGCCAATCGCGACCCGGCTGTCTTCGACCGCCCCGATGACTTCGTTCTGAATCGGTCCAATGTGCGACAGCACGTCGCGTTTGTTCAAGGCCCCCATGCGTGTATTGGCCCGCACCTTGCTCGACTCGAGACAAACGCAGCGATTGAGGCAGTAATCAACTGTCTGGACGACATCACACTTGACCCGGCCTCGACGACTCCTGCGAGCGGCCTGATCTTTCGGAAACCTCACAGGGTGCAGGCACAGTGGTCCGCTAGATCAGTCCGCTAGATCAGACCGCTTGCTTTAAGGCCTTCGCGAGCTGGCGCCATCGACGATGTGGCGCAGAACTAGTTACGCATCGACGCGAAGGCGGGGATCTCACACGCCTGACCGACCTCGATCTCGACCGTTACGGCGCGGTTCTTGTGCGGCCCTGCACACCATGTCGGGAAGGCCACCGAGTACAAGCCGCCCCCACCCGCGACGAAAACCAGCAGATCTGCAGGATCGTTGAAGCAGTGATACTGCCGGTCAGCGGCTGGTGGCTTGCCCATGTAGCCAGCTGAAGCAGCGAAGTCTGATCCGCTGATGAATGCGCGTTCGACTACCTGGTCTCGGATTGTGCGTAGATCATGGCCGGCACCAGCGAGGAAGCCCGCATGGTCCGCGTTGATGGCGAGTGCAGCTTGGCCGCCCCGCAGCGAGACATTGTTCGTCGCCACATTGGCAAATGCCTTAGCAAAGGAATTAAGTAAGCGATCAGCTGCTGTTGGATCGTCGGCATCGATCACGCCTATGACGGAATGGGGCGCATCGGTGCCAAGAACGGTCACGGTCGACTGCGACGCGTCGAATCCGAGCGAGGTGTGCATGGGAGCGAACGGACTGTTGTCCTGGTCTTCGGCTAGGCACATCGAGAACTTGCCGGGGTGACCCATGAGCGCCATGTCACTGGTGCCAGACCTGCCGCCACCGATGTTGATCATGGCCAGGCGCAACGCACGCCCGATCGTGGCATTGGCGCGGTAGCCAGGACCAAGTGCACCAAAGCCGCCGTGGATGCCGCCGCACCATTCGCGTGCTGGACCGTTCACGATGATGAGTGGAGCAATTGAGTGAGTCGTCGCCTGCATCTCTGTCAGGTCAAATCGGTCATCGAGGACAGCCTTTGCAGCAGCTATCACCACCGGTGCATGGTCCGGCAGGCACCCCGCCATCACGGCAGCGCAGGCGAGCTTCTCGATCGTGCACTCGCCCATATTCGGTCCCATGGCGCCCAGTACGAGATCGGCGTCGTACCCGGTGGCGAGCACCATCCTGGCGACGCGCTCGGGCGTTGGAATCACTACGGGAAGCCCGTCGGTGCAACCCATCTCATGGAGTTCTTCTAATGCTGCGTATTCGTCGTCAGCAGAAAGCTGGAGCACTGGGTCGAGCACACTCATGTGTCGCCACGCCATGCTGCCAGTATCCCTGGCACCGTGGCTTCGGCAACCATTGCCATATTGACGACGCCGGAACCCGCGACGGGATGAGGCAGTTTCACACGCGGGATGTCGGGGATGCCGACAGAGCGTGCGATGAAATCGCCTTGTGCCCAGAACTCTTCGGTTACCAACGCAACGGCTGGTACACCTCGTCGAGCAAGTCTTACTCCGTCACGCACGGTGCCGGTGGTGCAACTTCCTCAATGGCCGTAGGCGGCGACGACGGCCTGACAATCGCCGACGACCTCGTCGAGCATTTCGTCAGAGATCACTGCCGAGGCATTGTGCTTGTTCCATCGGCGAAACGATGCAGCTGGCACCGCCACAGCAAGTGCCTTCTCGACCTGGTCAAGAAACTCTTCGGAGTCGGGAAACCCGTTGGCTACGAGCCCAATGGTGACCGGCGCCGCTTCAGCGTCGATCGTTAGCTCGTAGGGCTCGACCGGAGCCCCAGGACCGGATCGTGGGTCCAGGAAGGTGACCATGATGTGCCTCTCGTTCGTCGATGGCGAGCTTAGGTGCTGGGCTCGCCCGCGCTGAAGTGCAGCCGCACGCGCGCCTGGGCAACGATTCGGTCAACAACTTCGCCGGCACCGGGGATGTCGTCCATAGCAGCAATGCCTGCACCGGCATACAGCGGACGCATCTGGTCATCGTCGACTTTTGCGGCCGATCGGAAGAGATCGCCACCGAGCGCAGCCTGCATCAAGCCAGGTGGCGGCTCAGCGCCTGATTCGTCCCAGCGTTCGGTGAACTCAGAAGTCAGCACCCGTGCCCATTGGCCGGTGAAGCCGTCGGTCATTGTGGTGTTGCGATAGCCGGTAGTCATGCGCTGCTTCCACACGGGCGAAGCGAGCGACTCTTTCGTTGCGACAAACCGACTGCCGAGCAACACGCCATCGGCGCCCAGGGCAAGCATTGCGGCAAGTCCTCGACCATCCACGATGCCGCCAGCAGCGACGACGGGTACACGACCGCCAACATGGTCGATCACCAGGGGCACCAATGTCAGGGTGCTCTGTCCAATCGCATCGCCCTTCGGGCGTTTGGTGCCATAACTTCGGTGGCCGCCGGACTCGGTGCCTTGGGCGACGATCACGTCAGCGCCCCTCTCTACCGCTGACACCGCGTCTTCGACGGTTGCGACCATGGCAACGACTGTTGTGCCGGCCTCGTGAAAACGCTGCACAAGCGTCGCTTCAGGAACCCCAATTGCCGCCGAGAAGACAGGGATCCGTTCTTCGATCATGACCTCGAGTGCGGCATTGACTAAGTCGGCACTGGCATCGGGCCGGGCGACGGTCGCGGGCAACTCGAAGCGGGGACGAAACTCGTTGAGCACGGTTTGTGATCCGCGGATGATGTCGTCGGGGACCTGCGTTGGATCAGGAGGCGTGCGCACATCGTCGTGCAACCAGATGTTCACCCCGAACGGCTTGGCGGTCATGTCTCGGATCTCGCGGATGGCATTGCGCACCTGGTCCGGTTGCAGCCGCAGCGCAGCCAGAACGCCGAGCCCGCCTGCTTCGGATACCGCGGCGGCAAGTTCGGCACCAGCAACCCCGCCCATGCCGGACTGCAATATCGGAGCATCGATACCTAAGACCTGTTGAAGCCGTGGGCTCAAAACCGACTCGGTCATGAGCCAGCCTGCAACAGCAGCGACGCACAAGAGTCGGCAGCTATCCGGGCGCGCCGGCCCAGCTCGTCTGTTGCCGCACTGCTGATGGGGTGGCCAATCGTGACAAAGGGGAAGCCTGGTGCCCCCAACACTTCCGACATCAGTTCTGCGGCGCTCACGAACCGCTCAGTCATAATTGACACTGCGGGCAACCCGGTGCGTTCGGCTGTTACTGAATCGTGCAGACTGCACGAGGAGCAACTACCTCAATCGCCTATGCCAGAGATTACGGCATGCCAGTGTTTCGTCGCATCCATGATCTCGTCACCAGCGGGGGCGCTGTAGTTGGGTTTCACCACCCGCTCGATCGCCTGAACCTTGTATTCGGTCTGGAGGTGGTCGGCGACTGCGTCGAAGAAGCGGCCGGTCCCATGTTTGCCGTTTGAGATGATGCCAATGGTCGTGCCCGCCAACGTTGCAAGCCGTGGCGCTACGGCAAAGTCGGAAGGCCCCTCTTCATACGTCGGGTCAAGAATTTCGATACTCATAACGTCCTCGCTAGCAATCAACACGGTTAGCAATCAACACAGGCGCCGACGGCCATGGTTGCAGCTCGCGACTTGTGCCCGAGCCATGGTGGGATGACGGCACCAAAGCCGCCAGCGGGTCCACCGGCCGCAACGACCAGGAGGTCGTCTGGAGCGTTCAGTGCGTGGTAGGTGCGGTCGCCCTTGTCGCCGACGACAGATCCCTTGCCGACGGATGCCCACTCGCCACGCTTGATGTGGGCATGTTCGAACACATAGCTCCGGATGTCGGCCTTGGTCCAGTTTGCTGCGTCAAAGTGCTCGCGGAGCTGCGGTGGAACAACGATGACATAGTTGCCCGGCCAGATCGAATAGTGCCTCATGTTGGCCTTGATCTCGGCGATGAAGGTGTCCAGGATCTGTTCGGGTTCCGTCGTCCATTCGTTCATGATCTGGCGGGGCGCCATGGCGGCCAACGCCGTGACCGCTGAAACGTGTGGATCGCCCAGCCGCTCTGTCGCTAGCGACACCCACGGTGTGTTCTCTTCGTCTTCGGCCATGCAGTAGCTGATCTTGCCGGGATGCCCGAACGTAGAACGGTCGATCTGGCCCGGCCTGGCCTCGAATAGGTTGCCGAGCACGAGCCGAACGCTGCGGCCTATGCAGTTCGAGGCACGGTCGCTTGGACCCAGCGCATTGAAGGTAGGATCCATACCGATCTCGTTGCGGATCGGCCCATTCACGATCAACAGCACGGCACAACCGCCGGTGCTGGCCGTGGCGCCGTGCAGCAGAAACGGCTCTTGCAACATTGCCGTCACCGCCGTGACGACGACGGGAAAATGCATCGGCAGGCAGCCCGCCATCACGGCATTGATCGCGACCTTCTCGGCAGTCACTACCCGTTGACGAACAGGCTCGATACCGACCAGATGATCGGCCGGTAATCCAGCCCAATCCAGACACGCGTGTACGGCGTCAGCAGTTGGCGGCACGATGGGCAAGCCGTCGGTCCAGCCGCGGCTGTGGAAGAACTCTTGGGCTTCACCAACACTGTATAGAGAGTGGCGTTTTGAGGCCAGTGGAGTGGTCACAGCGTCCAGCCTTTCATATGCCTGCGGGGACCTTCCGCATCATGCTCGGCCGCATCGTGCTCAGTCGTAGCCGGGCGGAACCTGATAGCCACCAAGTTCACGTTCCATGAATGCAGCGAACGCGATGCTTTCACGGTCACGGAGGTGACCGGCAACAATCTGCAGCCCACACGGCAGGCCGGACGCGGTGAGCCCGGCCGGCGCAACAGTGCCGGGCAGGTACACGCCACACGAGAGGCCAGCCCAGAACAGTTGGTCGACCGTTGATTCTTGGCCACCGTTGACGGGAATGGTCCGGTCAGCGCGCTCACCAACATGGTCGTGGGGGTAGGCGGCCGACGCCGCCGTTGGACACAACAACAAGTCGTAATCGTCGAAGAATGCATCCCACGCAAGGCGGTCATCTTCACGTGCTCGGTGATGCTGGGCCCACTGCCAATGCGACATAGTGATGCCCGATGCCGCGAGCGCTCGGTAGTCACGGTCGCCAGCGTCCCAACGAGCGGCGTGCTCTCTTTGTAACTCGTACGCGTCGGCCGGGTACTCGGAGCCGGTGGCGCTGCGTAGCAACATCATGTAGTTGAGATGCGCCTGCTCGAGATCGACCTGGGGTCGTGCGTGATAGTCCAGCTTGACACCCAGCTCGCCAAGCGCTGCGGCCGTCGACGCAAGCTGGTCGGTGAGCTCGCTGTCCTGCACCACACAACAGTCACTTTCCAACATGACGGCAACCCGAAGCTCACGTGGGTTGCTCTTGCGAGGAGCCGGCAGGTCCAGCTTCCAGCCGCGAGCGTCGAGACCACTCGCGCCCGCCACGGTGTCGAGTCCTAGCGTCAGGTCAGAGGCATACCGTGCCATCGGCCCGCCGACGCCAATGTCTAAGAGTGTTGGGCTGCCCGGGTTGCCGTGACCCGCAATAGGCACGAGCCCGAATGTCGGCTTATGACCAAACACGCCGCAGTAGTGAGCAGGGTTACGAATCGATGCTCCGATGTCGCTGCCAAGTTCGAGAGCGGTGAGCCCGGCAGCGAGCGCTGCGGCTGCGCCACCTGATGATCCGCCAGGGATCATGTCTGTGTTCCATGGGTTCGACGTTGTTCCGTACACCGGATTGAACGTCTGCCAGTCGGCCATCGATACCGGCAGGTTGGTCTTGCCGTAGATCACGGCGCCCGCATCGAGTAAGCGGTCGACGGACTCGTGGTTGTGTTCCGGACGCCAGTCGATCAGTTCAGAGTGACCGCTGGTCGATGCTGACCCGACCCAGTCCCACGCTTCCTTGACCGTCATGGGAACACCATGAAGCGGACCCCACGATTCGCCCGCTGCCGTCGCTGCGTCAGCTTGAGCGGCGCGCTCTCTGGCCACATCGAGCTGGGTTGCAACGACCGCGTTGATGGCCGGGTTCAGTCGGTCGTAACGGGCCAGGGTCGCTTCAAGTAGCTCGACAGCCGAGATGTCTTTCGTTGCCACGGCGGCCGCTTGTGCCTCCGCACTCTGCAGGCAAAGGTCCATCAGATCTCCTTCGATACAGGCAATCGGGTGCGCAGTTCTGTGAATGCGGCTGCACCCGCCTCGGAGCGAGTCCACGAGATGTAATCGGGTCGACCACGTTCCTTAAAGAACGAATTCGAGAAGATGTCTGCCCACTCAGATACTGGCATGAGTGCGTCGCCCATTGCGTCGTGGTAGCCATCCCAGCGCTTTGCGTGCTCTTCCGACCGGAAGAGGTTCATGTTCGCTCAACGGAAGGGCCGTCCATCGGCGCTACCTCCAACTTGGGAACTCGTGTAGCCCACCGCGTCGACCGGGTCCACGGCGTATTCGTCATCCTGCATCGTCACGGCCACGGGGTCGCCGCAGCACAAGCATGGCGCCTCAATTCGGACCTCCTTGCCGGGTACAAGCCATCGGATGGCGAGCGCCTCAAAGCCGCATTGTGCGTACCAGCCGGCTTCACCGTCGATCGTTACCCGGTATTGCGTTGGTTGCAGGTTGAAGGGCGGGAACGAGGCAAGATAGTCAGTGCCAGGATGCGTCCACCCTGGGGTCATGCCGACGAGTTCGTGGATGAGTTCTTTGGCCGTGTCGATCGAAACGTCAAGCTGCCTGGCCAGGGCCGTGAAGTGGGGTGCCGTTTTCGTTTCCACCACGTCTTTCATGATGGCTGCGTAACCCCGGTCGAGTAGTTCAAGATCACTCATGATGTGGCCTCCGATGGCGTGGTGTTCGATTGCGTGCTGTTCGATTGCATATGGTCCGAGTGGGCAGCAATTGCCGAAGCAGAAGTTGGTGCGTCGTGTAGTGCCTCTGCGGCCCGTTCGTTTTCGTTGATCTTGGCAAGAATTGCCTGGCCAGCCCGGTCGAAGTACTCGCGGTTCTCTCGCACGAACTTGTTGCTTTCGCGGTAATCGTCGAGCATGCCGTTCACCTCGGGAAGCACGTAGCGGGCCACCATGTCCCAGCTACGAGAGATTGCCTCGGGGTGGGCGAAGTCATTGATGAAACCGACCACCGTGCCGAATCCGCCAGCAAGTTCAGACATATCGCGAATGGCCTTCACCAGATCGTCGGGAGTCCCGATGATCACGCCGCCAGCGCCAGTCAGATTGTCGAACGTCTCTTCGGCGCTATCCCACGATTCAGCACCGGCTCGCTGCAATGTGCCGACGGTGTACTCGGTGTGCCAACGATGCAGGCCTTGCATAGCCTCGGCTCGAGCTTGCTCACGCGTCTCGGCAATATGCCAGTTCATGAGTACCCGCCAATTGGCGCGGTCCATGGTGTGACCATGCTTGGCTGCAGACTCTTCGGCGAAGCTCCACTGCAACGGCAGTGCGGCAAGACCAGCCGTAGACATCGAACCGATCGACAGGATGCCCATGCCGTACTTGCCAGCAAGGGTCATGCCGGACGGGCTGACCATCGAGGCAACGGCCTGAGGAATCTCGCCTCGCAAAGGCAAGAGCTGCAGCTTGGCGTCGTAGAGGTTGAACCAGTCACATTCATAGGTCAGGCGTTCGCCTGCGAGCAACCGACGAAGCACGCCGATGCCCTCGTCTTGGCGGTCGCGCAACACCATGGGGTCAATGCCCAACATGTGCGCATCTGACGCCAACGCACCAGGACCCGTACCCAGAATGGCCCGCCCGTTCGTCATGTGATCCAGCTGCACGATGCGCTGAGCCACGTGATACGGGTTGTGATACGGCAGCGATACAACGCCGGTGCCTAGATTGATTCGGTGGGTTCGCTCCCCCGCTGCAGCCAGGAACATCTCGGGTGATGGGATGACTTCCCAGCCCGTCGAGTGATGCTCGCCGCACCAGAACTCGTCAAAACCGAGCTGATCGAGCTGCTCGACCAGATCAAGGTCGCGGCGATATTGCAGAATCGGGTTCTCGCCAATTGGATGGTGGGGTGCCAGAAAGGCGCCGAACTTGATGGGCTTCATGAGACTGGTTTACTCGATTGGGTGGTGGCGATTGGCACTCAGCGGTTTTGCAAGGGTTTGCGCTGGTCGCCGTTATCGTCGAAATTGGCAGGTGGGAGCCAACGTTAGAACTCGGTTCGCAGCGGTAGCCAGTCATGGTCGACGATGCGGCACTTCGTCGATTTGTGGATACGGCACCCCTTCGAGCCTCGAGGTCACTGGGCGATGCCCAGTTCGAGCTGTATCGGCTCATCGGTCATCTTCATTTGCGCCGACACGACCTCGGCCCCATACTCCTGAACCACGTCGGCATCGGCCAGCGTCGTGCGAATGTCGATGTCGGCCTTCGGCGTGACATCGGGGCAGAACTGCAGGCTGGCTTGCTCCAGACTCGCGCAGACAGCGGCCATCACGTCGGCGGCATCGCTGCGATCACATTCGACGACTACCGAGTCGTGCACGGTCTGCACTGGCCATGCGGTTGGGAACAGCGCGAGACGTTGATGCAGGTCGGCGTAGGAGGCCAGCATGATGTCGGCCACACCGCCCTGGATTGGTGCGTTACGCCAGGCGTTCACCATTGCTGAGACTCGCTCTTTGGCCGCCCGGGTTAGAAACGCATGGGCAACATCGTCGCCACAGGCTGCAGCGACAGCTTCGAGATACTTACGCCGCAACGCTCGTTCTTCAAACTG
>Ga0307994_1001950_pt1 | contig 11875 bp, 8 predicted proteins | sample EllFjometagen261_FD_203171 | JGI IMG/M metagenome (GOLD analysis project Ga0307994, IMG submission 203171) | Marine microbial communities from Ellis Fjord, Antarctic Ocean - #261 | ecosystem: Environmental > Aquatic > Marine > Unclassified | place: Southern Ocean | collected 2014-11-02
CGTTTCGACATTTTTTGTCGTGGTAGCTGCAGGAAATCGTTTTACTACCCAGTCCAATGGGCTGGATGGGTAGCAACAGTCCTATGGGTAATAGTCTATCCACCATCAATGGGTTTTTACAAAATTTATCACTTGTCCACAACGTTATGTTGTTTTTTTTTTTTTAATATGTAAAATGTTAGCGTATTTCAATCATCAGAGCAAAGTGATAGATTTTGTAAAAACCCATTGAGCAACCATAGGCCATCACCCATGGGCCTGTTGGAGCCCCCCCAGCCCGTTGGAATGGGTAGTAAAACGATTTTGTTCAACTCCATGACAAAATAAAATCGAAAAAAAGTCCAAAGTTTAAGTCCTATTTTACATATAAAATGGGACTTAAACTACCAAAAGTCAAATTAATAGTTTTCAAGTTTGGAACCAAAATCCGAACGCATAGAAGAGCTTATTTTTCCTTTTTTTTCACAGTCTTCTACTTATTTTGAAATTTTAGGTAGTGCTTAATCATCATTTGGTCGTTTGAACACTGACATTCACTATTCACACTCGTGAGATGCAACCACCAATCACTACCTCGACCAACACACAGGCACGTCTCACCACGTACTCCGGCTCACTACAAGAATATACCGACATTGAAGATGAAGAAAGCGACACGTCGCTTCCAATAAATAGTTATTCCTTCTGCTGCTGCCGCCGTCGCCGAGCAGCAGCAGTAGCAGCAGCAGCAGCAGCAGCAGCAGTAGCAGCAGCAGCAGCAGCAGCAAGTGGTGACAACAAAGGTAGCAAAGATGAACAACTTTGGTCATTATGCACCACATTGTTTGGAAAAAAATCAAACCAAATCAGAAAAGAACTCCATCCAGAAACTAGAACCATGGCATCAATGGAGCAACCGGCAGCAGCCGTTCTTCGTAAAAAAATTAGTGGAGGTGGTCGGTTCAAACAAATTATACCCGACTCTTCTAATTTCCCAATCATGTCATACGTGTACGTTCACTGGGTTCGAGTGACCGCACCACCTGCTAAAAATATCCAACCTCGCGTCGAGCTGTTGCATGGGAAGCTCCCAAATGGTGACATCTCGCACGGCTTTGTTTCTGTTTCCAGAGGCATCAAGACTGTTTTTGGTGTCGAGCCAGAAACGATTTTGACGCTGCAAGGGACAGAAAATATGTTAAAACTCCTCAACTCTACTGATCATGGAACATCTTTCTTTGAAAAGTTAGAACAATCAGTCACTACTCTGCTAACCAACCGTGACAAGAAGCCAGCACCAATACGCATGAAACTGCAGACTGACGCGGCAGATGGAGTCATTGGCTCGCGAGCATGGGTGGCTGGCGAAGTCGTTTTATCTGAATTAGGTCGACACAGATCGTGGGAGGACAAGAGGTCGGTCATGTCTTTTGTCGAGTCTGAAACCACAGAACAAGACGACCAGTCAGTAGTATCATCTTCACCACCCTCCTCACCATGCTCCTCACCACCTTCCTCACCATGCTCCTCACCACCTTCCTCACCATGCTCCTCACCACACTCCTCACTTTCCTCACTGCCACCATTGCCACCACTGCCACCACTTTCACTGCATTCACCATCACCACTCCCACTGTCATCCTCCCCAACAGCGAGAAAAAAGAGTGTCAGCACTGCCAAATTATATCGAGTCGTGTGGGATGGCTACCTTCACGTCGATCATTCGACTACGCAACTGGCTTTGCAAATATCAAAATTAGAAGCCAGCGTTTTGGCTCATCACTCGGTCGTATTGGAACATCAGCAAAAACACTTAGCACGACACTACGCAAAGTTAGATGCATTCGCCATGCGATTCCAACCAGAAGCACAACCCTCAATGCTGGCGTTCAAAGTAACAATGGGAAGAGCGTGCGCAGGAATGTTGGAAGCAGCAGAAAATGATTTGCGAAGTGGTGGACGTCCAAAAACGACGTGGGTTCAAAAAATTTGTAATCAGTATGCACCCACCATCAGTGAGGGTCACATTAAACATCGCATCAAAGCACTTGCGCTGAAGCTCAAGACGGAAACTAACTTAATGGTTGAAACACTCAATCGTAAAATTGATCAAATTCAATTTGGATTTGAAATGCAGTATGCAAGCCATGAGAAAACAATGATGGCGAGAGAGACAGCGCACACGGTAAAAAATCTCAACACGACGGCGCACCACAAGTTGCTGGAGCTCATGGAACTGAAGCTCGATGATCAAGTTGCGGAGCAAGTTCGACAAACATTGGCAATCATGATGACGGCTGCACATCAAACGTACCAGCTGAGTCGTGTTGGTGAAATTTTACGAGGAGAGCCACCACAGCTGTGTGACAATCTGGCGGACGCTACTATTTCATGGCAAAAAATATGTGGACATCATTTTCATCTTGATCAAAATGCTCGTCATCTTTTAGTGGATGGATTTCGTGTTGTTGCAGTTCTTTCCAATGCGTGGAACAACGCTTTGAGTCATGGTGACAGCACTCGAATGAGTGAGACAGAAATTCACATGCGCGCTGTTTCACCCGATTTGGTTGAAATCAGCATCATCAACATTGCGCAGGAAGATGCACCAGCCTTTGAAGATGCAGAAGAGAGTGATGCTGTTGCAATCGCGGCACGCCGTGCTGCCGCCGCCGCCGCCGCGGAGGATCAAAACACGACATTGTTTCGTTCCTCACCGGCTGCAAAACTTATGACAAGAATGGGTTTGGCATGGATTAAAAAAATGTGTCGTGGCAAGCTCATGCTGAAATCACAAGGTTATGGTGGACGAACGACGCTGACTTGTTTAATGACGGCAGATCACTCACACTTGCGTGATCAGGAAGAGCTGGAGAGGGAACAGAAGAAACAGTGCGAAGATCGGAAGTCGTCAATCACAACCACAAGCCCAACAACAACAGCGCAGGACAAATTTCAGAAAAATATTCAGGTAGAACTCCGCGAAAATGGTGTAAGAAGTGGTACTGGTGTTGATTCTGGCGCTGCTACCAATGGTGCTACGAATGGTGCTACGAATGGTGCTACCAATGGTACTACCAAAGGTACTACCAATGTTGCTAGCAGTGCTGGCAGAAATAATGTAACTCCTGAAGCAGAACTCGCTGGAGACAAGAGCATTGGCAGCAGCAGGAAGAGTAGTGGCGGTGGCAGCAAAAACATCTCAACGAGCAGTGCAAAAAAAACTTTTGGGACGTCATTTTGGGATGGTGCATTGGTCCATCTGTTGTTAGAGACACAAGGTGTCGTGATCGTAGAAGATTCTCGAGCACTGTCAATACAAATTCAACGAGGTTTGCAACGATCACACAACATTACAAACGTCCGAGCACTCTGTGGAGGAAAAGCAACACGATACCAAGAAATATGTGCTCTGTTGAAAAGTGCTGAGAATGAACAAGCATTTCTTGTCGTGTTTGATCGTAATTTGGGACACGGCACAAACTCATCTAATGGTGCGAGTGCACCAATGCCAAATGGTGATGTTGTAGCAGCACAAATGAGACAGCATGGATATGAGGGTTGCTTGATTCTGCAGACTGGAGACTCCAGCGAGCAGTTGCAAATGTACGAGCATCACTACAAAGGTTATTACATTGACATGATTCTTGATAAGCATCATCTTCCATCGTACACGCACATTTATGAAAGCTTTTCTTCGTGGGTTCACGAAAGATTTTATTTTGGACATTTCATGATGCATCAAAATGTGAACAAAGAAGAGCAAAAAATGCAGCACGATCTTTTGCGCTCGGCCAGCCGTGAGCTGCGGCAAGTCAACAGTTTGTTGGAAACTCTCAGCTGCGTTACAGAAGGAGAAACAGACAAGGATAAAGACAAGGATAAAGACAAAGGTAAAGATGAAGACAAGGATGAAGATGAGGATGAAGACGAGGATGAATACAAGGATAAAGATCAGGATGAAGTCGAAGATGAAGACGAGGATGAAGCAGCATCTGCGTCTGCGGCGACGAGTGATGTCGATGACAACGTTTCGGATAAAATTCTTTGCAAAGTACAAAGACTTCGAACAACGCTGCAACTGATTGGTGCACCAAAATTAAGCCGCCTTGCAGGTCAAATTTGTGATGCAGCCAAGCGTGCTCCGCTGCAGAGGCAGATAGCTACAACCCACCAAATAATTCGTGATGACTCGGTTTTGGAAGTTGTCGAACCGACTTTAGTTCAAGTGTTTACACGTGAAATGTTTGTCATGCAAAAGTTAATTAGTGCTGCCTGCACAACTCTCAATGAAAAAAAAGATGATTTGGAATTGCCAAGAGAAAACTGCTGCAGCAGTGGAAATGACGCTCGTCAACAACTGGATCGAAGAGAAATGGCAGCGTAGAAGAAGTGTGAAAAAAAATTGTCGAAGGAGAAAAATTCAAAATTTATTTTTTTAATATGATAAATTACTGTTTTCTGGAAATCAAAAAATACATGTACATGCCACAACACTTTATAGCTACGGTATAACCGTGCTCACCTCTTTCTCTTTTCTCTCGCTGGCAGAATCAGCTCGTCAACCACTGAACCGTTCCCACTGAGGCGGTACCGCCAACGCAACACCGTCTCACCGTCGTTGCTGGTAATTGTAGCCAGCTCACCAAATCCAGTGCCTGCGTACTGTCCTGTTGCAATGAGTCCTTTGTTTCCGTGTCCCTTTGCCTGCACACCCTCGTTGTTTCCCGCTGCTCCGTTGGTAATGTGCACAATTCCTTCCTTTTCGTCCAACTTACCATTTAAAATTTTTTTCGTCCTTTCATAAAAATGTTTGTGACCACACAAATACATATCAACGCCGTGCTCGTGAAGAATGCTCTCAAAGGCACTCCGCAAATGAGTCGGAGTGAAGAGTGGCCAGTCCTCAGTTTTGCTGGAATACCACGGGCGATGACCCGCAACAACAATCCACTGAGTGTTTGTGCTGGCATTAGCTGTTGCAAGATCCTGCTTCAACCAGCTCAGCTGGTTACCGAAACCACCACCAGCACCACCTCCAATGAACGTGTGAGGTTTGGTCGGCGAAGATGGGAAGTCCGACTCGGTGTCAATCATAACAAAGTGGACGGGCCCAAGATCAAATGAGTGCCACATGTTGTGACCGCCTCTTTTGTTGTACCCAGGCATACGGTAGCGTCGGTTCATTGCGCTGAAGTTGCGCTGGTAGCTGGCACAGCCGAGATCGGTCGTCGCGTGACACGTGACATCGTGGTTGCCAGGGCCTGGCATTCGGAGAAGAGAGGAGAAGAATAGTGAGAGATGATACAAAAGGAATAAAACACAAAGCACGAACATTGCAAAAGAATATATAATATCCAAAATGACTTACACACGTGGTACGGCGCCGCCGCCGAAACATGTTCCACGGTAACTAGAAAGTCATCGTAGACTGCTTCGTAGGAACGTCCCGAGGAAGGTTCTGGCACGAGATGTTTATCATAATCATCAGCGTACGACACATCACCAAGATGCAGCGTAAAGTTGTAGGGAGCACGAGAGAGCCAAGACACTGTGGACGCAGAACCGTTGACCCCCATGTCACCAATGACGACGATCTCAAATTGTGTGGACGAGGAAGACGCCGCGGTGCGAAACTGGAACGGTACCGAGCGAGGGCGGTTGTTGCCGGAGAGACTCACCGTGTAGCGGTAGGCTGTTTCCGTTAACAAATTGGTCAATGCGACGTGGTGGTGGAAGCGACCCTCCGCTACGCTGCCCAGGGTCGTGCCAGCGAATGTTTGGTTATCGCCGTGCGGACTGAACAGATGGACCAACGGGTCGTCGTGTGGGGAGGCGATGTCACACGTGAAGAAGCTCACGGTGATGCTGTTGCTTGGATCGTCACCAAATGCAAGGTGGACTCCCATGGGAGTGGTGCTTGTCGGGTCGCTGTCGCAGTCCAAACCGTGAACCACCGCCTGCTGGGAAAGCCAGAGGAGTAGGAGGAGCATGTCTGTTGTTGCCAGGTTGCCCAGGGAGGTAAAGGTTCTCCAAGGTTAAACCAGGTACTAGTAAAAGATACTATTTTTTAATTTAAAAAAGTTGAAAATCAAATCAAATCCTGGAAATCAGAATTAATTCTCCGATTATATCGCGAATTTTTGGACATCATTCCCCATCCTGGCCATCCCCATCCCAGCATCAAGCATATCTCCTTTTCTCATTCACTTTCCATAGCCCATCCTCACCTTCTTCCCGTGATAATGTCCAACCCAAATCAATTTCTCACTGATCTCCATGAAGAGCGCAGAAAAAGGAACGTTGGATCAACCACAAACATTTCTCAACCCAATCGAAAAAGAAGGAAAGAAGAAAAGAAAAATCACATCGATTTGACATCGGATGGGGAAGATGCTGTTGACGAGGGCACAGGAAAAGTACAACATTATGAGAATGAAGCTGCTTCCTTGGCTCTCGCAAGGTCAATGCGAGAAAAAGATTTGAAACAGTCTCACTCGTCGTTGTCGTCGACCTCCTCCTCGTCCTCCTCCTCGTCCTCGTCCTCGTCCTCCTCCTCCTCCTCTCACACGTCGCAAAGCAAACGCTATGCCACGCTGAGTTCTTTGAGACCATCTTTCAATGATGTCTCTTCTTCCAGCAGGGATGGAGCTTGCTTTGGCACCTTTAATGGATGCTCATTTTTTCGCAATCAAATATTACCAAATGAGAAGACAATCCATGGTTTCCAAACACTTTCCAATCTTGTTCCCCCAAACTGCAGTGTCGGATTGTTTACAACGTTTTGTTTTGATCAAAATCCAGCAAATGGAGGTTGTGGAGATTGGTTCAAAGATATATTTCGAGGAATTCCAGAGCTTACTGTCATCTCCGACGCAGGACCGAGAGGTGGTACCATGAGTCCTGTTGGATCAGCAACGCAAGTATATAATTTATTAGATCCATCTAGTCGTCCAGGATCTTGGATTGGAATTCGAGCAAAACCGCATACGGGCGGATTGATTCACTCGAAGCTGCTTCTCTTTCGGACTGATGTTGGTCTCCGTGTTGTCGTGTGTGGATCCAACCTCATGCAGCAGTGGGAAGGTGACCGAGACATGATGTGGATCCAGGACTTTCGTCTTTGTGGGCGTCGTCTCGGCAGCAGCAGCAGCAGCAAAACAAGCAGCAGCAGCAGCAGCAGCAGCAACAGCTTTGGCACGCGGCTTCGCAACTTTACCGATTTTGTCAGTGGCTGTGAGAATCCATCCGCAGCACGCATGATGCAACAGCGCGTGGCGGCGATCTTCAATGGTGTAGACTTTAGTGACGCCAAAGGAGAGCTCGTGGATTCTACTCCACGTCCACGTCCACGTAGTTCTACGACAAAAAATTCTAGCACGAAGCAGCTCCAAGGGATTCCTCGCCTGGCAGAGGCTGTGAATTGTTTGCATGCGAAGACTCCACCTCAAGTCGTCTCACGAGTAGTCTCTTCCACAGCAGCTTCAAAAAAACGTTGTGATCTCAAACTCTACTGCATGCAAGGAAGTATGGGAGACCTCAAGGCAGACTTTCTGTATGAAATACAAAATGCAATGACGGGAAGAACTGGAGCAGCAGCACGAAGCATTTCCAAAAAAGTTTCTAAAAAAGTTACTAAAAACGACTGGGCTGCAGTGGTTGAACATTCAACACGTCTTTGCGTGCTTTGGCCGAGTCGACATTGTGCAGCAAATAAAATGTCAGTCTCATCTTTTTTAAACTTGCGATCAATGCCAGCAAAACATTGGCAAGAGAAGATTTCCGAAACAGCCAAAGATTTTTGTTTTTTTGATGCATCACCCAATCCAGCACCACATTATGTTGTAGAACAAAAAAGACTTCCAGCAGGTCATGCTAAAGTTTTATTGTTGGAAGAAAATGGTCGTTCCACATGTTATGTTGGAAGTCATAATCTTTCCAAGGCTGCATGGGGCGTTGGTGGCAGTCAACCACAAAATGTTGAGCTCGGAGTTGTTCTTTGCAGCACAAATCCTCAAGAACAAAAATTATGGCGGGAGCGTCTGCCTTGTGAGCTGCCAACCGAGGAGCAACTTCAAATGACAGCAACTGCACGAAATTATTTTCCGGCTGGACTTCCACAATGGGGTCGTGATAAGATCATGCAAGCTCAAATGGATGCGCAGTTATCTGGCAATGGCACCAAGGTGGAAGAGGCAGAAAGTTCGATCCGACGTTTTTTTTTAGGGGAGAAAAAAAAGACTCAGAAGAAGAAGTCGTGAAGAAGAATTAAAAAAAATATATAGTGTGGTGGGTATACATAACATACATTATACGATGCATACATTACCCGGGTGTCAACATCCAATTCCAATTCCAAAATAAAAAAAACATTTTCTTTTCCTATTTTATGACCTTATATATTTCCATTTTTTAAAAAAAAATAATAGACTACGATCTTCGTGCAGCTGATTTTGAAATGCTATCCAAGATATTTGTCAGCTGCTCATCATCCAAACGATTCAGCGAAGGAATCAACACTTTGACTTGATTTGGTTCTTGCAAATCTAAATTACACAAAGCAGCAATTTCAAACGGTTCCATTTTATATTCCTCCTCCTCTCCGCTGTTACTTTTCTCGTGAGAAAATCTCATGGCCTCCAAATCTTTTCTCAGCGCCTCCACATATGCAACTTTCGTTGTAGGATTCTTAACGCTAGAGAATCGTTTCACGTACTCGAGTGTAGAGTCAAATACTGAGGTAGACTGCAGAGCACCATTCGCACCAGTTGTGTTTGGATCACCATACTGTGCCAGCAAGATGGCAACTTCGGCGTTCGATAAAACGTCGTCCGCTCCTGCCGAACGAAGAGCTGCATCAAAATTAGATTTCTTAACATCAGTAGGTGGTGCCACGTGCTTCTTCGCTGTTGATTTGACCGACTTTGCGTACTGGCCACCCGTTCGCACGCGGGAACGATCAATTTCTACAATGTACTTTCCCTGTGGTTTTACCGCAGGTGGCAACACTTCCGGTTCGTCCATTTCCATATCATCACCATCACCGTCGTCACTTTTGTTCTCTTCATACCCACCTTCGTCGTCATCACCTATGTCCATATCATGCTCACCATCATCGTGATCGTCGGCAAGAGATGCCATTGTGTTTTTTTTTGTGTCAGTGTGTGCTGTGTGAGAAATGCAAGAGCCTGGACTGGACTGGAGAGATCGTATTCTTTTGGTTTGTTTGTGTGGACGAAGTTGTGGACGAAGTGAAGACCGATAACCTGAAAATTCCCCCTAAACCCGAAAAAAACTGAATTTTCAAAAACAGCCCTGAAATCAGGGCTTGACAAGGCTGCAAAGAATCGAACTCCATGGCTGCCGCCGTCATCCAACTCCAGCAAGAATTAATTCAGCTCGTCAAACAGCAGGCATATCGCTCTGCTGAAATTCTTGCACAGGGTCTTTTAATTGAAGCACCAGCCACGACCTCTCTCGCTTCTTCTCAACATGCACCACTCATCGGACCAGGTTCACCAGTTCAAACTCTCATACTTCTTGGGGAGGCTTTGTCAAAAGCTGGTGAGTATCGGAGGAGCGTAGCCATCTACAAGCAGGCGGAGCAGTTGCTGAGTCGGAGCAGCCGCCGTCGTGGCTCTTCTTCTTCTTCTTCTTCTTCCTCCTCCTCCTCCTCCTCCTCCTCCTCCTCCTCCTCCTCAGACGATGCGGTTCGTTCCGCTCTCGTTGATATTTGTGTCGCCATGGGAAGATGTTGGGACAAATTGGGTGACGCAAGAGCTGCCATTGAATCACTCCAGGGTATTCCAGAGGCGAATCGCACGGTTGCAGTGCAGCTCATGCTGGGCAAATTACATCGGCAAATTGGTCAGAAATCGTTTGCTAAAGCTTGCTACGCTGACGCCTGGTCCAGAAATCCTTTCACTTTGGAAGCGGCACACGCTCTCATTGACTTGGGTGAACGAGCAGAGACTCTTTTGAATCAGTGCCTGGATGCGCATGGCCATGATGCACACGCGTGTGCTCCTTGGATAACAACGATGGTGCAGGCGTACAGCTACGAGCGTCATTTTGCACCCCGAGAGGCACTCAAGTGCTTGGAGAGTTTGGGTGCTGCCTTTGACGCCAGTTTAGAAGTGTTGCTCCAAAAGGGACGACTTCGTTTACATTTAAATGATATCAGCGATGCAATTGAGTGTTACGAGCGTGCGCATCGAATGGACAGTGCCAACATGGAGGGTATGGATTTGTACGCCCTGTGCCTGTACGAAAGACGTGATTCATCCAAGCTGAACTCACTGGCACAGCAGCTCATGACGAAAGGTGGTACAGAAAGACCAGAGCCATGGATTGCTGCGGCACTTCAATGCATGGTGTCGGGTGACAACGATGACAAGGCAGCAGCACTAGTAGAACAGGCGTGTCGCCATGGTCCTCAGCACAGTATGTCATTCTACGTCAAGGGAATGGTGCTGCTCAAACTTAGTGATCGTGAGAAGGAGCTAGAGACCAGTGATGCGGCAAGTCCGACGATACGTGCAACAACGAATGATTCGGTACGATGGTTTCGACATGCAAAAACTTTGTCTCCATCTGTTCGAACTTTTAGTGGAATGGTGGAATCGTATGTTCGTGCGGGTTCGCTGAAACAGGCGTACGACACAGCGCGTAAGATTCGTGAACTGATGCCAGAGGATGCTCGCCCATACGTCCTCCTTGGCATGGTGCAGGCTGCCTCCGAGAAAAGATCTGAGGTAGAGAAGGCACGTGCAAATTTTGTTCGTGCATTAGATGTTGATCCACAATGTATGACAGCTGTTTATCGGTTAGTTGATTTATATTTTTCTAGTGGGACGCAGGAGTCGTATCGTGAGGCAATTGTTGTGTTGGAGAGAGCGTTACAGCAGGAGGACTCGGATCAGCTGTACTATCGATTGGGTGACGCGTACTACGAGCTCCAGGAGACGGACGATGCCATTGAGCAGTACCAGCGTGCACTGGCGTTGAACGCGAATTGTGAGGAGGCACAAAAAGGTTTGGATCAAATTCAAAATCCAGAGCAGGACGAGAGCATGGGTGGTGGAGAGGAGGAGGAGGAAGAGGAGGAGGAAGATGGAATGGATGAGAGCGGTGAGTTTTGAAAAGATATGATGTGTGTGAGTTCACCCCAGCATTGTTAAAAAAAAACGGAGTGAAATTGTAAACCTGGTACAAAAGTCAATTTTTATCTCGTTATTATGAGGATGTGAAGAAGTACTTATGTGGTTATTATTTTTATTTGTACCTTCCTGCATATATCTCGCTTGTACATTATTAACCACACGTCGCTGCGTAAACAAGCAGGCCGAACTTGTACAAAATACTGAGAACAAAATACAAACCGCTGATGGTGTACAAAACTCTTGAGATGCTGACCATGTTGTTGTTAATACCCCAATCACCCACAGCAAGACTACCACAATGTTCATTTTTGCCACCATACTTTTTGCAAGGTGGTGATGACTCATCAATTGATGCTAGTGGACCATCTTCTCTGGCAAACACACTGAAACCACCTACTTTTTTTTCTTCAATTTTTTCATTTTCTGTTAAAATATGAATTTGTGTTCTTGGTGAAACACCATATAGATCGTAATAAGAAAGTTCTGTACCACCATCACCAATTCCACTTTCTTTTTTAAGTGTAGCCTCATGAATGGTAAGGAGAAGATGCTGCGAGTCTAACCACTCACCAGTATAATCTGTACCAGGAAACAAGCACTGGAGTGGACATCGATATAATCTTGTGCTCATGGCTGAGTCCGTAATGAAACCACCAAATACTAACCATGAATCAATTTCTTCTTTGTTTGATGATGGTGGCGTGTTGGTAGGCACGTCAAAAGTTAAAGAAATG
>Ga0307994_1001952_pt1 | contig 11869 bp, 17 predicted proteins | sample EllFjometagen261_FD_203171 | JGI IMG/M metagenome (GOLD analysis project Ga0307994, IMG submission 203171) | Marine microbial communities from Ellis Fjord, Antarctic Ocean - #261 | ecosystem: Environmental > Aquatic > Marine > Unclassified | place: Southern Ocean | collected 2014-11-02
TTAAATATTTCACTTATATGACATTCTATACTATTATTTATTGGTAATTTGATAAGTATAATGTTGAATGTTTGAATATTTGATATTTTAATTAACTTTTAATATATTGTATTATAAAACTGATCTTAAAAGCATTAAGAATTATTTATAAATTAATTTTATCAAAACATCTAATTTTAAAATATTAAATAAACACGAATTAGAGGGGGCAGTTTCTGTTTCTCTTTACCCTTCAAATTTGTCTGAAGTTAGTTTTGAATACAAAGCTTTAGCACCTAATTGGAAATTGCTAGAGAAATTTGAAAATAAAACAATTGATGAAGACAAATTTATTATTGCATTTAAAGAACAGCTTAAAGAACTAAATCCTAAAAGTGTATTAGAGCATTTGAACTTCATCACAGGAGATCACGAGCCGATTATTATGTGTCATTGTGGGAAAACAAAATTTTGTCACAGACATTTAATAGCAGATTGGCTTGAAGTTAATTCTGGTATCTATATTCCTGAATTTAATTATCCTGATCACATTAGAAAGAATGGATATTTAATAAAACAAAAAGAACCTTCCTTGTTTGGAGAAGAAGATCAAAAAACAAAAAAGTAATAAACTACTGCTGCTCCAATAATTAATCCTTTTAAAAATGATAACCACAAGGCTGAGTAATTACTAATTCCAAAGGCTTTCAATGTTTTTTCAGTAAGTTTTTTATGCCAATCCAATAGTTATTTATTATAAATTAGTTGATTTTTTTTAAAACTACGTCAAAGAGATAATTTTCGAAATTAGATTTGTTTTCAATATTAGGGAGGTGTCCAGAATTTGGAACAAAATATTCAAACCTGTTAGGTAAAACCTTATTTAAATTTTCTTTAAAATCATTATACACTACAGCTAAGTCACTATCTCCCCATATTGTGTATACCGGAAGATTAATCTCACTAATTAGTAAATTTTCTTTATTTAGATTAATATGATTTTTTCTTGTAGAGATTAAAGCTCTAGCAAACCCTTTATAATTTAAAAGTTCCTCATACCTGTTTTCCCAATTTGGATAGTTTTCAGGATATTTAAAATCAAGTAATTGACCACTTGAGATAGTTGGGTAATTTTTGGTTATAAAATCTTGAACTTCTTTTTCAGTAACATTATTGTTGCTTATTTCAGGGCTATCATAAAAACTTGATGCCGAAACATAAATTAATTTTTCAACTAAGTTTGGTTTCATAGAAGCTAGTTTAGAAATAACTCTTCCTCCGTTAGAAAGACCTAAAAATGTCGCCTTATTGATTTCTAAATGATTTAATAGTTCAATAACCTGATTAGCAAATAAATCATCTGTATAATCAGTATTCGGATTATCTGAATAGCCTCTTCCAAATAAATCCAACCTAATTACTTTATATCCTTTATTTTTTGCAGCATTAAAAGTTTCATCCCATATGTATGAGGGAACAGAGAATCCATGTATAAAAACTAACGTCTTTTCTTTGTTGTCATTAGCTAACTCATAGTAGGTGTGGCCTTTACTTAGTTTCACAAAGTTTCCAGAACTTATTGTAGATCTAAAATCATCATCTTTAACAACGGTCTCATAGTCAGTTTTTTGACAAGATATAAACAGTATTAACAGAGGGAAAGCTAATAAAAATATTTTTTTCATGAATTAAGAAGATTATGTGTTAATTAGATTAATTTTACTGAAATTATAAAATTCAAAAATAACAAAATTTGAACAAAAGAAATTTAGGTTTTTTAGCAGCATTTGGGGCAACTCTTATTTATGGTTTCAACCATACTATTGCCAAAAATGTTATGCCTACTTACATTGAGCCTTTTGGTTTTATTTTTTTAAGAGTATTGGGTGCTTCTTTGTTATTTTGGACTTTAAGCTTGTTTTTTAAAGGAAAATCAATTGAAAAAAAAGACTGGCCTAGAATAGTTTTATGTTCTTTTCTTGGAATGGTTATAAATATGCTTGCATTTTTTAAAGGTTTAGAATTATCAACACCAGTAAACAGTTCAGTTTTAATTACTCTTGCTCCAATTTTAGTTTTTATTTTTTCTGCTTTAATTTTAAAAGAAAAGATCAGGTTAATGAAAGCTGTTGGAATTATTGCAGGTTTTATTGGAGCATTAATTTTGATTCTTTACACAGCTAAATCTGGCATGAATGCTCCTAACATTCCATTAGGAAATTCTTTATTTATTTTAAATTCTGCCTCTTATGGATTGTATTTAGTTCTAATAAAACCAATGATTGCAAAGTATGATATTATTACTCTACTGAAATGGCTTTTTACTATAGGTTTTATAATAAATTTACCAATAACTTACAATGATTTTATCAACATTAACTTTGTTGCACTCCCTCTTTATGATGCTATTCTTCCTATTATATATGTTATTGTAGGAACTACTTTCTTTACCTATTTATTAAATGCCTATGCATTAAAAAATTTAACAGCATCTTCAGTAAGTTCATTTATTTACTTACAGCCTATAGTAGGGATAGTTTATGCAGTTGGAACAAAAAGTGACACTTTAACTTTAATAAATGTTTTTGGAATGCTTTTAATTTTTCTTGGTATTTATCTAGTAACTAAGAAGGTAGAAATAGATTAAAATATTAACTCACACTTAAAATTTATCATAAAAAAAAACGACTATTTCTTTTAATAGAAATAGTCGTTTGCATTTTGTTATTTAAATCTCTTGAATTAAATAACTAAACCGGTGCTTCTTAAAAAAATTAGTCTATTTTCTTAACGTTGATAGCACTTAATCCTTTTGGACCTTCTTCTAGTTCAAATTCAACTTTATCGTTTTCATCGATTCTGTCAATTAGTCCTGATACGTGAACAAAATGATCTTTTTCAATACCGTCTTCTTTGATAAAACCATAACCTTTTGATCCGTTGAAGAATTTTACAATTCCATTTTTCATATTATATTATTTATTAAATTTCCAGCGAATTTAAGTTAAATTATGGGATATATCTGTTTTTTTATTCATAATTTTAATAATTATGGAAAATAAAATGAAACTTCATTGGGAAAACGTGTATAATCAAAAAAATGAAAATGAGGTGAGTTGGTATCAAAAAGTTCCAAATATTTCATTAGAAATTATTAAATCATTGAATTTGAACTTAAATTCCAAAATCATTGATATTGGAGCTGGAGAAAGTAGGCTAGTAGATAATTTGCTAGATTTAGGTTTCAATAATATCGATGTTTTAGATATTTCTAAAAAATCTATAGAAAAAGCACAAAATAGATTGGGGATAAGATCAAATAAAATAAATTGGATTGTTTCTGATATTAATGATTTTAAAACAGAAGAAAAGTATGATGTATGGCACGATAGAGCTGCATTTCATTTTTTAAAGGATCCAATCCAAATAAATAACTATGTAGATTTAGCTAATTCATCTTTAAATATCAAAGGTAAAATAGTTTTAGGTACATTTTCAAGCGATGGCCCTTTAAAATGTAGTGGACTTGAAGTGTCTAGATATAATCAAAAATCAGTAAATGATGTTTTTAATAAACACTTTAATCTATTAAATTATCAACTTTCAAATCACTCAACTCCTTTTAAAACTACTCAGGAATTTTTATTTTCTGTTTTATCCAAAAAATAAAATCATTTTGAAACTGGAACAAGTTGAGAACTTAAATCAGGTTCTTCAATAAAATCGTCAAGAGGAAACATAGGTCTTTTAATTCTCTTATAGCCTAGTCTACCAAGATCTTGGTCAACGCCACCAGGTGTAAGGGCCATAATCCATCCTTTATTAATGTTATATAATTCGGGGACTAAGTATCCTATTTTTACAATTAAAATATCTGATAAACGTGGATTTAAATCTAAATCTGTGAAATCTTTTTCATAATGATATGGCTTTCTTTTTTTTGTGACAATAACTGAAATACTTCCTGTTTTAACAACTATTTCCGTTTCTGCATATTTGTCACCCTGTTTTATTGATTGTATAATTCCTTTTAGATTTATTGGATCAGCGTAACGGTTGTCAACTTCGGCGCCTACATAAGCTTCAATATAAGATCCAACCTTAAGCCCAGCCGCTTTCTTTATTAATTTTGGACCAGGTATTGAAGCGTAAATTAAAGATGGACCATCAGGGTTCTTAAATTCTTCTCTTTTTAATAGCTCTTTTAAAGTCCATGTTACATCTCCTGCGCCACCTGCTGTTGGATTATCACCCATGTCACTTATTATAAAAGGCTTTGAATTACTGTTTATAGCTAAGTCTAAGCTTTCATTTAAACTTCCAACGGGTGCAACAAACTCAAATTGATTTCTTACTTCCCAAAAGCTTTTGGCTAAGTATTCAGCAGATTTATTTACGGATTCTTTATCATCCCCAGTAACAATTACAACCCCATGATTTCTAGGTTCATCTGCCCATGCATATCCGATCCATATTGCAGCATCAATAACTCCATTATTTTTAGATGTGGGCTCAACTTTTGCGTAAAGACTTTTTCCTGGTTCAATTCTAGTACTAGTTTTTTCACCAGGTAATAGAATAGGGATTACAATTCTAGCTTTGTAAAGTGGTTTCCCTTTCCCGTTTTCTAGTCTTTCAAGCAAGTTTTCAACTGCTCTTTTTTTAGATTCTAATGCATCTTCATGAGGGGCCATACGATAACAGGTGATTAAGTCTGTTTCTTTTGTTAAGTCATAGGATACATTTCCATGTAGGTCCATTGAAGTTGAAATTAAGGTGTTATATCCAACAACGCCTCTTATTCTTTTTATAAAATCTCCCTCAGGATCATCAAGTCCTACTACACTCATAGCTCCATGAATATCAAAAAATAACCCATCGTAAGGCAAATTCTCTTCTAACATTTTTAATGTTTTTTGAACTAAAGTTTCATAAGCCTCTTTAGTCACTATTCCACCTGGAAGAGCATGTCCTCTTAGAGCAGGAATCCAGTTGGCACGAGCTCTATTTATAGAGTCTTTTTGTAAAAATGGGTAATATGAAAAAACATCTTCTCCAACTCTAGATTTAAAATCTTGTTCGTTAGTAAAAGCAGGTGAGAATGTACTAGACTCGATAGCTAGACCAGCAATAGCAATTCTAGGTTTTTCTGTGTTATTAGAACAAGAATAAAATAATATTATAGAAATAAATGTGAGTATTGTTTTTTTCATATTAATTAATATTATTTTTTTACAAATTCTGTTTTAAGCACAATACTCATTTTGTTTACCCTACAATCAATTTCACTTTCGCTGTCAGTAAGTTTAATGTTTTTAACTGTTGTTCCTCTTTTAAGGGTAGTGGAGGTGCCTTTTAGTTTCAGATCTTTAATTAGCTTTACAGTGTCTCCATTTTTCAACTCATTATTGTTTGCATCTTTTACAATCATAATTGTGTGTTAAATTAAATATAACTTTAATTGTTATAAATTTAATTATACAATTTTAATAATCATGTTTTATAAACCACTTCTTTTTAAACTCTTTTTTTTAATAAGTTTAATTATTTTATTAATTAGTTGTAACGATTCTAATTTAAATGAAACTAAGCCTTTTACTAGTTTGGAAATCAATCATATTTTGTTGGACTCTACAATAAACATTAGAGCAATTGAAATCAAAAACAATATGGTTTATGGTGCTAGTTCTTCAGGATCAATATATTCATTTGATATTAGTTCTCCTAAATTAATAAAGCAAGAACAATACAGCTCTAATGAGGATTCAATTGAATATCCTAATTTTAGATCTCTAGCAATTACTAAGGATCATATTTTTGCAATTTCTATTGCAAACCCGGCTCTTCTTTTTAAAGACGGAGTAGTTGTTTATAGAGAAATTCATGAAAAAGTTTTTTATGATTCAATGCATTTTTGGAATGATAACGAAGGAATCGTTGTTGGTGATTTTACTGAAAAATGCATAAATATTTTAATAACTCGAGATGGTGGTGATTCTTGGATTAAGCAGGATTGTAGTAAATTTTTAAATATAGAAGAGGGAGAAGGTTTTTTTGCGGCTAGTGATACTAATATCTCTGTCAAAGGGGATAATATTTGGCTAGCAACAGGTGGGATTAATAGTAGGGTTTATTATTCAAATAATAAAGGTAAAGATTGGAAAGTCATTGAAACTCCAATTATTCAAGGGGAATCAACTACTGGTATTTTTAGTATTGATTTTTATGATCAAAAAAATGGATTTGCTATTGGGGGAGATTATACAAAACCACTTATTAACTCTAATAATAAAATTAGAACCACAGATGGAGGGTTGACTTGGACTGTTGTTGCCGAAAATCAAAACCCAGGTTATAGAAGCTGTGTTCAATATGTACCTAACTCAAAGGGATTAGGACTTGTTTCATTAGGTTTTAATGGCGTTGATTACTCTAGCGACGCAGGTGATTCATGGACAAACCTAAGCAGTGAAGGTTACTATTCATTTAGGTTTTATAATGACTCAATTGCTTATGCATCTGGAAATGGAAAAATATCTAAATTTCTTTTTAAATAAATTTAGATATAAAAAAAGCCCTAACTAATTAGAGCTTTTAATATAAAATTCCAAACAATTATTTTACTCTTCGATTTGCATCATTTTTACTTGTGCTGGAATTAATGCTATTTCTTCAATCATTAAAGCAGGATCAAATAAATGTACTTCTTCAACTATCTCGCCATTTTCCCATCTGAAACTTAAGTTAGCAGGAAGTTCAATTAATTTTCCACTTGATTTACCAACTGCTGACCATCTAAACCATGTATTAGTCCATGTTTCTCCATTAGCATACGATTTAGTCTCAACAAATATAGGGTTATCTCCACCCTTAGGATTCAGCATTTGAATATTATCAAAAGCAACATGTTGAGCTCCAATTAAATCAATTAGTTCAGATAAAGGAGAGGTTTCAACACTTCCAAGCCACAAAGTAATTTTATCATCATCGGCCCAAAGCTTTTTCAAACCATCGATGTCATTATTTAAATAATGTTCAAAATGCCCTCTTATAGCATTGGATTTTTCATCTTCAAACTCAACAATTGTAGTGTTGTTGTTACAACTAATTGTTGTTATTGTAATTAATAGTAATAGTATTTTTTTCATAATTATTTTTTAACTGGATTAGTAAATAAGTTCATCGCAATAATCTTTCCATTTTCGTTTCGAATAGATTTTTAATGTTAATAAGATTTATATCGTTTGTTATCAGTATAAACAGTAAAGCCATCTATCCCTCCCTCTAGAAAATCAAGTAAACTAGCTAAAGCTTTGGAAGTATCTTCTTCTTCTCTCCATTTAAGATAATCTCCATATTTTTCATATGTTTCCCATTCTTCAACGATTACAATGGTATTAGAGCTTGGGTTATAGATTGTTTCAAGTGAAAGGCAACCATCATATGCCTTAGTTATAGGCAAACCCATTTCACTGTCTAAAAGATCAAAAACAGCTTGTTGATTACCCTTAGAAATCTTAAGGGTAACCACTATAAAGCTTTTGTCTTTGGCTTCATTTTTAGATTCCGGAACTTGTTCACACCCAATTAGAGTGATTGTAAATAAAAATAATAATAGTTTTTTCATTTTGTTATGTTTATTTAATTAATTCTCTTTTTGACGATGTCCAGTCTACTAACTTACCATCAACAAATTGATACCATTCGTCATAAACGGCATTTAATCCTGTGAATCTAGCACAAACCCATTCTCCTTGTGTGTTAGTTATTTCAGGGTCATCAGAAGCACTAGGTTTAACTGAGAATGCAAAATTAGTTATCCATACTTCTTCCTGGCCACTTGCTAATGATTCTTGATAATTATTTTCTGAATGAGCAATGAATTCTTCTGCATTATTTGTAATAATTCCATCGGCATGTCTGTAAATTCCGTTATCAGAAATATGAATTTTCATTGTTTCATAATCTCTATTTAACCAAGCTTTATTAAATTTATTAAATAAATCAATAGTTGCTTGACTTCCCATCATAACGGTTTGATCGGTTCCTGTGATAAAGCCATTAGTTATATTTTCTGATGGTTGATTAGTATTTTCACATGAAACTATTGATCCAACTAAACTGAACAGTAATATTAATTTTTTCATATTAAGTTGTATTTATTCTTTAAGCTCTTCAGCTTTTGTTAATTCTCTCTTGGCAGAACTCCAGTTAATTAATTTACCTTCAACAAATTGATACCATTCTTCGTATACAGCTCCATCTGCACCGGTAAATCTAGCATTTACCCATTCACCTTGCGTGTTAGTATTCTCAGGGTCATTAGAAGCACTTGGTTTTACTGAATATGCAAAATTAGTTGTCCATCCCCAGTCTTCTCCTGTTTCTAGAGATGCTTGGTAGCTATTATCAATTTTTGCTACAAATTCTTCACCATTAGTTGTGATTGTTCCGTCGTCATGAATAAAAGAACCAGAACCGATATGAGCTTTTAATGTTTCATAATCTCTTACTGCCCAAGCAGCATCAAATTTTTTAAATACTTCAACTGTAGCTTGGCTACCCATCATAATAGTTTGATCAGAACCTGTAATAAATCCGTTAGTTTGAACCTCACATGTGTGATTATTATCAGCACAGGAAACAAATAGTCCAATTAGACTAAATAATAAAATAAAATTTTTCATAAATATGTTTTTTGATTAAGCCTTGAATATAATCATTTTTTTCAACCTACTGTGTAGAATGTTTGTTTTGATGATTATAAATTATTTATTTAAATCCAATTTAATAACTTTAAAGTATTATTTAAATTTTAATTAAATGTTTAAAAAATACATTCTATTACTATTTGTTATATTTCTTTTTTCATGCACAGAAGATGAAATTGAGGGTGAGAAGTATAAAGGTCCACGTGAAATTGTAATGATTGATAAGGGAATTTATAAAGTTTCTTATAATGAAATATACGAACAACCAAATTGGATTGAATACACTGTTTCTAACCGTAGTAAGAACGTGGATAGAGGCAGTAAAAATTTTTATTTAGAAACAGGAGTTAAAACATCTGATAACGATGATTACTACAAAAACGAATGGGATAAGGGCCATCTTGCTCCAGCTGCTACTTTTAGTGATTCTGAAGAGAATTTAAGCAAGACTTTCTCATTTGTTAATTGTGCTATGCAAATTGATAATTTAAATAGAGGAGAGTGGGCTCAGCTAGAGCAACAGGTAAGAGATTGGTCTGAATCTCAGGGGAATATTAGCGTTAGAATAGATTTAGTCTTTGCTCAAAACCATATTATTAGATCAACAGGTGTTCATATTCCTACTGGATTTTGGAAAAATCTTACATTTTCAAATGGTAATCAAACTTGTTACTATTTTCCAAACACTTCAACAGATAAAAACTGGGATAAATACCAATCAAACTGTAATTAGTCTTTTTATGAAATATATATATTTATTACTGTTTCTTTTTATTATTTCTTGTACTGATGGCGAAGAAATTTTAGGAGATTGTTATGTTTCTCCTAATCCAGACACTGTATGTATTGAAGTTTATGAGCCAGTATGTGCCTGTAACGATATAGTTTACTCTAATTCTTGTAAGGCCGAAAAGGCAGGTAATTTAAAATGGAAATCAACAAGTATAGAACAAGGAAAACCTTGTAGCTATTAGTGTTAAAACCTTTTTCCTAGCGTGACACCTGCTCTAACTTTTCCAGCAGTTCTGTTACTTTCACTATACCATCCTGAGTAATCTTCATCATCTGAATAAAGTATATTTCTACCAACTCCAAATAATAGTTCAAAAGTAAATCCTTTTCTATTGATCCATTTTCTACCAACAGCTAAGCCTGGTGCAATATCAAAATCGTTTGTTATTTTACTTGAACCTTGACCATTATAGGCTTTATATTCTGTAGAAGAAAATTTTGTGAATACTTCTGCAAATATCCCGTAACCACCAAAGTCTTCAGATTGTAAAAAATAGAATCTATAATATGGAGTTAAGGCAAATTTGTCTCTGATCAGATCTCCTGATGTGTCGTTGCCATCTAGGTTTAAAAGAAGAGTTGTTCCGAACCCAGAAGAAGAATTATTTATTTTTTCATAACCAATGGTTAGAGCAGGACCTATTAAAAAATCTAAAAAATCAATTTTTAATTCATTTTTTCCTAACGAACTTGTAAAGTTTTCTATTTGTTGATCTGATTTTATAACAGTCACTTTTTCAGGAACCTCTTGGGCTATTATAATTGACGGAATAAATAAAAGAATTAATATAAATTTTTTCATAATTTAATTTTTTTTGCAAGTTAATAAAGTTTAAAAAAACATAATAGCTAATTATTTGTTTATTTCATTTGTAATAAAATATTTAAATTTATAGTGTTCTCAAATTTGAGTTTTAAAATTGATAATTAAATAAAGATGAAATTAGAGTTATTCCAGATAGATAGTTTTACTGATAAAACTTTTCAAGGTAATCCTGCTTGTGTAGTCCCCTTGGATAGATGGCTATCAGATGAAATTTTATTAAATATAGCTAAAGAAAATGCAGTTGCTGAGACAGCTTTTTTTATTATAAGTGATAATAAAATTAAGTTAAGATGGTTTACTCCAGAAATTGAAATGGATCTTTGTGGTCATGCAACCCTAGCAGTTTCTCATTGCTTAAAATCAATTTTGAATTATAAAAATCAGACTATGATGTTTGATACAAAAAGTGGAAATTTAAAAGTTTGTTTTAAGGATAATCTTTATCATCTTGATTTTCCGACCAGGAAACCAGAAACATCAATATTGCCATTAGAAATTGAAAAATCATTAAATATTCAGCCTAAGTATGTTTTGAAATCTAGAGACTATATGTTGGTTTATGATTCCCAAGATGAAATCAAAAACATTAAGATAAACACTGATTTTTTTAACAAAATTAATTTAGGAACAGGAGGAGTCATTGTGACTTCAAAAGGAATAAGTACAGATTTTGTTTCAAGATTTTTTACTTCACAATCTTCTATTTTAGAAGATCCCGTTACTGGCTCATCACACTGCTCTTTAATCCCTTATTGGTCTAATATACTAGGGAAAGATAAAATGGTAGCAGCACAGCTATCTAAAAGGAAAGGAACTGTATATTGTGAAAACAAAAAAGATAGAGTAATTATTAGTGGAAAGGCAAAGACCTATTCTGTTGGCCACTTATATATATAATAATAATAATTAAATTAAAAACATCTTCAGTGGAGTTGAAATTAATTTTAAGTAATCTAGAATTTTAATGATACTTAAATTTTAAAAATGTAGAAAAGTTGAGTTAACTTAAAAATATATAAGCCCAATAAATCAAAAGACCTTGAACTGGAAGTCTAAGAAGAGTAGAGGCTACGTATTTTTTTTTCTTCTTTGCTTTTTTAAAATGATATATGTTGGCAGGAAAAACAACAATCAGTAAAGCTATTATTCCAATAACTGCATAATTTCTTGAATATTCAAATAGTAAACCTAGACTTAAGATTATTTCAATTATTCCAGTGATTGAGTTAATTGATTTAGGAAAAGGAACCCAGCTAGGGATGATGCTTATAAAGAATTTTGGTTTACGAAAATGACTAACTCCAGCAATAAAATAAAATAAGGACATTAATAATAAGGAAACTAGTTTGAATTCAGACATTATATAAATATAGTGTTATTGTGTTTTTGTTTTAATCATTTAAAATCTTTATTTGAGTTAGATCATAGAACTAACGAGAAATTTATTCACTTAAATTTAGTGTATATTGTAGGAAATAAATTCAATATAATTTGAAAGACCCTGTACTGAAAAAGGGTTCTTTTTTAAGTATAATTTTATTAATACTTTCTGGAGAATTAG
>Ga0307994_1001953_pt1 | contig 11849 bp, 15 predicted proteins | sample EllFjometagen261_FD_203171 | JGI IMG/M metagenome (GOLD analysis project Ga0307994, IMG submission 203171) | Marine microbial communities from Ellis Fjord, Antarctic Ocean - #261 | ecosystem: Environmental > Aquatic > Marine > Unclassified | place: Southern Ocean | collected 2014-11-02
TTCTAATAAGGACTTTTGCGGCATCACTTTTGTCATACAAAGAAAGCGAACCATCATCGTCACTATCAGTATTAAATACCGCACGAACACCACCTGCACTACTAAACCGTGCTAAAGTTTCGTTGTTAGTTGCAGAAGACACTACATCAAGCGCATAACTAGGCGAAGCGGTGCCAATACCCACGTTGCCTGCGGAATTTATTCTCATGCGCTCTGTTCCACCAACCGAAAAACCTAAGTCAGCATTGCTGATGTTAAACATTCCAGTGTCAGCGTCATCTGAGAAAGTGTAAGCAGGGGCGGAGGGTGTTCCTCGCTCTGTTTTAAGCACTCCTCCAGTCAAGGTGAGGCCGCCACCAGATGCAAATGTTGCTCTATCCGTACCATTGCCTTGGATTATTAAACCAACACCGCCACCCTGAACATTTATTTTCTCGTGGCTGATTCCGATGTAGTTTGAAGCGTTGTATGCGGCTTTTAATTTAGGATTTGCATTGGCAACTGTAGCTGTAATAGATGTACCCGTAATAGCTGCTCCGCTAATAGCCCCACTGGTGTTTATCACTACGTTATTCGCAAGCTTGTCTGTTGTTACAGCGTCATCCTGAATCTTTACAGTCGATACGGTGTTATCGTCTGGCTGGCCAATCGAGTAAACGATGGTTTTGGCTACCATGACCTCGATCCCTGCCACCGGCGGGGCGGTCGAGAAGGTCAAGGTCGTTCCACTTACGGCATATGTAGCTTTGCTTTGATACACCCCTGAGATAAACACAGCTGTCTGATTCTCAACTGGGGCATTCGATAACGTGAACGCTGTGGTAGAACCGTTCCCCGTAAAATTATTAATTAAAAACTCGGTCGATTCTTGAACTGGCGCAATGTTGACTGCCGATATTTCTATGGCTGCTCCCGAATCGGGGGCCTCACTCAGAGTTAAGACATTATTTGTAATCGAATACGAGGTCTTGTTCTGGTACACGCCATCGATGAAGGCCACCGTACTGTTTTCAGAGGGCGCACTCGATAATGTAAATGCTGTAGTAGATCCGTCTCCAGTGAAGGAATTCAATTTTAGCTCCGCTGTCGAGCTAGAAATTGTTCCGTCTGCTGCGATAGCAATGTTCGAGCCAGCGGTCAAAGCCCCTACAACATTCGCGGTATCTGTGACATTAGCTGACGCTTCAATGGCATTCAGCTTGGAGTGATCCGAATCCGTAAATACATTGCTATCTGAAGCCGATTCAACCAGCGCACGGATCTCTGCACTACTCTGATCGCCGGTCGCTGATGCTTCAATGCCATCCAGTTTATCGTGATCAGAAGTAGTGAAATCATTGCTCGACGTAGCATCGTTAAGAGCCGCAGCATTAAGCCGAAGCTCGGCTCTATCAGCCGATGAGAACGCAGTACCAGATGTACCGTCTTGGCCGCGTGTCACGGTTAACGTATTCCCGCTTCGTGCCGTAACCTTAACGATCTCTCGCTTGCTGTTCGCTGCGTCTTCTAGGGTGATGTAAAAATAGTTACTGCCCGACAAGGCTGGGAACAAAGAACCATCCGCTACTACTATTGACGTAGCGGAGCTGTTTATGCCAGCCGAAAGAGTCGTGGCGGCATTATTACTAAATAAAACTGGCATTTAATTCCCCAGTAAAAAGTTATTTACGATGCTGTAATCTGCCAGACAATACTCATGCTGTCTGAGGAACCCTTGTTGACTACGCTGAAAACCGTTCGGCATAACATCGTCCCGCCTGATGAGGCGTTGAGGGTTCCTGCCTCGGTTAATGCTGCGGTGCCAGTGCCTGCTGGGAAAGTGGCGCTATAAGTAATCACAGCCCCAGATACAGCGGTAGAAGTGAGTGCTACACGCGCAGACTCCGCGCCAAGCGCTGTATTGCCAGCCGCAGCGGCGGTGGCATCGGTGCCGACTGCCATATGGCTCATAGCGCCAGCCGTGGTGTCTTTCATCCTGCTAGCTACATAACCTTTACCGGCTGTAACGACGAGGTTTGGAATGTCACGTACTACTTCATTATTTAATAAAACTTTGACATGACCCGTGAGCTTGAGTTCTGAATTAATCATCTCGGTGTTCCTATCTGTTTAATGTGAATGTATTTAAGGTTGATGCGTTTAGAACAGAGTTATTGCCTAAAATCATCGTAAAAGTAAAATTGTCCGAAAAACTTAATACGTTGGCTTTAGTTTCGAGATAACTTAGCCCAGTGCTGAGAGAGTCATCGAGCGCGAAAGCATCAGTAAAACTGCGGTTGTAAGTCGTAGGGTGACTAAACAAATCGGTCACTGAAACTGGGTCTACCTTACTTAAATTGACAGCCAAAACTTGCGTGTCAGCGAAAGATATAGAATCACTCTTGTTGGCTTGATACTCGATCAAAGCGGCTTCAGCGAAAGATAGTGTTTCAGATAATTCTTTACTGACTGTCAGTACGGCTACATCTGTAATAATGGTAGAGTCAGTAAAGTCTCGGACAAATTGTACAATTAGCTCGGCTGAATCACTTACTGCTACGGCATCAACTAATTGCTTCTGCAAGTCAAAAGACTGCGCGTCTGTAAATCCAATACTGTCTAGCGACACTTTCGTAAACGACATCGAGCTGATATCAGAAAAAGCTAACGTGTCTTGCGGGAATTGGTTTAAAGAGTATGCGTCGAGCAATATATCGGTAGCCGCGACAGACTGGCAGTTAATCTCGCTCGCCAGTATCCTACAGGCAGTCTCTGCCGACAGACGTATGTAGGTGACGTTGGTCTTAGCTGCCATCAGTCAAAATCACTTCTGACCTTAATCTTGATTAGGTCATAAACAGTTTGGATGCCACCTGAGGCAAATGTAATTTCAATCTCGCCTTCGAATGTGCCTGCTGTCGTTAAGGTTCCCGAAGGAAAATTAGTTGTACATTTCCCGTTCGTAGCGTCCGTAACGGCGCAGGTTAAGGTTGATGAGACAGTAGTCCCGCCTAATATTCGAAGACGAAGCTTAACAGTCGCACCCGCAATGTTTATGGGTTGCCATGTTTCGCTATCGTCGGCATCTAGGATTTTACCCGATGCGGCTGCGTTGCTATCCTTTAGCGAAAAAGTTAACTCAGGAAGCGTATCGCCTGACACCAAGTTCAGTGTTTTAGAGTATGCCATTAAATAAATTCCCTCGATTTTGCGGTTAGGGAGCCACCAGAAAACCCGTACTTCACCTGCCGAATAGTTCTACCTATAGACTTTTCAAAAAGGTCTCTATTAGTCCCAGCAAGGCTAAGGTTCCCGAATGATTGTCCAGCCATCATTTGCAACCTAAACAAAGCACCATGAGAAATCGCCTCTCTATACTCTTTACCGATAGTGTCTGGAATACTGGTACTCGTAGACGATGGCTTGAGAGAATAGAGAACCCGATAGGATGCTGTTGTAGCTGGAATCGGAGCTAGATAAAATTGGGTATTGTCTCGCTGGGCGTAATATTGTGGTGTGCCTGTTGTAGATTCATTACCTAAAGCCCCAAGTAATACACTGTATGACACAGGCTTTAGCTTCGTCGTGTTATTAAATACATCTAAGATATGATTTAACTCTGATCCGGCATCAATAGACAGGTCATACTCATTTACATTTTGTACAATGGTTACAAACTCAGGCTCCGCAACATACACATCAGTTCGTGTACAAAAATCGACAGCCGAATCTCGGACAGCCCGTTCAATCATATAGTCGGGACAGCCCTGTACCTCTGGGCGAATAAATTGCGAAAAGTCTGCGTACTTCATTAGCTGGCCCCATTATTCGCTGGGAATGGGGTAGCCGCACCATCAGCCTGAGTTTTAATTCCAAGCGCAGTGGCAAAGCTTTGGTAGTGCATCATGGCTCTTTGTGCATTACCTGCAAACTCAGAGTCTTTCTGATATGAGCGATAAAGAATATAGTCTAGCAAGCAGTTAGAGTAGACATCATCTAGCCCGATCACAGTTGTGTCTGAGCTAAAGTCTGAGATAGCAATATCAGTCGGAGGCGAACTATATACAATCTCAATAGAGTGCGTACCGCTGACAGCTTTTGGATATACATAAAAGGTCTTTGGGTCTACTGGGTCATAGATAAAATGCTCTATCTTATTTGTGCCTGCAACTGTTTCATGCCAGTTCGGCAGGGTCTCATCAAGTATTCTGCGCTGGAGCTGAGTAATTGAGCGGCCACCAACATTCCGCACTATCTCAGTGAGACGTAGTGCAGCGGCTGGCAACGTCTGCTTGCTACCAGTAGCGCAGGCAAAGGTGGTGTTTACCATGCTTGCGTCAGGACGGTGCAGTACGACTTCTTTCTGAGCGTCATTAAAGAATTTAAGAAGCTCTGCGCTCGGAAATCGAACATTGGTATTATCTTGAAGGATAATGCCTGCCCGATCTAAAATTTCTATTACCTTCGTAGTTGCCACCCTAGCTCTCCCACTCAATTACGATAAGATCGCTGTTGCCAGCGAATAATTCGTTGTAGTCAAAAATATTACCAGTGATGACGTTCTTCACCTTTAGGGGGACGGGAGCTTTTACTTCTGGCGTAGGATTTTCATCCTCATGCTCAAGCCGCTCTACCTGATCTTTTAGCTGCGCTAATGTCAGTCTACGATCTAGCTTTTTACCGAACCGAGATTGAGCATCGTCAAACAGCTCATCTTTTTTGGTTTTAGTTTCCGTCATCAAGTTGTCTCTATTAAAAAAAAGGGGGAGTTGCCTCCCCCAAATGGTTTGCTAACTTAGTTCCACTTACCAACTACTAGTGCATCTGGAGTTACGACCTTAGAGCCGAATACTTTCAGACCGCGCACTTGATCACCAAAGGTGCTTTCCATGCGGACAGTTTCAGTGTTAGTGAACTGTGACGCGAAGGACATTCCTTTTGGGTGGCCTGCGAGAACGTGGGTATAACCTGCATCAGAACCAGAAGCGGGCTTGTAAAGCATGTTTGACTGATAGACATTAAAGCGGTCTACCATGCCAACTTTGCCGTTACGTAGCGGTGAAGTGCTATCACCTGTCAAGTAGGCTTGACGAAGCTCAGATTGCTTGAGCAAACTAATTTGCGCGGGGTTAAGGACAATAAAGCGCCCTTCTTCTGGAATGTTTAGCGTATCCAAAGAAGTAGCAATAGCTAGGATATTGGCAAGTATATTGGCAGCAGTAATAGTAGTCTGTGAGCCAATAGTAGTAGCGCCAGTTACCGAAGCGGCAAGAACGTCTGTCTCGACTGCAATACGCATACCCTCAGAAGCATCACTAGACGCGCCTTCGAGCATGTTAATGTCGGCCTGAGCAGCAAGTACATCGTCAATTTTAAAAGAGTAGTACTTTGCTTTATCGATTAACATTTCTACTTTTGCAGTAGTCAGTTCTTGAGTCGTAATGGTTCCTGCATAGTTATTGATGGTGACAGCAGGAACTGTACGGATTGTTACCTTCTCGCCCTGACCGGAGATTTCACCCTCATAATCAGTGTTAGAGATAGCAGGCAAGATAGACTTCTTGTAAAACTTAGCTTGTAAAAGCTTACTAAATACCTCAGGTATAAAGTTTACTTCAGAGGTAGTACCAGTTGAAAACTGTGAAAAAGACATAATATATTCTCATATAAGTCTCTCCAGCAAGTCCGTGTTTGAGAAAATTTTAGCGGCGAATCTTTCCACCTGCCATCGACTGCATGATTTCTGCTTGATGCTGTTCAAATACTTCGTTTGGCATCCGCATAATCTCGTCAACAGACCAGCTTTTAGTTCCACCCTTTAATTTAGGTTTTTGAGATTTAGGCATCTTCGGTTCTGCAACCGCTTTTGCTTTCTCAAGCGCCCGCTCTTGCGGTGTACTCTGGCTAACACCCATGTCAGCTTTAAACTTGTTTAGAACATTATTCACATCGTTAGATGATCCTGCCTGAATCCACTGCTTTGTTTGGTAATCTTGATCCTCTAACCAGTTGAGCCAATCAGCAGAATCTATAATAGTCTCTACGTCAGAATGCTCTTCTTTAATCCGATCAAAATGCGCCTCGGCAGCTTTATCAGTTATCTCATCTTCTTTGCGTTGTTCTTGTGCAGCTAAAGCATCTCGCTGGGCCTTAACCTCATCTTGTGTGCGCTTCAGTTCATCGAGCAGTGGGCTGGCGAGATCGGGATAATCCTCTCTCAACTTTTCCAACTTGCTGTCATCTTTCTGTTGCTCACCAATCTGGGCTTTTAACTCCGCAAGGCCTTTGAGCAGGTCGGCATTTTGCCGCTTCAAGTCAGCCGCTTCTTGCGTAGCTTTCGTCATTCTTGACTGTGCGCCTTTCATTGCTTTCTCAGCCTTTTGCAAGGCTAACGACATATCTTCAGGTTCACCGCTGACACCTTCCTGATTATCGTCCTCTTCTGCTATCGTCTCAGCCGTGTCCGTTGGATCGGGGGCTTCTACTGGCAAAGCTTCTTGTACTTCAGGAGTATCCTCTGCCACCATATCTGGCTGCGGGGTTCCTTCTTTACCTTTAGTCATTTGCTCGTACAACTCTTTAGCTTCTGCTTCTAGGCGATCTGGGTCATTTCTTGACATTATTTGTTCCTTCGGGTCGATTGCTCGATGTCCGTCACTCTATGGCGGTTGTCCGTTTCGGGTTCCGCATGTTGTCTAAATGCGCTTTCGCGCTGGATTCAAGGTCAAGCAAAAACCGTAACTCTAGGATACGACCCTGCTCAAACTTAAAATTCTTCTCATCTGCCTGCTCCAATCTGAGCTGGGCATCAGCTAAACGGTTCTTAAAAAGCTCTTTGAGGAGGGGCCATTCCGTTCCCACCTTGAGCCGGAGAACCGCCTGCGACTGCTCCTTGCTGCATTTGAGCTTCGAGAGCGAGTTGCTGTTGCTGCTGTTGCTGTAATTGTTGTTGCTCAAGGGCTAATTGCTCGTCAGATTTAACTAATTCGTCAGGATCCATATCCATGCTTGTCGCTATATCGCGGAGCAACTGGTTACGATCTACTAGTTCCGCATCCATCGGATTTGAAACCAGTGACAAGAACTGCAATAGGCGTTGGCTTTGTACTTCTTTCTGAACAAGTGCCGTACTTCCGCGAGCCACAATGCGGAGATCGCCTTTAGATTTCTCGTTGACACCAAACTCCATGTTCCAGTGAAAGATACTCTTTACCATTGGCTCAATAAGGTAGTCATCGATATTCTTAATGGTGGACTTGAGTGCAACATTAGCTGCCCCCATTAACATCGACATGCCTGTAGCGGTCTTGTTGATTCCACCTGTTTGCTCACCGTGGGTATAGCTCGGCAAGCTGGTTGTTTCGTCTGCAAAACGTCTAAAGATCTCAACGATCTGGTTTAGGCCGTTCGAATTTGCAACTGGCTGATACCATCTAACCATCGGCATTGAGCCATCACCGCCCTCTCGCAAAAATACGCGCCACGGATGGATGTCAGTCGGATCTTCTCCAGCCGCTAGAAGGTCAGTATTAATCTCGACCATCGGCGCTGAAGACATGGCTAGGTTGTCTAGCCAAATTCTGGTTGCTGCGTTCATGGTTCCCTGAGAGTCTCGCATCATTCGTGGTACGCCTGTACCCCAGAACTGGTGCGGGCTGCGCTCGTATGGGAAAATATGGTATGGAATATCATACCCAGCAATCGGGTTTAGCATGACTTTTATGACTTTGCCGGAACACATCCATACGCAGGCATTGAAGTCTGCTGATAGATCGTCACCTTTTGGCATATCTACGCCATGCTCTTGAAGCTCGTATCCGTCTACGCAACCCCAGTATTCAAGTACTTCAAATCGGTTAGATTCAGAATGCTCGTTAATCCCAGCGATACGTCTGCGAGTACGTTCGTGATCTTCTTCGACATGGTTGCCTGCACGATTAGTCTTTAAAAGATACTTGACCATCGGGCCGTCGAACTGCGGTAAATCGGCAAGCTCACGAAACTGTCTGCGCGTTAAAACATGTCTCCGAAAGAGTCCATCACAGTCCGCTAAAGACGAACAGTAAGGATCTGGATATAGGTCAAAGATGGATACGCTTTCAACTTCAGGCACAGCCTGTTCGATGATAGACAAAGCGTACCCTTCCTCACCAGTTTCAGGGTCAATCATCTTTCCATATGATTGCTTCTTGTCAATGCGTACAGTTCCCGCCTTGCAAGCACCCGAACCAAAAATACAGGCTTCTAAAATACTTTCTTTAAGTTTTTGCTCTGCGTTTGCTTCAATCAATTGATCTAGAATATCTAGTGTCATTGATTCAGCAGCGTCATCGGCAACTCTTTTTTCGGCCTTCTTTAACTCTGATTCGAGTTCTTTCATCCGCGCCATGACTAGGTCTTGATTCATGTTGGGATCGAGCTGTTGAGACGCGGCCATGACCTGCTGGGTCGCTTGCTGGCGCATCTGCATTGCTTGCATTGGATCTAATTCGGGGATTGGTGTTGCGTTGGCTGAGAAGAACGAATCGCCATGCTGAAATAGCAGGTCAATGATTCGGCTATACGCTGCCATGACTTTTGTGCGGGTCAGGCCTACGAACACTTTGGATCTCGCACCAGACTCATTTAGTCGGGCAAGAATGTCAGGCTCATAGATACCTTGATACTGGCGCAAATCTTTAAGCCACTCGTTTTCAGTTTCTTTACGAGCGTCTTTATATTCTTGAAATGTGCCGGACAGACGAGCGCCCAGACTTTGCATGCTTTGATCTTGCACACCGTCTGAAGCTTGTTCGGGTTTCTCTTTAATGTTTTCAGATATCATTAATAGCCTGCAACGGGGTCGAGCGCGTTATAGCGCTTTTGTATTGTTCGATGCCTTGGTCTAGGCATAGAAGCAAGTCCGTGCAGGGCGATAGCATACGCCATCACTCGGTCATCATAGCATCCTGACTGAGAATTGAAAGCCCCTTTATCATCTATTATGTATGTACGCAACTCATTCACTAACTCCATGTCACTAATACCACTTTGTCCTTGTCGTAACAGTGAAGCAAGGTTATCGATGATCAATGGTTTAGTTTTAGATGTTGTTAAAAAGCCGCCCCGCTTTGTCATTTTATCGCTGTATGCACCATCAACAGAATGCTCGACAAAGAGGCTTGGATAACTTAATTCCATCATCCGGCGAAGGGTTGTTAGTCCGTGGTTATTTCTCTCAACAACAACATACGCATTGTTATATCGCTGCCCAATTTGAGCGACAATATTTCCCCAGTCCCACGGATCTATATGTCCATGCCAGCAGGCAACCTGCCTCCCTTCGGAATCTAAAACTTGAGCGCAGGAATAATCGCCATAGGACAATCCTTCTGCGACATCGACTCCGATGGTGTAGCTTGTCTGTGCCAGCGGTGGATACCACTCTCTATAATTACCATAGGTTCGCGCAGAAATATTACCGCCAAGCATATCGCCAACAAAGTCTGCGGTGTAACAATCATTCTCAGCAGTCGTAAGGTGAATGTCCTCAACAAAGCATCGTCCCGATGTCAGGAAGCTCTCCATAATGTTGCTGGGATATTCTTGCTGAAACAGATCGGTGCCACCTAGCTCATCTAATTTTGCGCGGCGAAAACACAACTGGCTATCGTCAAGCCCGTATCGTTTTGCTAACTCATACTCTTCGGGAGTCGCTTCAAAGTATGGAGACGGTTTTCTTCGGTAGTCGGGCATCCAGAACCACGGGATGAAACAGGTGATCCACTCGGTTTCACCACGGACGCTTTTCATTACCTGATCGTAGAACCAGCCGCCCGCACCATTTGCTGTGCTTTCGAGAATTACTTCGGAATTTTTTCCACCGACCGTCTGCAATAGGCCTGCGACTATGTCGGAGCCTTGGGGGTAGAAGGCAACTTCTGATCCGTGGACAAATCGGTTTGTTTGTCCTCGGCCTGTCTGGGTTGAACGGGCTGTACCCACTCTGTACCGCGAGTTGATTTCATCAAATACGAGCGTTGACGCTGACTGAGAAGAGAGCGGAGGTTTAAACGCCGGATGCGGGACATTGTCATAAAAATATTTCACCATGTTAAAAATTGCGTTAGTGGATTCAGCGAGGTGGGACAGTACGAATGCATTGGCGTTGCGGTTCTGGGTGACTTTCCAGAAATTACGGCCCTGTGCATACGTAGAAATACCTGTTTGTCGGGCTTTTAGGCACAACATTCGGATGTTTCCCTGCTCTTTTAGCTGCCTTTCGAGCTGATTGTGGACGTATATTTGGGCTGCATTTAGAACAAAAGGGACGGATTCACCCTCTTTAGTGACGATTTTCAGGACGTTTTTAGCATATAAAGGGAAGTTACCCTTGAGCTTGCGCCCTACTTCTTCAATTTCCAATGTTATTCACCACTGCTCGGCACCACCAGACGAAATGTGCATCGTCTAGGGTACTCATCATGAGGTTGGCTCTGGCACAAACGAGGCGAACATTAGCCTTGGTATACCCTAGCGTGTTATCAATTCTGTCGGGACTCAGCGAAAGGTCAGACTCGGACGTAGTTGTATGCATTGGAAGGCCTGTTATCGCGCATATACCCCTCTGTTCGTCGTATAAGGCCTGCAACTCCTCTACCCTTATAAGTACACCTTCAAACTTCTTTGTCTTGTGGCGCTGTTTCATGGACACTAAGCGCATCCGCAAGAATCCATCTACTGAGGCATTAGCCCGAATATCACCGCTCATTTTTCGGCAGGTGTTGCACTGGCGGTTGGCATTACTAAAGTCAGCGTCAGGCCTTACAAGCCCGCATGCATTGCAAATGATATATTTAGCTCCCAGTCCTTACCTTTAGTTAGCTGCTCAAACTTAGAAACAGCAACCTTCGAACTTTTTACGCCAATTACATTACCCATCGGGGTCACACCCAAGCCAATACAGCCATGTACATTCACGGGAAAGTTCGCAACATGGATTAAGATATGCGTTCGGTCAGGGACATCCTTAACATGCCAAGTCTCTCCAAATTTCGGGGAGTCTCTCCAGCCCATCTGATAAGTTCCTTCAGGAATACAGGAGACGTTCGGCGCATTATCCAACCAAGGCCGCTCTATCGTATAAAAGCGCTCTCCTTCGACCGTCATGACCCCCATAGTCCCGCGAGAGTCATAGGCATACCGCTGTAATTCAATCTTCATCTTTGATCTCCGACTCATCCTTTGCAGGAGCGTCCCAATTAATTGCATCCCAACCTGTAGACCACTTCTCGTCATCCTTAGGCCTGTCCATATCACCCTTGCCATAGAGTGTTTCTCTGTGATTTGGCTTGCTCATTTGTTCTTAACCTTTCGATTTGCTGCGGCTCTCGCGCCTCTCTTTGGCAGCTTAGGTTTAGCAGATTTCTTAGTAGGTTTGCTGGGGTACATAGTTACTTCCTCGACTTAGCGCCTGAGCATTTCCATCTCTTGCGCGATAGGTTATTAGGGGTGTTAGGATCGTTCTGCTTGTCTTTAGAGAGGCCTTGTTTAATGCCTAAGCTACGGGCGCAATAGCTGTCTCCCTTCGCTGTACCAGCCCTCACGCGAGGCCCACCACCCTTCGCTTTACCTGCCTGCCCATAGCTGACTTTCTTGCCACTAGCAGTGACCTTAACCTTAGCTTTACCTTTTCTAGGAGTAGCCATTACTTCCTAGCCTTCGCTTTAGCGGACAAGTCTTTAAAGTGGTACAGCTTCACGCTGGTCTTCGTGTGAGTCTTATTGCTGTGCAGGCTGCCGTCAGGCATCTTGTGACTAGAACCCTTATGCTCCGTACCATCTTTTCTGTAATGCTTAACACCTTTCATTTCAAAATTTCCTGTGTATATT
>Ga0307994_1001955_pt1 | contig 11845 bp, 5 predicted proteins | sample EllFjometagen261_FD_203171 | JGI IMG/M metagenome (GOLD analysis project Ga0307994, IMG submission 203171) | Marine microbial communities from Ellis Fjord, Antarctic Ocean - #261 | ecosystem: Environmental > Aquatic > Marine > Unclassified | place: Southern Ocean | collected 2014-11-02
ATTTCCGATCGCCAACCAGCAGTACCTTCATAAGCGAGGGTTTTAAACTTTTTAACACTTGTTGGGGCATCATTAATAATAGGTGTGACAGTTGATGAGAACTGTGCTCCGTAGAAGTTTGATCTTGTTTCGTTTGAGTGTTCCCAGATTTCTCCACTTTTAAAAGTATAATACTCGTTATTTAATGAAATGCCAGCTTCAGGAACATAAGACATGGTAGTTGTCCAGCCATTAACTTTTTCTTTAAATGCAACGCTTTCTGTTTTGTTTGGCTCTGATCCTACAGTCGGCACATTTATACACACATTATAAGAACCAGAATCTGAATCATATGATCCGATTATATTACCTGTAGTGTTTAACTTAAGATTATCTATAAAATAATCACTCATGCCATTACTTGATATCTTAGTAAGACCATCACGAGACAATCTCATAACTGCACCTCTTGCTTTATCAACAAAGTATGTTCTAAAACCAAAAGACGCGAACGATTCTGGATTTTTAGATATACCAAACTCGCCTCCATAAGGCACCGTTTGCCCAAGAACATTATCTGTAGAAGTTAAATTGCTATTGCCATCGGCATTAAATAAAGCATCTTTGTTAGCAAGAACTTTAAAAATCTTGTCTTCCATTAATACTGTTAAATCCGTATCTCTAGCATGCAGTTTTTGTATAGCTCCGTATATAGGGTTTAAGTCTTTTGTAATCTTAAGACCTGCAATAAACTGATTTAACTCATTAACACCGCTAGTGTTATTAAATATACCGCTATATATAAGCCCCGCGCCTCTTCTTTCTTCTTCATACACATCTTCTAATGTAGTAGATACCTTAACACCTTTGCCAATAACCGGAGCGTTAAAATCATCTTCTATGCGATCAGATTCTACACCATTGCCAAATGAATAGCAATTAAAATAGTTTAGCAATTTTGCAGCACCAAGAGTGCCTATAGGAAAAGCATTTGAAGCTTCATAATATAAATCTAAATCTATATTCTCTTTAGGTTCTGTTTCAAATATAGCTGGGTTAGGAGATGGAAGTATAACTGTTTCACTATCAAATACAATAGGCACCCCTCTTTTTCTAGTTAGCAACTTAGCTCCTATTGGAATACTATTTGTGCCATCACCAAATTGAGGGCCTAGTGGATTTTTTACAGTTACATTAACATAATAAAGAGATTGCTCAGTACCAGCACCTGGAAGGCCAACAGGAATGGCTGTTCTGGTAGGGCTTCTAAAAAGTATACCTTTATTTATTGCTGTAATTTCCATAGCCTCACTATAGTCGCCATTAGAATCTTGCAATTGTATAAAGTTATCGGGGGTAATACTATCCCATCCGTCTAAAACTGTAGGATTTGTAAGACCACTACCAGGAAAACCTGCGTAATAACGCATATAAGCAAAACCAAAAGTTGTTTCGCCAGAAGTTGCTGTAACCATTTGAGGCACTGTATTCACTATAGCGTTTGTATTACCGCTAAACTCATTCCATGCCCAGCCAACAGCTCCTACATTACTCGCTGTAGGATTTCCTATAGCAGGGTTGTTAAGAGATGTGGGTATTATAGATATTGTGCTTTTTATATTATAATAAGCTGGATCTGTAGTAAAAGTATATAGTACGGCATTGTCAAAAGCTGTGTCTCGGTTTATTTTAGCAAAAAACTTACCTTGATATTCCGGCCTAGCCACTTGCTCGTCGTCGTATACGTACAAGTTATACGTATTACCTATAGCGGAACCAATATCTTGGCCTAAAGGCGTAGTAAAGTTTAGCGTATATGACGTTGTTGTTGAAGCCTCAAGCCCACCGGTTTCAATTTCATAATAATTACTGTAAGCTTGTACTGCAGAATTTTGTTGAAAACGTACAAAATTACCGCCTTTAAATGCTCCTGAAAAATCAGGATTATCAGTTATGCTAGGCCCTGTAAAAGTAACCTGGAATGAACCAACAACTGGCGGAGATACCGAGTTGCCGACTTGGCTAAATGCTAATTGAGTCTTAGCGTTAGCAACCGCAACCGGCACCTCATTGCTAATATCTATAATTTTGTATCTAGCAGGGTCTGCTACAGGGTTATTATTATTATGCTCTTTTTTAAGTATAATAAAATCATCAATTGCAACTTTATTTCTTTCAGCTGAAGGTATACTTAACCATACATTTCCGTCACCAGCATCATAAAATCTGTCTAATACAAAATTGTAATACCCGTTTGATATATCTTTTATATAATATTTAAAGTGAGTCATGTCTGCAGGCGCGCTTTGACCTGAAGTTATGGATAATCTATTTCTTTTAGTAGATACACTTTTAGGTAATATTATAGTCGCAGTGTCATTTGTAAACACCGGCGTTTCTCTTCCGTATTTGTCTAAGTAAACTATGCCAACTTGATAAGTTCTTAAGCTTCTTAATGAAGACAAAGGAGAATTAATAGTTGGGTTATTAGCGGAATTGGCTGTAATAGTTATTTGGCTAGGGTTCGGTACATTGTAATTTTGAGTATAATTACCGTAAACAATTCTGTTACCTACAATTTCCTGTGATTTAGCCTTTTTAGGAACGTTATCATAAGGGCGAATTGATTGATCGCTAGATATAACATTGTATATTAATTCAGATTCTATGGCAAATGTTGTTGCCGTAGCAGCTATAGAATCAACTTTATATACTACATTTGATGCTGAATCTTTGTACAATATATCAATTTCAACTACGCCCTTAGGTGTTGGAGTTTCAAATGCGCTTAAAGTTAACTTACGAAGATTATTAATCATTCCTTGATTAAACACATTTGCTGAATCGTAATCGAATTTTCCAGGTAAAAACGCTGGTTCTGTCCATGGCGAAAATGCAGAGTATTCGTTGTCTACGTATTTCCATCGATAAGCAAACCTAGGAAAGCTAAACTCAAACATAGGATTGTCTTCCTCTAGCAGACATGTCCAGACGTAAGGGCCAAAGGGTAAATCTAAAGATATCGATTCAATAGTCCCCTCAGGACTAAAAGAACCACCAGTAGTTATTTTAATTCTAATTTCATAGGTGCTATTAAAGTTTTGTGTATTAACTCTTTGTGCAGTAAGCACTACAATATCACCGGCTATCCAATTAGGTGGAGGTTGCACTCCGCCTTGACCGTTATTAAATCCTGTTAGCGTTACAGGTTCGCCTACCGCTATTGGTCTATAAACTCCATTTACTAGCACTGTAAAGTTTCTTGTTAGAAACATCGGAGCTAGCCCAGACCCCGAGCCTGATCTTAGCGATGAGGCCATGGATATTACCGGTTGCGTGTTTGGCTTAAGTTTTATAACGGTTATATCTGTATCAATAAAGTTTCTGCCGTATACCTGAGTGGTTACAGAAAAATTATCACCTCCTTGATTAGAGCCTGCTTTAAATAAAGATATTTTAATTACCCTCGGCTCATTGCGATTATCAGTCCACATTAATAAGCCGCTCAATACGTTAACACCTGTTATTAAAAAGTCCGAACTAAAATTTAGCACGCTTCCCATATCAACCAACACTGGAGCAACTATACCTGTAGCTTGATCAAACTCTACAATAGCGTCAGCTGTATTGCTTGTTAAGAACCAATATATTTTTTCATTCTGAGAATCTGTTGCGGTTCCTATACACTTAGCTCCCGCTAACTCGAAAGATGGCTCCCATCCGCCTACACCATCGTCATTCTTTAAAGAGTTACCAATTATGTTTTCAACAGCTCCAACGTCAGCGCCTTCTGAAGTACTAACCTGCACGTTTGAGGCGTCTCTATATTCACCATTAGGTATAAGTCTTTCGTCAAGATCCTTATTCATCTTGCCTTTAATAAACGTATGCTGTAGTTTAGCCATGTTGTATTATTTAATCCACTTAGATTGATTTCTCATTAGCTGTGTAATCTCGCCTAATTTAAGGTTTGATAGACGCAGCTTAGCGGTTCTTTTAGCCGCAAACATTTCTTTTTTATATCTTTGCACAAGATATTCTTGGGTATTAGCTCTGGTTGCAAGCACTGCGTGAGCTATATATTTGTATATAGCGTCTTCAGCGAATTTATGTACAACCATTTCAGCGTCAGTACCCAAACCATCGCTAATATATTTTAAGGTAACAGTTCTGTTAACCATGTCACCACTAAAGTGTATAATACCTTTTAATTGATCTATGTAGTATACCCCGTTAGATTGCGCACGCGCTGGGTCTAAACCGTATCTTTGACCATATCTATAAAGATTAATTAATTCACCAGTTGATAAATTAAGACCGTTTGGATTTGGCAATTGATTTCTAGAAGAACTTTCGCTAAACCTCTTAAGTGTTGTAGACGGATTTGTTAATGTTACAGATCCATCACTACCATAAGCATATTCAAGATTGTTGTCTTGATTGTAATTCAGAGGGTTACTTGTATCATGTGTAGGGTATATAATTCTTTCTATACCTTGACTATCCGTCCAGCTTAATTTTACATAGTTAACGTAATCTTGTGGCAAGATCATAATCAAAGAGGGACCTATTTCGTTTTCAATTGCTTTATCAGATGGCAAAGTGTCAAAGCTAAATTCAGCTATAGCTCTTTGTGCGTAAAAAGCTACGTCTGTTCTTTTTATTTTGCTTATAATTTTATCTTCACCAACATAAGCAACCATAAAGTTGTTAATTACATCTTTAATAGAAGTAAATTGATAATTGCCGTAGTCCGGGTTGAGACCCCATGGTGTATAATATTGTTCTTGAGTTTTATCTATTAGTCCCATGTATTAAGATTTTTCTTGTTGAGTATTTTGACCTTCCATTTGATTGCTTACTTGATATAAGTTCATATCTCTAACGGAAAGACTAGCAAATTCTAGTATTTTAATAACTAATTCAGTTTCTTCTGATTCATGCAAAGGAAAATCAACAGATTCAAATGTGTTAAATAACGCAGCACCATTTACCTCAGCGTAGTTCCAAACTACAGTTGCAGGTCTTTTAATATAATTACACGTTATGCCGGATCTTATAAGCTGAGTTGGAGCAGGGGTAGTAAATGTTAATGTAGTGCCGTTTGCTAAAGTTTGCGCACTTGATACACCTATTGTAATCCCATCAGCAGCTATGCTAGTTACCACAATAACTCCTGAAACACCCGTTCCAGTTACTTTGTCATCTACAGCTATGCTTGAATTTGAGGTAGCTATAACAATTGTAGCACTGTTGTTAATTGCTCCGTTTACCCTACCTGTTGTCGTCCTTAAAATAAGGCTGCCGTATATTTTATAACCGGCTGCGCCAGATACAAATATAGGTCTATTGTCAGTAGGCTTAGTTAAGGGAGAAGCGTTTATGTATAAAAATTCATTTTGATTTATACGTTCTACTTCTATATTGTTATATATAAGTGTGCCTACCCTGTACAAATCAGCTGGTGTTGACCAGTAATCGGCAGCGTAAGTCATGGGTGCAGTAACCTCAAAAGGATCTACTTTTTCATTGAGGATGTTGAGCATGTCGGAGAACTCCGTGTCATTACCATGCATACGACTAAATTGATTAATGTCGTAGAAGTATTGCTCAAACATATCCATCTGCGCCTGATTGGCAAATAGATTGAATTCTTGAGGCGTAACATACCCTCTTTGTTCTTTGTTGAGTACGGCTAATACCCGTTGATAAACAGTGTTTACGCTAACGCTCATAATTTTTATTTATTAAAAGTGGTGCATGCCTTATCGACACACACCACTTAGGTAACTTATATTCTTTTTTCGATTGCTTTTAAAACTTCCATGCCTTCATCTGTTTTGAAGTAGGCTGCAAGTGCTGAGTATGGATGCTCATCAAAAGGAACAGTCATTAGTTTACGCCCGGTATCTCCGTAGGTAAACGTTCTTTGATCCGCTGATAATGATAATAGTCCAGATTCAGTTGCTTTAATACCAATGTTTCTTAAATGCACATTATCGTCATTAGCAAGACTTAAGAACAAGTAAGGCTTTTGACGTGCAAATATAAGTAAATCACGTTTAAGCTCCTTAGAAGAGTTCTTAGTGACATCAGATCCAAATTCTACACGCAACACCGCTTCTGCTTCGTCAATATCCATTGATTTAGCTAAGTTCATTGCTTCTAATTCCATTTCAATCCACTCTACATCGTTTTCAGCATCTACTTCTGGCTTGTACTCAGTAATAGCACCGTTCTGAGCGTAAGGATGGTAAAGCGATAATAGCTTTTGCAAAACTACATTTTCTTTGGGCACACGTAATACTCCATCGCGGAATGTTATACGTCCCATTGTAGCTGTTCCTTCTTGTTCATCTACGAACGGTGATTTTTGATTTGTAGCATAACGTAATTCGCGCTGGTATCCAACACTTTCGTCAAACCACAATAAAGGACATTTTTGAGTATGTATTGTAGGTACAGTATATACTAAAGGCTTTCTACCTGTAGTTATTTCATATAGTCTATCTTTATAAACCCAAGTATCTTTCTTTTTAATTGGCGCTGTAGGCTTTTCTATTGTATGCTCTACAGGCACTGGTGCTGCTTTTTTAGCAGTCGTTGTTTTAGCTGTTGCCATGATATAATATAATTAAATAATAAAGTTAATAATCGCCCCCATCCGAAGACGAGGGCGAATATCTTAAAAAACTTATACTGTTTTCTTCAACAATACAAAGTTGTTAGCTGCTTGAGTACAGATAGTACGCTCAGACAACATATTCACAGTCATCGTATCAGAAGAACTAGTGTAGTTACCTCCAACAGAACCAGTGATCCACGACTTCATGCGACGGTCATCAGCTTCAGAAGCACGATAACGGATATGCAAGAAAGGACGAGAAATATTCTGGCCTAATGATTGATCATAAACTGTTGAAGTACCTGCTGGTACGATAACACCTTCGATGTCACCGATAGATCCACGAGTTGTAGAATCATTCAAGTATTTCCAATCAGTCTTGTAAAAGTCATACGAACCTCTACGGAATCCAGAGAATCCTAAGTTCAATGCCATATCCTCTTCGTTGTTAAATACACCGAAAGAAGTACCACCAGCTCCGTAAGAGTTTTGAGCAGCAAGCATGTTATCAATACCTAAAGAAGTTGCGCGATCTAAGAACATCATGTTCTCTTCAATTGCTCCCTGCTTATCTAGTTCTTGAAGAATAATATCAAAGTCACCAATTCCGTTAACTCCGAAATCTGCATCATTAAATACCAAACCACGATCTTCTAGTGCGGCGAATAAACCTTGAGTACCAGCGATTGCGTTTGTTCCGCCAACTGCTGCAGCTCCAGTAGCTGTAAATGCAGTAGTAGCTTTTTCAGCTTCAACCATTGACATTTCAAGATAGTCATCAAAGCGTAGACGAGCTTCGTGCTCAGACTTCAAGTACCACATGTAACCACTAGTTCCCATTTCAGTTGTAACTTCAACCCAACCGATTTGAGCAACATCAGAACCATTCACTTCGTACTTATCACGAAGAATAATTGGCTGGTTGCTAAAAGTAGTGAAAGATGCGTCGATAGAGTTACCTCCGTCAGCAGAACCTTTTGCATACTCAGAACCATAAACAAAGATACTTAGGCTGTTACCAGCAGCGGCACGCATTGTTAAAGGCAAGAAAGCCCCAACAGTGTTAGCAGCGCCTGCAGCATTTACACCTTCATATACCTTAATTGTTACCGTTTGTAGTACAGCGCTAGTATTAGCAACAGATACTACGAAAGCTTTAACAGTTGTAGGTCCGAAATTAATAACAAGAGTCATACCTGCACCAATAAGCGAAGGCTTAGCAGCAGTTTGAACAATTAAAAGCTCAGTACCAGCAGCATTACCAGCTACAGTGTGCGTTGCATCATTTGGTCCATATGCAATGTGCAGACGTCCTTGTTCTGACCAAACAACTTGATCAGAAGCCATAGGCATTTCAGCACCTACCATGCGCAAGAAACCGCCGATTGTGCGATTACCGAAACGCTCAACTTCTTTCTCATATACTTCAGGAAGAAATTGTTGTGTAAAGTCCATTTGATTCACAGGAATATAATTGTCTGCGAACAACCCCTTTATAGGACGCGGGGTTAGGTGATTTAAATTTGCGAGTGACGCTGGCGCCGTCGCGAATGATCCGTTTGCCATTTTGTTTTATTTTTAAATGGATTATTATTTTTTTCTTCTACTTTTGATCCGAAGCTTAGAAGAACTATCTCCCGATTCAACTGCGCGTATAGTTGCACCATTTGAAGCTGTTACTTTTTCGTGAACACCTCTCGCATTCATATTAACATTCTTCGTTCTGGCCATGCTATCTTTCATTGCATCGGATTTACCTTGCTCATAAAAGTGTTGCGCGACTGAATCAGCATTCATTGCTGTAAACAGAGACTTATGGTATCCCTTGGCATCTGACATTTCATTCTTTTCGTTCAAGAACTTCTTGATAAAGTTGTTAATGTCGCCTTGGGTTTCCTTAACCTCGCTAGCGTTCTTAACCTTATAGCGATATTTCTTATCTCCAACGTTGTAATCAAATCCTTGAAAACTGTCAGAGAAGACTTTATCACTAGCGGATTTAAAACGACTAGTTTGTCTTTCAGTAACTTTTGCTGCTTCTTCACTTTCTTTTGTATAGCGATTAAAGAAAGTTACCGCTTTATTTTGTTCTGTAGTCAATTTTGACCCAGCTTTTATTTCACTGTAATACTTAGACTTAAGATCGTCTAAATGATTTTTAGCTTTAGAAAGCTCTTGCTTACGATTTAGTTTTTTACGTCTGATATCTCTTTCATCATCCATGTCTTCGTCATACGAAAACTTGTCTTCTAGTAAAAAGTTTATATCTTCATTATCTAAAAGCGGATTAGCTTGCTGATAATACTCTCTTAATAACGAGTTCTCATCTAACGATGCGTAATCCGTGTTTAGCTTAACATAATCTTCCAAGTTACCACCTGTTTCGTCCATAAAGTCTACAACTTTTTGAATGTTTTCAGGAAGATCTACGCCTTTGTCGATTGACTCTTCAATAGCATCAGCTACTTCGTCTTGCAATTGCTCAGTTACTTCTACAACTTCTTCTTCTGTAATCTCTTCTAAAAAAGTTACATTTTCTTCAGCGGGTTCTTCATTTTGAACGGGCTCTCGTTGTTGTGGTACTTCCGCTTCCACTTCTTGTAAAGGTTCGGCTGGTTGATCTGCAACCACGTCTGCTGTTTCTTCGACTGTATCGGCATTAGCTTGTTCGTTAAATTGACGCATGTCTAGCTTGATATCGCCGTCGTCATTTACGGACACGGCAGATTGCTCTACCACCTCCGGTTGCATTTCTTCGTTAATTTCTTCACTCATGATATAATATTATAAAATTAGTACTCTTTAATTATTACCTAGGATCAAAGCTTCCTAAGCCCATACCGCCTCCTATGGTATCGTTTCCTCCTGATTCGAAGTTAACTGGTGCGGAATCGTTTTGTCTTTGCGCAATCATTTCGCTTTGTTGCGTTGCTTGTAGTTTTGTTCTTTGATCTTTGCGATCTTCAATCTCGCCTTCTTTAAGCTTTGCATTTTCAACTTCAATACCTTTAAGTTGCATATTGTATTGGAATTCTAATTCCATTAATTGCTTTTTAGCATCAACTTCAACCTGGATCTTTTGTGTATCTATCTGACCTTTCAGTTGTTCTAGTTGTGCCTTAGTTTGAAATAAAGCTTGATCTTTTTGCATTTCAGTTTGAGCGGCCATTTGTTGCGCTTGCATATTAGCTTGTGCTTGGGCTTGCATGTTTTGCTGTTGCATCAACTGATCTTTTTCTTGCTTCTGCTTACGTCTTAATTTTAATAGCTGATTAGCTAATTTAAGGTTTCTAACTTCACGAATGTCAATAGCATCTGAAAGATCTATTAAACCCGCAGACAATGCGGTTTGAATATTGTTTTCCAGCATTGCTTTTTCCTCTTCATCAGGCATTAGCGTTATTGAAATACCAAAGTCGTGTAAATGTAAATCCGTAAGCTCTTCCAGTATACCAACATTGAATCCACCTATTTTTTGTATAAACGCTTCTCTAGCTGGGCTATACTCTATAATGTCAGATATACGCAACGATAAGCTTTCAGCAGTTTCAGAGGTTAAGAACAACCCTGAATCTAATATATGTCTTGTAGCTGTGTTTGAGTTAGCGGCTGCTAATTTCTGCACGCCTACTAGTGCTCTTGAATCCGGAGTAGATGCGTCACGTGCTTCATTAAGCCCTGTAACATCACGTATCATCTGCAGATAGTAGTTATACGTTTGTATAAGTGTTTGAAGTTTTTGCCCACCAGCGCCGGTCTGTAATGGTTGAATAGGCACTTTGCCTGGGTTCATATCGCCTTCAGCTGTAAACGATCTACCAATAACAGAACCTGTTTGGAAGAACATGTTTAAAGCCTCTTGAGGATTATAGTTTGTTCCATTACCTAAATCAATCTCAGCTAAGCCGTCTGCATCAAGGTAAACACCATCCGGCATCATTCTTTGCAGCACCTGTTGCATCTTTAAATGCGTAAGCTGTATCATATCAGCAAAGCCAGTACAACGACTTACAATCGATTCTATGCGACCTTTGTACATTCTAGGTGCAACTATACTATAGTTCATTTTAACTTTACTATAGTCACTCTTAGGACGCATCATGTTTTCGGCCATGCCCCATTTAAGAAGTATGCTAGTGCCTAGTACCATTACACCCTCGTATAAAACCTCAAGCGAACGTGACATTTTGCCATACTCAGCTTCAAAGTCTTCAACAGGTGGATCAAATTGATCGTCTCTTACAATAACCTTAGTAGCACCAGTCGCTGTTTCTTTAACTTTATAAACCTCATTCATGTAGGTTTTGTAATTAAAGTAAAGTATTTGCACTGTATTGTTGTCTCTTTGATCGTAAGCACCTAAGCTTTGATCATATACTCCATAGCTTTGTTGCCCTGTGGATTGTATATTAGCCATTTCATCTTCAGTAAGATACGGAAATTGCTTTTTAAGTTCGTTTAAAGGAATCCATTTAACTTCGCCTACGTAATATATGTCATCAAAGTATGGTGACTCTGTATAAGAGTATACCATATTAACAGGATCAACATATTCTACGGTTACACCTTCGGATTCGCTAAAGTTATTCTTAACCGCTGCTATACCTATGGTTGTTAAATCGTAATAAGTACGCTTTTTTATAAGATCATATTTATTGCCATCTAGTAAAGTATTAATTGCAATTTCTTCTGCAATTTCAATACCCTGCTTGTAGCTAAGCTGCATATGCAACTCTAGCTCCTCTTGAGATCCTGGTAATTTGTCTGGTTGATTTTCAAAAAGATTAACGCCAAAAGCTTCTTGAGCATATTCATTAAGCTCTTTGGTTTGCATATCACGGATAATAGAATCCATGTACCTTGTTCTTTTGCTTATACCGTAAGGATCTTGTGAGTAAGCTTTAATATCAAAAGCTCTATCTGCTATACCGTTAACTACAATATCTACAAATTTAGATAATATAGGTACTGGCTTCCAATCTAAATTAAGATAAGACAAATCGCCATTAATAGACATTTCATCTTTATATTTTTGTATAGGTTGTTCTCCTCTTGCGTATAGTCTTAAATTATGAAAAGTATTTTGGTTACTTTGAAATCGAGAGGTACCAGAGTTGCTGCTAAACCATTCGCCTTGAATAGCTCGTCCAACTCTAAGCCCGTACTCCTGCGACATCTTCTCTTGGTCACTAGCTACTTGGCTAGGGAAAAAACTATTTACAACTGCGTTAGCCATACTAT
>Ga0307994_1001958_pt1 | contig 11836 bp, 13 predicted proteins | sample EllFjometagen261_FD_203171 | JGI IMG/M metagenome (GOLD analysis project Ga0307994, IMG submission 203171) | Marine microbial communities from Ellis Fjord, Antarctic Ocean - #261 | ecosystem: Environmental > Aquatic > Marine > Unclassified | place: Southern Ocean | collected 2014-11-02
GTATAGGCGGGCGAGCCCTTCAGCGGTGTGGACGGCGTTCATAGTGAGCAGCTGTTCTTGCAGCGTGCTGGAGAGCTCGTTGAATGCGAGATGCTGGTTGGCGAATGCCGTGTCGCCGCCGATAGTGGGCGCGTCAAGCGCGTAGAGCATGGTGATCTTCGGTGGGGTCGGCTCATAACTCATGTCGCTATGCCAATGCTCGTTCGGGTCCTTGGCCTTCCCCCGATTCTCGAGTCGCATGAGCTCGGGATACTCGGCACCCCGGTAGAAGGGGTGCTGCTGCAGTTGCCCCCAACGACGAGCGAACGTCAGCTGGTCCTCGATGGTCAGGTCCTGGCCTGGAAACGCCAAAACGAGATGCTCGGCGAAGCCAGCTTGGATTGCAGCAAATTGTTCGTCGTCAAGTGACCGCACGTCGACATCGTGCACCACACCACCGAGCGGAGCACCGAACTTCGAAACCTCAACCATGCTCTGAGTCTCTCATGAACCCGGTCTCTCATGAAGATGGTCGAACAGCGAACGATCCGAGAGGCTCACGCGTTCGGCAGGCGTGAGTTAGCGCTACGGCGATGCCTTCCCGCTCTATGTCGGCTTTGTTCGTGGGGCCGTTTTGCGCAAAGTTATGCCCTTGGGGGAGCCGTGGTTACGGCGTCAGGTCACGACCTGACGCTAAAAGTTGGTTTCGACGCCGCCTTCGGCGATTCGCCGATCGACGAATTCGTTGACAGCGGCCACGCGATCGGCTTCGAAGGATGGTTGCTGGTATTCGATGAGAAGTTGCTTGTAGAGGGTTGCTGCCTTCTCATCTGCTGTCGGCGAGCCAGCTTCTTCCCACGCCTCAAAGTTACGCCAGTCGCTGATCATCGGGGCGAAGAACGCGGTGCGGTAGCGATCCTGGGTGTGTTGTGTGCCAAAGAAGTGGCCGCCAGGCCCGACCTCGTCAATAGCGTCGAGTGCCATGGTTGCCTGGTCAACAACGAGTGGCGCCAGGAACGACCCCACCATGTTGATCAAGTCGGCGTCCAGCACCATCTTCTCGAATGAGGCTCGCAAGCCACCCTCGAGCCAACCGGCGCCGTGGAACACCACGTTTGCTCCACCCATGATTGCGCCCCATAACGAGAACACAGATTCATAGGCAGCCTGGGCGTCGACGGCATTGGCAGCATTCACATTCGACGAGCGATAGGGGAAGCCGTACCGGCGTGCGAGCTGCCCGCCGAGCAGTGCAGACTGCATGAATTCGGGGGTGCCGAATGCGGGGGAGCCGGACTTCATATCGACGTTTGACGTGAATCCGCCATACATCACAGGAGCGCCTCGGCGGACGATCTGTGACAGCGTTATTCCGACAAGCGCTTCGGCATTCTGCTGAACCACAGCGCCGGCGATCGTGACCGGGGCCATGGCGCCAGCGAGTGTGAACGGCGTGATGATCGATGCCTGGTTCCTTCTCGCGAACTCGATGATGCCCGTCGCCATTGGATGATCGAGCCGCAACGGCGACGATGTATTGATCACGGTGTAGATGATGGTTCGTTCATCGACTTCGTCGTCGCTAAGACCATGAGCGAGTCGCAAAATTTCAAGTGCATCCTGGTTGCGCTGGGCTCCAAGGCTGTATGCGTGGACTGGCTTGTCGCTCAGCGTGACGATGTCACGCAACGCATGTAAATGGCGAATCGACGCGTGGATGTCGGCCGGTTCAACGGGGTAGCCACCGTGCATCTGAACGGCACTCAAATGCTGGCTGAGCTTGACCAAGTCGACGAAGTCTCGATGGTTTCCCGTCCGACGGCCGCCAGCGATATCGCCAGAGTTCGGCGGGCTTGCTACGGCGGTGAAGACAACATTGTCGCCGCCGATCTGTTGGCTATTGTCGGGGTTGCGCGCATGAAACGTGAACTCGTTGGGCACCGACGAGATGAAGTCCGCGATCATCTCAGGGTCGAATCGCATGCGGTCGCCGTCAAGCATCGCCCCGTTGTCGTGAAACAGACGCTGGGCCTCGGGCAGAAGCACGTCCATGCCGGTGGTGCTTAACAACGTGAGTGATGCCTGATGAATCGACTCGAGTTCGTCATCAGACACGATACGAGTTGGCTCGAAGGGCCGGTGGTGCTTTCGCGGCGCCGGCTGGTCGATGGTCTTTGGCCCATCATCGATCTGGCGGCCGCGTCGCCGTTTCCTGGCAGGGCGTGCGTCTTCTTCCTCAGTCACGAGCGCGACAGTAGAACCGGCTCAGCTTCAGCGCCGACGCAGGGCCATGACTCCTCATCATCCGCCACATGTTTGCAGGCATGACTACGTACTACCTCCGGTACAACACGCAGGTTGTAGCTACGCACACGCGCCGTCGACGGCGCGAGAGGTCAGGAAGGTTTGGCGCCTAGGCGGACTGGGCGAGAGTGATCCTGCGACGGCTGAGGCACGATGCCAGCTGCATTTGCAGCAGCGACGGCTTCGTCGGCGTGGCCGAGAGCGCAGTCGGGGTCAGGGCCATCGAGCGGGATGCCCGTGAAGAATTTGGCTGCCATGCAACCGCCTCCGCACGCGTCATAGGCGTTGCATGACGCACAGGCGCCTGCAGCACCGGGTTGGCGTAGTTCACGGAACAAGTCAGATTCACGCCAGACCGTCGCGAAGCCGCCCGTGTCGCGCACATTGCCGGCCATGAACTCGTCGTGGATAACGAATGGGCACGCGTAGACATCGCCGATCGGGTCGATCAGACACACGATGCGACCAGCACCACACATGCTCAGGCCGGGCAGCGTTTCACCAGTATCGGTGCCCAGAGCGTTCAAGTGGAAGAACGAGTCGCCTGTCAGTACGTCGGGGTGATCCATGATCCAGCGGAAGATGTCTTGCTGCTGCGGATGTGTGAGTCGCAAGTCTTGGTACGAGTCGACACCGCGACCAGATGGGCGCAACCGGGTGACCCGAAGTTGTGCGCCGTAATCGTCGGCCATCTTCTTGTAGTCGTCGAGCTGGGCAACATTGTGACGTGTCGCCACGATCGAGATCTTGAACTCACCAAAGTTTGCGGCGGCCAGATTATCCATGGCGCGGCGAGCCGCTTCCCAGGACCCAGGTCCACGCACAGCGTCGTTGGTGGCCGCATCGAACCCGTCGAGCGAAATCTGGATATCGAGCAGGTCGGTCGCAGCGAACCGTTCGGCGGCTTGCTGGTCGATGTAGTAGCCGTTGGTCGAGAACTTGACGCCGACTTTGCGACCGACTGCATGATCAACGATGTCCAGGAAGTCCTTGCGGATCATTGGCTCGCCGCCGCCTAAGTTGACATAGAACACCTGCAGGTCGGCCAACTCGTCGACCACCGCAAGCGCCTCGGTCGTGGTGAGTTCCTTGGGGTCACGTCGGCCAGATGAACTCAGGCAATGAACACATGCCAGGTTGCATGCATACGTGAGCTCCCAGGTCAGGCAGATCGGTGCGTCGAGACCGCCTTTGAGCTGCTCGACAAGCGGAGGCACTCGCACAGGCTTCGGTGTGAGGGTGAGGGAGGTGTGGATCGCGGTCATGGGTTACCCAACGAAAGAGATGGCGGGGGTGACAGGTTCGATGACACCGGCTTCGGCCAGCGAGGCCAAGGCCTTCACGTGAGCCTGGCGGCTGCGGTCATCAGAAGGTTCCACGATGGCTTCGATAGCAGCGTCAGCCGATTCATGATCGACCAGACCGTCGACCAGGTCGACAAGCGTGGGGGATTTGAGGAAAACGAGTCGTCGGGTATCGAAGTGGTACGCCAATGCGCCAAAAGGTTCAGGCCGAAGCCCGATCTTGGCGCTGCGTTCCCACTTCGTCGACGAATCGAACATGGTCGGGGAGCCGGCCTTCGATTGTGTTTCGATACCCGGGTCTACGGTCCCACTTGGCATCGTCGTTTAGTAGACGCCGCACATGCCGTCGATGGAGATCTCCTCGACAAGCAGTTCTTCTTCGACGAGTACCTCTTCCACAGCAGCTGTTTCTGGTTCGGTGTTCGGTTCCATGGGAGTCCCCCGGGGTTAACGTGAGTGCGTGTCGGTGCAACAGGTGCAGTTGGAACTTGATTCCAACGTTCGACGAAGCTCTAACGGTACCGCACTTCTCGGGGGCTCCCCGTTTCGTGTGGTTCGTTTGTCTGCGGCCGGCGCTCAGCAGCTGGATCGGTGGCTTGCGGGCGAGTCTGAGTCGCTCGCCGAAGAGGCCCAACAGCTCCGTGACCGGCTGATTCGTGCAGGGATGCTGCACCCCGTACCCGGCGAATTGCAGTCACTGCCGACCGCAACGTTTGTGGTGCCGGTCTATGACGATGTTGCTGGTCTCGAAGCGCTGCTCTGCTCGTTGCGCCGCGAGTTCTGGACAGAGAAGATCGTCGTTGTCGACGACGCCTCATCAGACCGTGTCGCGATTGCCGCCGTCGCCAAGCGCCACGAAGCCGAGTTCCTCAGCCATGACCGGAACCGCGGCCCCGCCGCAGCTCGCAATACCGGGTGGCGCCGAATTCTTGACACCCCAGGGGTGTCAAGAATTCGGCCAGAAGTAATCGTGTTTGTCGACGCGGATGTGGTGCCTCGTGCCGGGGCAGCTCGTACGATGTTGGCGCACTTCGCCGATCCCGGGGTTGCTGTTGTGGCGCCGCGGGTGCGGGCTGCGGCTGGCCACACGACGTTGTCGGGCTACGAAGCGCACAACTCGCCGCTCGACATGGGTGGCGAAGCAGCGATCGTCTACCCAGGAACGCGGATCTCGTACGTGCCGTCGGCCATGCTCGCCGTGCGTGCCGATGTTCTCGTCCAGGCCGGCGGGTTCGACGAAGCGATGCGCTACGGCGAAGACGTCGACATGGTGTGGCGCATCATCCACGACGGCCATCTCGTCCGGTTCGAACCTAACGCCGTGGCAGAGCACCGCAATCGTTCCTCGCTCACAGCGTTCGCCCGCCAACGATTCGCGTACGGCTCATCGGCTGCGTCGCTGGCCTCCCGCCATGGTGACAAGGTGTCGCCGCTGCAACTTCCAGCGACGATCGTTGCGACCACGCTGGCCATGATGTTCGGCGGGCGGGTTGTACGTCTGACAGGGCTGGCCGCCGCTACTGCTGGCGTTGTTCCACTTGCTCGCAAACTGGCTGGAAAGGTCGACGAACCGCTGAAAGAGGCGCTTCGTCTCACCACGATGACCCACGGTTATGCCGTGCGGGGACTGTCTGTGGCGGCTACTCGATCTTGGGCCCCGCTAGCACTCGTGTTTCCGAAGGCCCGCCGAGCGATGGCTGCAGCGCTGATCCTTCCCGCCTTGATCGATTGGATTCGTACCAGGCCAGCGTTGGATCCCATCACCCACACGGCGTTACGGGCGATCGATCACGGTTCCTATTGCGCCGGCGTTTGGTCCGGGGTCTTGCGGTCTCGTTCGGTTGCTGCTTTGCTGCCAAGTATCCGAACCAGCACGAGGCATGATGACTGAACCCACACTCCCCCTGCGTCAAGCAGTCCGAGCACTCATGATCGATCACGCCGATCGCGTGCTGATGGTCAAGCTCGACATTGAGCACAGCGGCTGGACTGGTTGGGTGCTGCCCGGTGGCGGTATCGAAGAGGGCGAAGACACGGCGACCGCCTTACGACGAGAACTGCTTGAAGAGACCGGGTTGGCCGATCCATTCATCGGGCCGGTCGTATGCACTCGCACCCAACGCGGGCCAAATATCGCGCTCGGCTACGGCGGGCAACAAGAAGACATCCACCTCGTGCCGTGCCACGACTTCCCGCTGGCCCCATCGCTAGCCGAGCATGAGTTGCGCTGTGAAGGGATCGTCGACATGGCCTGGTTCACGTCGGCTGAAATTCACGCAATGACAGAAAAGGTGGTACCCGAAGGGCTCGCCGACCTCGTCAACCGAGTACTCGAGTTCGGCGGCTCGATCGAGCCGCTCGTCATCGATATTGCGGAGCGGACAGGCTAACGCAGCACCGCTCAGCGTCGTCGAAATTGACGACGCAAGTCGGCAACCATGTCGTCGATCGCTAGCGCTCGGCGATCACCCGCGATTGAAGTGACTCGCAGGGTGCGGAAGAATGCCGCGGGTCCTTGATATCCCAGCCGCCGTACACCCGAACGCGATCGTCAGCTTGAGGGAAGATCAGAAAGTGAAAGTCGTCTGCGACACCCGTTGCCTGGTGCTCGATGGGCCAGTCGTGAGTATTTTCAACGAGCATGCCCGTCATCATGAATTGTGGCTGAGTGGATTCCAGCTTGATGCCGAGTTGCTTGCGTATACGTGACTCTCGGCCGTCGGCGGCGACGACAAGACGGCAGGCAGCAGTCATCGATTGGCCACCGTGTTCGAAGCTGACTGTTGGTGAGTTTCCCGGTGAGACTCTCACCGCCGAGACCTCTCGCCGCACGGCTGCGCCCTCTTTGGCAGCGTTGGTCAGCATCGCTTGTTGGAATGCTGGATGGCTAACCCCCAAACAACCACCCCCGGGAATATTGGTGGCTATGTCGAGCTTGTCTCGCTCGGCTTCATCGGGTGCGATCGTGTCGTCGTAGGAGACGTGGTGGGTGATGATGTTGGCACCAGGGACACCTTCGGCCACGTGTCGCAGGCCCAAGGCGTCGAGTTCCAACATGCCCCAAGGGGCCATCCACTCGCCACGTACCCGGTCGCGGAACTCGATCTCACGTTCAAGCACAAGCACCTCGAGCCCGTATCTTGCCAGCACTGACGCAACAGTCGCTCCGGCGAGGCCGCCGCCGATAATGACCACATCTACATTGATTGGCTTGACGCTCATTGTCTGCCGCCAGCGGCAGCACGAACGATTGCCGCCGCGACGCTGACGGTAACACGAGCGCCCGACAGCGATCGACGCTTGCATGGGACTGCGGGCTCTCCAACGGCGAACAATCCATGGAGCGCTCAGACCTGCAGCTCAAGTCTGCAGTGTGGCGGGTGCGAGCGTCGTAGTGTTGGGGTATGGCTGATAATCGTGATTGGACGTGGGTGCTCGAGCGCCAGTGCGACGAGTGTCGCTACCAAGCCGATGTGTTAGCTCGCAACGAGTTTGGCGGGCGTATCCGGGCAGTTGGTGGCGCGTGGCGCGAAACGCTGAGCCGCGGTTCGGTCGTGACCCGGCTGCGACACGACGACGACCGGACTTGGACGCCGCTGCAATACGGCTGTCACGTGCGCGATGTATTCAAACTCTTCGAAGAGCGCACACGACAGATGTTGAAGAAGCGGAAGCCGCCGACGTTTACGGACTGGGACCAGGAGGTGGAAGCGGTCAAGAGCGACTACGCCAACCAGGCCCCAGCAAAGGTTGCCTATGACCTTGCGTCCTACGCGGGCAAATATGCCGACCTTCTCGATCGCGTCGACGGTGATGACTGGCAGAGGGAAGGCTTCCGCAGCGACGGACCGCGCTTCACTGTGGAATCGCTGGCGCGTTACATGTTGCACGATGTCGAACATCATCTGTGGGACGTTCGCGAACAGATGGACCGCTGAGCTAATGGCTGAACTAGATCACATCGTCTTCGCCTGTCCTGACGTTGTCGATGGCACTCGCATCATCGAAGAACTGACTGGCGCAACCGCCGTGGTTGGTGGACCCCATGTAGCTCGGGGCACCCACAACACATTGCTGACTTTCGATGAACGTACCTATTTTGAAATCATTGGGATCGACCCAGATCAAGCTGAACCAGAACGTCCGCGAGGCTTCGGACTCGACGATCTCGATGGCCCCAAGCTCGTGGGGTATGCAGTACACACGCTCGGCGACGAAACACTCGATGACATTGGTGCGACCATCCGTAGCGCTGGGTTCGACCCCGGAACGCAACTTGCTATGAGCCGTATGAAGCCTGATGGAAACTTACTCGAGTGGGAACTCACGACCGGTGGCGACACCGGCCATGGTATGGACGGCGCCCTGCCGTTCGCCATTGATTGGCTCGGCGGCCAAAGTCCAGCTTCGTCGCTTCCCTCGATGGGTTCACTCGTGAAGCTCTCGGTGCGCAACCCTGATGCCCGTGTCGCAGATGTAATCGCCGGCCTCGGTCTGAACAATGCCGTCGACTTCACCGTCGGCCCGGCCCAACTCACCGCCACGATCGAAACCCCCAACGGCATCATCAAACTCACCTAAACGTGCATCGAGGGTCGGACCCTCCGTGTACACCTGCAAGAGCCCCGGGACCTCAGATGTGGTGGGTCGAAAACAGCGGTTCGGCGAGGAACGAGCTGAACCGCGGACCACCCCTACCCCCAACCACCGATGAAGCGGCCGCCGCGGTAGCGCCAGCGAAGGAACACGATCTGAAGTGGGCCGTTGGCGATGGCCCAGATCAGGATCCACAAAGTGGTGAACATGGTCAAGAACGTGCTCGCCTGCACTGGGCCGACGTCCCACGGCACGCCGTTCTCAAGCAGAGTCCAGGCCAGGATGCCTTCGGGGACGGCGACGACCAAGCCGAATATTGTTGGCCAGTCCTTCTCCCAGCGGTACTGCTGCAATGCGTGGTAGATGAGTTCCCAGACAATGCCGACCACGGCGACAATCAGCAGCGCCGTGAACAGCGCCTTGTACACGCCAGACGTGTCTGCTCCTTCGGGGCGAGGCACAACCAGGCCGATTAGCAGCGTCCAGACGATGCCCACGGTGCCGAGCAAAACGATGCGTGACTGAAGACGGCCAGAGAGTGTTGGGGTCATTGAGCTGTGTTTCTCATTGAGCTGTGTTTCTCATTGAGCTGTGTTTCTCATATCGCGGTGTTCCTGGCCCATTTCCACCACTGCGACATGGAGCGGCCAGGCCCGATGCGGCGGCCGAAGCCCGCACCGACAAGGTTGTCGTGGATGCGGAGTGCTGCGTACTGCAGACCCAGGAAGGAATCGACACCGGCGTAGTAGCCGCCGAGTGTCATCGAGCCCGACGCGTAGATACGCCCCTCGCCGTTGTCAGTGCCACGGACGTGGAAGTCTCGTTCTACGTCGAGGCGCCCCTTGACGTTCTTGCCTGCACCGACGTGGTGTAGGAGGTCCATTACGACCCTGTGTTCTTCGATGTTTCCTTCGAGGCCGGTCGCGTCGATGATGAAATCGGTGTCGTACTGCGTCGGCGGTATGTCGTTGCTGCCACCCACGACCGTGCGAACCTGGCGGGTGTCAGGGGTTGGCACAACTGACTGGACCTGGCCTCGGCACTGCAGGTAGAAGCCTTCCGCCTCGCCCCGATCAAGCTGTTCGCGCCAGTCTTTTCTCGGTGCTGTGTTTGTGCCGCCGATTGCGTCGATGAAGTCTCGGCGGGCGTCGCCTTCGAGCGATTCGAGATGATCACGTATCTGGCCACCCCATGCAGCCTTGGGGAAGTTGAAGCCCTGATAGGCCCACCCTTTGGATGCTGGGCGACGGAAGGTCGCCTTGTCACCTTGAGGGCCAGCGGGGTAGTTGCGGAACACATGCACGATTGTGGTCTGGGCGCCGTGCTGGTCTCGGTCATCGATCAACCGCTGCAGGACGCGGCTCGCGACGATGCCAGCACCGCGAACGAGCACAGTGCATGGCCTGCGTCGCATTTCGGCATAGACATGGTCGTGTGGCTCGTATGCGTTGACGACCCGCTGATAGTCGTTGTGTTGCTGGCGGTATTGCTGCAGGTCATCTAAGAATCGCACGCCCGGATAACCGACGGCCATATGAACGAAGCGAGTTCTGAATGCCATGCGCTTGGTGCTTGCAGAACCGGCCGGCGGAGTGAACAAGACGAAGTAGTCGCCGCGATCACGGCGGCGAACATGGCGCACGACCCCTTGGGCGACCATCTGAGTCCACGAGATTCGCGCTGCCTCGCGGTTGAGCGATTCGTAGACCTGACCGGCCTTTGGGGTGTAGTAATCGGCAGCAACAGGCTCAAGCAGTACTTGCATCGCAACGCCTGGCGTCTTCTTGCCCCAGGCTTCGCGGAGCGCGTAACCGGGCCAACCCCAAATGCAATCGATGACCGAGCTCGAATCACTGCGAAGCCGATGGTCGGTACGGATCTGACTATTGCTCGCTAAATACTCATAGGTCTGTGACGGGCGTTCCAGGTCAGAGACGACGCGAATCTGGTCGACCGTGACACCAGCGATGCGTAGCGTGTCGACCATCGAAAACGATCCGATGCCGCCGCCGACAGACACGAACGGCACATCGAAGACAGGGATGCCGTGGTTCGCCAGATCCTGATCGCTCCACACCGACGTGTCGACGAGTTGCTGGCTAATGTCACCTTGTGTGATCGCCATAAATCTCCTGTTGCCTTGATGAACCTACTGCATCACAAAGGTTTCCTGGAAGTACTGGGCCGCGTTTGGCTACTCGAGTCGTTGCCAAGTCTGTCTAACGGAGAAAGTTTGCTGAGAAGGGAAGGTTCTTGGTGGGGTGCGCGTTGTCTGTTTTGTCTATCCCCACCCGATCTGTATGTCGCTTGAAGCGGACGGTGGTAGAGAGGACACACAACCAGCCTCCGGTGGAGGCACTAGTTAGGAGAGACAATGTTTCGTCGTAAGCCCGCAGCTCCTCCAGCGCCCGAAGACTGCATGCCCGGCCGTTCAAACGCTGTGCCCGTACCTGATGCCCATTTTGTGCTTGGTAACCCACTCGAGGGCCCATGGCCAGAGGGCATGGACACGCTCGTTGTTGGCATGGGTTGCTTCTGGGGAGCCGAAAGATTCTTTTGGCAGATGCCTGGTGTCTACGCGACTGCTGCTATTTATGCCGGCGGCACCACGCCGAACCCGACCTACGAAGAGACCTGTACGTCGATGACCGGTCACACAGAGGCCGTACTGGTCGTGTTCGATCCCCTCCTGGTGAGCCTGGATGACCTGTTCAAGGTCTTCTGGGAGAACCATGACCCTGTGCAGTTCATGGGCCAGGGCAACGACGTTGGTAGCCAGTACCGCTCGGCGATCTACACGAACTCGCCCGAACAGGTCGCATCTGCGCTTGCTAGCCGTGACCAGTATCAGGCCAAGCTGAACGAAGGCGGCTTCGGTGAGATCACGACCGAGCTCGCCCCTGCTGGCGATTGGTACTACGCGGAGGACTACCACCAGCAATACCTGGCGAAGAACCCCGGCGGTTACTGCAACCATGGCTTCTGCCAGGTCTCCTATTCCTGACGCTGTGGACCGTCCTCATTGGTCCAGATCGCAGAGTGCTGTCAGACGGCTTCCAGATCGATGCCGAAGCCGCAATCGAAGCGAGCGAATCGGTCATCAACGAAGTGAATAACCCGACAGGAGAGACGTTATGACGAACTCCACCGATGCCGAGCTCAGCGCTCGGCTCACGCCTGAGCAGTACAAGGTGACCCAGAAGGCAGGCACAGAACGGGCCTTTTCCGGCGACTACTGGGATACGAAGACTCCTGGTGTGTATCGCTGTGTGGTGTGTGAACTGGACCTATTCGCCAGCGGCGACAAGTACGACTCAGGTACCGGATGGCCGTCGTTCACGAGCGCGATCAGCGACGGTCGTGTGTCGCTTCATTCTGACCGTAAATTCCTGGTCAAGCGCACCGAGGTCCGTTGTGCGAGCTGCGATTCTCACCTGGGACATGTCTTTGGTGACGGTCCTCGTGACGCCGGCGGTCAGCGCTACTGCCTGAACTCAGCGGCGCTCATCCTGGATGAAGATGACACTGAGCAGCAGGTGGCCTCATGACGGCTCTCAGCTCACTCTTCGACTTCGATAACACCTACGCCCGCGAGCTCGAGGAGCTGGTGGTTGCCTGGCAACCGGACGAGGTCCCCGCCCCGTCGATCGTTG
>Ga0307994_1001960_pt1 | contig 11828 bp, 10 predicted proteins | sample EllFjometagen261_FD_203171 | JGI IMG/M metagenome (GOLD analysis project Ga0307994, IMG submission 203171) | Marine microbial communities from Ellis Fjord, Antarctic Ocean - #261 | ecosystem: Environmental > Aquatic > Marine > Unclassified | place: Southern Ocean | collected 2014-11-02
GAGATTAGCCCGATTCGTTAGTGATGCTGTCAGTAACTTTTGTAGTACGCATGCCAGTTATCCTGCACCAAGGCATATTGAATTTCCAAGCTGGCTCGATGAGTCAGATGCCGAACAGTTGCGTGAAATGCTCTACCCTGCCGTTGAGCAACGCTGGCTACAGTCAATTGATGCGCGCCATCCAGCTGGTATCGGGCATGATATTTATCTTAAATTGTGGGCATTATCGAAGCCCAGTATTCCTGCGGATTTTATCTTATTTGACGAAGCGCAAGATGCCGATCCCTTGATGATGGGGATTTTGACCCAGCAGCCACGGCAAGTGATTTATGTAGGCGACGCCCATCAGCAGATTTATGAATGGCGCGGTGCGGTCAATGCGATGAAAAAACTGCCATTGCCGCAGACTTTATTAACCCAGTCGTTTCGTTTTGGCGAACCGATTGCTGAGATTGCCAATACCTTACTCAAAGCCTTACAAGAAGATGTGCCATTAAAAGGCAATCCGAATAAGCAATCCTCCACCGACAAAGGCATGGTACACAGTAAAAAAGACGCTATTCTATGTCGCACCAATGCTGCTGCGATGTCGCAACTATTGACTGGACTCAAGCTCGGTCACCGCGTGGCGCTACAAGCCGATACCGATCGTATGCTTAAATTTTGTCAGGCAGCCGAAAACTTAAAAAATGGCAAGTCTGCTTATGGCGTGCCTGAACTGGCATACTTTTATAATTGGGGCGATGTACAAGAGTACTCTGAAACCAATGAAGGCAGCGATCTAAAAACACTGGTGAAATTGGTCGATGATCATGGCACCAATGTCCTGAGCCAAGCAGTCAATAGTTTGACCAGTATTGAAAATGCTGACTATGTTATCTCCACTGCCCATAAGGCCAAAGGGCTCGAATGGGGAAAGGTACAGCTGGACGATGATTTCTATTATGATGTGACCACCAATGCGGTCAAAATAAGCCCTGAAGAGTTGCGTTTGCTCTACGTCGCTTGCACACGTGCCCAGAGCAATTTGGACATCCATAATATTAAAGACTTGATATCTGGTTTGCAGACAGGCAAAAAAGTGATTTTTGGTAATACTTAATTTTTCTCAGTTAGTCACTCTCTGTATTTGCCACTCTAAACCTCTAGCCTACCTGTCTTTATGGCAATCCTTTAATAGCACCTTTTTAGTAGTGAACAACAAGCATGAATACTAATCAGCAACTTCAAATACGTCAAAATACCATCCGTCAGTTATTCGCCAATCCCGTCCGCCTGCTCGCTCCAATGGAAGGCTTGACCGATCCATTAATGCGACAAATTCTCACGCAAATTGCATCAGACTTGGGTCGCCCTTATGATTGGTCGGTTAGCGAATTTATCCGTGTGACTCAGCATGTCTTGCCCGCGCATGTATTTTATAAATACGTTCCAGAATTGCGTCATGAGGCCAAGACTACCTGTGGCACGCCTATTCATATCCAGTTGCTTGGCAGTGAAGCGCAACTCATGGCAGACAACGCGGCATATGCCTGTGCGCTTGGTGCACCGGCGATTGACATCAATTTTGGTTGTCCTGCCAAGACTGTCAATAGCCATCGTGGTGGTTCGGTATTACTGGATGAACCCGAAACCATGTATCAGATTATCAGCGCGGTGCGTCAAGCTGTTCCCGCTCATATTCCAGTCTCAGCCAAAATTCGTTTAGGTTATACCGATACCAGTCGCATGGATGATATCAAAGCTGCGATTAACGACAGTGGCGCTGATTGGCTAACCATTCATGCACGAACCAAAACCCAAGGCTATAAGCCACCCGCCTATTGGGACAAGATTCAAAGCTTTAATGCGCTCGATATTCCAGTCATTGCCAATGGCGAAATATGGAATGCAGAGCACGCACAAAATTGTATGGTACAAGCAGGTACAGAGCATTTGATGTTGGGTCGCGGCGCGGTCACCCGTCCCGATTTGATTGCGCAGGTTGATAGAGAACTTAGTCAGACTTTAAATAATGAAACAATATTGTTATGGCAAGACCTGATTGCGCATCAGATTAAATTTCTGCAAGGCACAGCAAAAAGCGATATTGTATTGGTCGGTCGTTATAAACAATGGTTAGCGATGCTCACCAAAGGCTATAGCGAGGCGAAGATATTATGGGACAGTATTAAAAGAGAGAAAAATAAAGCAGCTATCATTAGCGCACTACAGATGAGTGCACAGTAACGTTAGCTGCTTTTATCTTATAAGCATTAGTATTTTCAATTAGCTGCTACTATACACTGACTCGAATAGCTAAATAAAAGAGCATGAGACAGCAGGCAATAGAAAGCCCCCAGAGGATAGAGCGGAACATCGCCAGATTAGTGATGTAAGCGACGCAAAAACCAATGCGAATGAGCACGTATAGCCAAGCCAATGTATTTACAATCAGCTGTGGCACAAAAAACAGCATCGCTGCCAAGACTGCAGCTAAGAATACTGGTAAAGTCTCATAGCTATTCTGCTGCGCGGCATTAGCACGTGCAGCAGCGCCCGTCGTACCTTGTAAAAAATCTCGTGGATGGGCATTGTCAGCCAAATTAAAGCCGCCGAGCATTTTTGCAGTCAATGCCATTGTTAATGGCAGCAAACTGGCTACCACCATTGCCCAAATGGCTGACGATGCGGTATCAGAGACCAACCCTAAGAATAAATTCATCAATATACTCGCCTTTATCCTGCGATAACTTCAAAGTCATGCGTCACATTGACCCCGCCTTGTACCAACATACGACTGGCTGAGCAGTATTTTTCTGCGGATAATTTAATGGCTTTTTCTACTTGGCTTTCTTTGACATCTTGACCGGTCACGACAAAATGCATATGAATATCAGTATAGACAGCTGGTACGGTTTCGGCACGTTGAGCAGTCAGCTCACAACGTACGTCAGTCACATTTTGACGCGATTTCTGCAAAATCGCCACCACATCATAGCTAGCACAACCTCCAAGCCCCAGTAGAATCAGCTCCATTGGACTTGCGCCTTTTTCTTTATCAGCATCGATTTGTACATTATGCCCTGATGGCGATACACCCATAAAGGCTTTGTTCTCTTGCCATGTAACGCTTGCTTTAGATTCTGACATTTTTAATATTCCTAGTTTTATTTAATAATAGGTTCTTATTTGTTCGATATTATTGGTTCAATATATAAGAACAGCTTTATCGATTTAATACTTTATCGTTGATTAAGATAAGCAAAATATGACTAGTGTAGCATAAGCTAAAACCCGCATTAATGAATCAAAAACTCGTATTATTACTTATATTATTAAGTAAGCACTTATAACGATAAGACACTAAAGCAAAAACTTTGACAACAAAATAACTTAGATAAAAATACACAAAAGTCTGCTTAAATATCTTTATATAACCTCTTGATTTTAAATCATTAAAGCTGTGAAACATTTTATAGCAAAATACTGTTACACATTTTGCTCTTTTCTTGGTTTAATGATGGTAATGAATCTTATTTTGCCAAAGTATCGATAGCAATCACCCTATAATAATTATGATTGCTGTCACTGTGCCTTGTTGAAATAAGCTATTTTTAAACATTTTAAAAGGTTACGTCATGATAGATGCAGACGGCTTTCGCGCCAATGTCGGCATCATCTTGGCAAATACACAAGGGCAAGTTCTGTGGGCAAAACGTATTGGTCACAACGCTTGGCAGTTCCCTCAAGGCGGTATCGACCGTGGGGAGACGCCGATGGATGCGATGTATCGCGAGCTCTGGGAAGAGGTCGGTCTACATCCGCGTCATGTCGATTTGCTAGCGGTTACGCAAGATTGGTTGCGTTATCGTCTGCCAAAACGCTATGTGCGTCATGGGCAGTACCCTTTATGTATTGGGCAAAAACAGAAATGGTTTTTGCTACGCTTAGATGAGCCAAATACCCAACACATCCGCTTTGATGAGGGAAAACCAGAGTTTGATAACTGGCAATGGGTCAGCTACTGGTATCCACTTGGACAAGTGATTCACTTTAAACGCAGCGTATATCGTCGCGCCTTGCAAGAATTGGTGCCCGAGCTACCGCTTCAACAAGGGCTTATTATTCCGGAACAAAACAACCATTTGTTGGTGGAATAAAGTCACTAATTTTTAATGCAATTAGCACAATAATGAATACCGTTAGTGATATCTAATATCATTAGCGGTATTTTTTTCACTGGATTTTTATAAAAAGCTAATGAGTACATTCACGGCTGACGATTTCAGCTTGAATACCTGAATCTTTAATAGTATTTCGCCGTAACGTTAAAATACTTTGTGTCCTTGTACCATAGCTTGGCACGGCATTATTGGTAGTCTCCTTACTAGCAACGCCAGTAAGATTGGCGCCTTCAATATAAATCGAAGACAGCGCTTGCTCTATTTTGATATCGATACCAGTATTTGGTAACTCTTCTTCTGGTGCTTGAGTATTATCGGACAATACCTTAAAAGCAGCGTCTTGCCAGTATTCAAAATCACTATTTTCGCTAATTAATGGCAATATTTCTTGACGTAACCTGCTACGCAAACGCTCTGTCTTAAACCAACCCTCTTCTGGCTGACCATTAGAGAATACGTGCAAGCCTCCATATAAGGGTGTTGGTGCATGACCACGGTTATTAACGACAACCGCTTGTTTGCTATCGCCGATAATCAGATTAAACCCAGCATATTCTTGCAGACTGATTTTCCGTGCAAATTCCATCGGGCTTAAACAACTGGTCAAAAAATCAGCGACCAATTCACCACGTGAGCGCTCATCATTACTTGCCTGCACACCATCGCGAAAGTTCAATACTGCCGCCCAGCGACCATTTTGCTTATAAAAGTCAGCATGCTGCTCTTGGTGAATTCCTAACCACGTACCGCCACTTTGCGCATCACGCCCTGCAAAAATAGGCTTATCTTCCCATTGATGTAGTGGTTCTGTGAGCCGCTGTAAAAACTCATCGCGATTGGACAATAAAAGTAAGGGCAGCTCATCAAATAACTGCCAAGCAACGGCGACAATACACATAGAATTCCTTTTATATGATTGTTATATAGTCACTTCAATATAAAATAGAGTCGTTCAAAATAGGGTTATGCTGGGATAAATTTTCCTCGCTTGCTGTGCGCTTCGCGCTCCAGAGGCTTCATAAAATTTATCCCAGCAGCATTCCCATCAGGATTGTATTTTTTAAATTGAATCGATTATATGGTTCTGATTTAACATTAATTCGTGCTTAATTTTTTATCCGCAGGATAGCTAATTTGATAGATCGACTGCACAACTTGAGATTGTTGACTCGGTAAATCGAACTCCCACGCTACCATTCCTTTGTTATCATTCCAATCTTTTTTGCTAATCGCTGGTGTATGCGTCGCGGTTACTTTAATGCTGTCATCGCTACTCAAGGGTTCTGCGCCTAACACTTGCATGCGCACACTACGATTGTGCTGATTGGTCAATTGATAAGCCTGAATGATAGTTTTGGTTTGTTGACGATTAAACACCCCTTTATCACCTTTTTTGTCTTCATCAGTCAGCTGTTTCACCAGCAGACTCGGGTCAATACCAAAACCAATGCCCTGCTCTTTTAGACTCTGATAATCATAGCGTGATTGACCAACATAATTATTGTCGCGATAGAGTTGCAATGAACCATCCGCCCAAGCTGGCGTCAAAAACGGCGCAGACGCATACCAATAAGCAGCAGCTTCGGCACTCGGTGTACTACGTAGCCATAGCTTACTGGTACCGGATTGTTCATCGATAATAGTGCGTACGCGCCTGCCATCACTGGGAACACTGACGCGCTGTGGCAAACGATACTCGGTAATACCATTTTTATTTTGACTACTAATCGTAAAGCTCGGTAGCGGCGCCATATTTTCTGCACCGCCATAACTGTCTCTCGCAGAAACGACCACTGGAGCACCTTCTCTCATTGGTTGTGCATAACGGCTTAACTTAGCTTGCTCTTCTTCATATAATGATAAACGCTCGACTCTTGGTAGCTGGCTGGTCGTCGTTTGATTGGGATTAACGGTACTTAAAGTAACCGGCACATTATTCCAATTCTCGCCCGTTTGTTGGGCGATGACGGCAGAGGCGGTGATATTGAGCTGTTTATTATCGGTATTTAAACGCGCTTGATAAGTCGGCTCCCAACTGGCGCCACGTACTTGATAATGCAATTTCACACTACTGGCAGAACGGCTGGCGGTACGCACACTGACTTGAGTGACATTATTTTGTACCGAGGTCGTACTGCCAGCAACCAGCTGATTTAAATCGTCTTTAGCACGGGCTTCTCGTTTTTGTAGCTCTACTATTTTTTTATTGATACTTGCCGCTTGCGTCTCTAAATCGCGTGCATTATTAGCAAGGGTGCCAGCAGTACTGATTTGCGTGACTTTGGTTAGGTTTTGCAAATAGGCTTTAGTCAGGCGTGCCGCTTCCAATTCAGCACTGATATCCGCTAGATTATTCTGCTGAGTCTGTACGTTAGCTGCCCCTTGATACTGGCACTGCGCTGCCTGCTCACCACTCAAGGTTTGGATACTGACTTCACCGATATTGACATTACCCAGTGCTTGCACACTAATACTGTCGGGCTCGATCGCAGGAGAAAGACAGGAAAAAATCAGTGTCTGCTCACCTGTGCCACTGATGGGCAATGCACGAGTCACACTGGCTAAGCCTTGATAAATGGTAATTTGTTCGATACTACTGGTTGCTGCTTGCGCCGTCACTGGCACAAAAAAACTTATGCCTGATGCGACTGTACACAATAAGGATAATGATAGTCTGTTTAGCTTAAGGTTTGTCGTTTGCACATCAACTGCGGTGGTTAACCGTTTATCGTGCAAAAATGATCGTGATGATACGGTAGCAGACATGATAATTCCTGAGAAGTTGACGCGCTTTTTTTCATCTTATCGGTTTTTTTAACGCTTTGCTATTCATTCAATGAACCATACATTTATCATAGTGTTCGCAAGGGGCGAATTTTGCTATTATAGACATCATTTAATTACCAATAATTATGATGCCCTTATGATAATTCATCCTCAGTATAATCCTGTAGCGCTGTCCTTGGGTCCAGTAGAAGTACACTGGTATGGCTTGATGTATTTGCTAGCATTTGCTGCCGCTTTTGGTCTGGCTTGGTATCGCAGCAGCAAACGTGACAATTGGACCACCGATATGGTGTCTGATTTGGTATTTTATGGTGCGCTTGGTGTGATTTTGGGCGGTCGTATCGGTTATGTGCTGTTTTATCAGTTTGGCGAGCTATTGCAAAACCCTGCCTATCTATTAAAAGTTTGGGAAGGCGGTATGTCTTTCCACGGCGGTTTTATAGGTGTCATGGTAGGCATGTGGTTTTTTGCTCGTAAATATAAGAAAACTGCCTTCCAAGTATTCGATTTTATCGTGCCTTGTGTACCAACCGGTTTACTATTTGGTCGCATTGGTAACTATATTAATGGCGAGTTATGGGGACGCGTATCAGACGGTGGCTATAACTGGCTGACTTATTTTCCGCAAGCCGCTGCCTTTGATATGGAGCAATTACAGAGTAATCCACAATTGCAAGAGCTAATGATTGAGGTTAATGGTCAGTATGTGCTGCCGCGTCACCCATCGCAGCTATATGAAGCCTTTGCCGAAGGTCTGCTGCTATTTATCTTCTTATGGTGGTATTCATCAAAGCCGCGTCCACGTATGGCTGCCTCTGCTGTGTTCTTATTAGGTTATGGTATCAGCCGATTTATCATCGAATTCTTCCGCCAGCCTGATGTTGATCAAGGATTTATTCTATTAGGTTGGATGACCAAAGGACAGCTATTGAGTGCGCCGATGATTATCGCTGGTTTTATTATGCTGATTTATGCTTATAAGCGTGGTATTTATGATTGGGGTAAGCAAGCCGCTTATTAAGCTTTATCTTCTTCATGCACCACGTTAAGAACTATATTAAAGATGCGTTTTAATAGCGCAGAAGAGTAATTTTATGACCATGAACAGCTCTATCATTAAAAACGAGCAAGCTTATTTAGACCTGCTACGCCTTGTCCTTAACGAAGGCACTGAAAAAGGCGACCGCACTGGCACTGGCACGCTTAGCCACTTTGGCGCGCAGCTACGTTTTAATTTAGCCGATGGCTTTCCACTGTTAACCACCAAAAAAGTTCATCTTAAGTCCATCACTTATGAGCTCCTATGGTTTTTAAGTGGTAGTACCCACGTCGATTATTTACAACAAAACGGTGTACGCATTTGGAATGAATGGGCAACTACAGAGCAAACTGCGCGCTTTAATCGTCCTGCTGGCGACTTAGGTCCTATTTATGGTCACCAATGGCGTAATTATGGCGCGACCACAACTGCAGATGGGCAGTATAACTCTGACGGTGTCGATCAAATCGCACAAGTGGTTGAACAAATAAAAACCAATCCTAACTCGCGCCGCTTAATCGTGTCTGGTTGGAACCCTGGCGAAGCAGATCAAGTTGCGTTGCCACCTTGTCATACGTTATTCCAGTTTTTTGTTGCGGATAATAAACTCTCCTGCCAACTCTATCAGCGCTCAGCAGATTTATTTTTGGGCGTACCTTTTAATATCGCAAGCTATGCCATGTTGACTCATATGGTGGCACAAGTTTGTAATCTAGAAGTTGGTGAATTTATTTGGACCGGTGGCGATTGCCATATTTATCAAAACCACCGTGAGCAAGTGGAGCTGCAGCTGACCCGCTCGCTTTATACGCTGCCGACATTAGCGCTTAACCCTAATGTAAAAGATATTTTTGCTTTTAATTATGATGATATCAGCGTCGATGGCTATGAGTCACATCCAGCGATTAAGGCACAAGTGGCGGTATAGCGCCTGTTTATTCAATTGTATTTAAATATATTTAAACATTAGCAAAGGATAATTTATGAGTTATGCCAACACCGAAGTTGCCCAAATCGCGGCTATCAGTAGCAATCGCTGTATTGGTAAAGACAATGAGCTACCGTGGCATATCTCAGCCGATTTGCAGCATTTTAAAAATATGACGACTAAGCCAAATGACGGTGTGATACAGGGTATCGTGATTATGGGTCGCAAGACCTTTGAGTCAATGGGCAGCAAGCTGTTACCTAAACGTGTGAGCTTTATTATTAGTAGCCAAATAGATTATGCTGAGCAAAAGGGCTTGGTAGGTAGTGAAAAAGCTTATGTAATGCATAATTTAGACGATGCCTTAACCCAAGCAGCAAGCCTTGCGCATGGTGCGCATCTTGATACGATTTGGGTAATTGGTGGCGAGCGCGTGTTTAACGATGCATTGCTGTACACCGACCGTATCGAACTGACTCACGTTGACACTGAAATCGTTGATGGCGATGCCTTTTATCCTGAGCTGCCAAGTGAGTTTGAAGTTGCGGAAGAATCTGAGCAGATGCATGATGAAAAAAGCGCGTTAGATTTTAGATTTGTAACTTATAAAATAAAAGCCTAATCTCATTTAATTCTTATAACGTACTACTTAAAAGGAGAAACCAATTATGGAAAATTAAAAAAGCTCAGTAAAATGAATTACTGAGCTTAAAAAACTTTTATATAAGACAACTGTGGAGACAAACTCCATTATTAGCTACATATGAAGTTTTGGTTTACCCGTAGGAAGGTCCATATACTTTATAGCAAATGCTAATAAATGTCTACGTCTCCATATTTGTGAAATTATTATCATAATTATGGAGGTCATCATGACCATTCAATGTGGTTATCCTAAAGCTGTGCATGTTCGTTGGTATTTGCGCTATCGATTTAATCGTTGGGAGCGCGTTTGCGAGCATTGCCGTAGTTATCCAAACCAACAGTTGAGTTTTGATTTTTAATAATTAAAATTTTCTAATACTAAAAAGACAACAGCCTAATGGTTGTTGTCTTTTTTTATGTTGAAAATCAAGCTACTCATGCAGCACTTTATAAACGGTTTTCGCTAATACCGGACCAATTCCCTGCACGCCTGCCAATTCTTGCTGCGAGGCACCAAGCAATTGCTGCATGCCGCCAAAGTGATTGAGCAAGTCACGACGACGCTTTTCACCCAGCCCCGGAATCACTTCTAGCACCGACGATGAACGACGCTTATCACGCTTCTTACGGTGCGCTGTAATCGCAAAACGATGCGCCTCATCGCGGATATGCATTAATAAATGCAGGGCCTTGCTATCCATGGGCAAGTCAAGTGGCTCATGGTCAATAAAGTGCAGAACTTCAAGTCCAGCCTTACGTCCTTCACCTTTTGCCACACTGATAAGCAAAGTATCACCAAGGATACCCAACTCAGTCAGCACTTCTTTGGCGATACCGAGCTGCCCTTTACCACCATCAATCAGCAATAAATCAGGCAATGGCTGCTTCTTATAACGCCGTGTCAGCACCTGCTTCATCGCTGCATAGTCATCACCGCCGACGATGTCATGGATAGCATACTGACGATAATCACGACGACGCGAGCCACCTTGATCAAAGACCACACAGCTACCAATCGTCGCCTCGCCCATCGTATGTGATATATCAAAACACTCGATACGGTCAATGGTACGATCCGAGACTTCAGTCAAGACATCTTTTAACGCCCCAAAACGTGCATGTAACTCTAAATAATCACCAAGTTTGGTTTTTAGTGCATTATTAGTATTGAGTTTTGCTAAGTCTAACCATTCAGCACGGTGCTCACGTACGCTGGTTTTGATAACGACCTTACTACCAAAGTGTGTTGCCAACGCTTCACTCACTGCTAGCTGATCTGGTAATTCATCGCTCAATATAATCTCTGCTGGCAAATCATCCGTCACCTGAAAATAAAATGAAGTGATGAACGCCGATAAATTGTCTGCAAGAGGTTCACTGCTATCCACATCAGGGAAGTAGTTCTTACCGCCAAGCACGCGCCCACCACGTACTGTCAATACGTTGACGCAAGTCATCCCTGCTTGACTGGCAATAGCAATCACATCCGCCTCACCCTGCACAGTATAAACGGCTTGCTTGGCTTGTACTTCACGGAGCATAGACAGCTGATCGCGATAAAAAACTGCCTTTTCAAAGTCTAGCTCTTCAGCAGAAGCTTCCATTTTTTCAATCAAAGCAGTATGGATATCACTAGAGTCACCTTTTAAGAAACGAATAGTATTATTCACATCTTCAGTATACTCTTCAGGTGATACCAAACCGACACATGGCGCACGGCAACGCTTAATCTGATACTCAAGACAAGGACGCTTACGTTGCTTAAAAAAGGTATTGGTACATTGGCGCATTTGAAACATTTTTTGCATGAGCACCAGTGTTTCTTTTGCCGCATGCGCGGAAGGAAAAGGACCGAAAAAGCGACCCTTTTGGTGATTGCCTTTACCGCGACCATAAGCCAATCTTGGATAAGGCTTATCTGCTGAAATAAACACATAGAGATAGGATTTATCATCGCGCAACAGTACGTTATAAGGCGGACGATATTCTTTGATCAGATTTTGCTCAAGTAACAGCGCTTCCGTCTCACTACGGGTAATGATGGTTTCAATATTATGTATCCGTGCCACCAGTGCTCGTGTCTTAGGATGATCAATGGTTTTCGCAAAGTAACTGTTCACACGGCTCTTGAGTGATTTAGCTTTGCCGACATATAAAATATCACCATTTTTACCCAGCATTTTATACACTCCCGGCAAGTTTGGCAGGCGCTGGATTAAATGTTTAAGACGGGCTTTCTTGTCATCGATGGGACTCGATTCTG
>Ga0307994_1001962_pt1 | contig 11814 bp, 3 predicted proteins | sample EllFjometagen261_FD_203171 | JGI IMG/M metagenome (GOLD analysis project Ga0307994, IMG submission 203171) | Marine microbial communities from Ellis Fjord, Antarctic Ocean - #261 | ecosystem: Environmental > Aquatic > Marine > Unclassified | place: Southern Ocean | collected 2014-11-02
CCAAGTTGCGACAACAAGTATTAACAGATTTGATTCTGAAGTCCTCGGGTAAAAAGACTTCAAAGAGAAAAGTGGTGGCTGCTGCTATGGATTACAAAGCAGCTACTACACAAGGAGAGTCAAAAAATGAGGACAAAAATCACATTGATCAGGTATCTCCAAGCGGTATTTATAAATGTATGAAACAATCGTTAGAGAAGAATTTTATTGGAAGTGATACTACAAAGAAAGATGCTAAATTTAAATTCATTCATTGCAATACATCAGGTTTGAGCATACAAGATATTTTTAGAGAAGGTTTTAAGTCTGCGTCGATTCAGAAAAAGTTGGCTGCTGGACATCCATTAAAACTCATTTCTACTCCATCAAATGGTGATTTTGATCGTGCTGGTATTGATTTGATTGTTCAAGTTGCGAAGGCCGCTGTTAGACAATCGATGTCAGGACCATCGTCGAATTCAAGATCAAGACAAAGATCAAAACCTTCAAAAGAAAAAGGGGTTTGCTTTGCTTGGCAGGATGCCAAACGTACATGTAAGAAAGGTGATGCTTGTCCTTACAAGCATACCTGAAAGGCGGGTGCGTACCTTGGCAAGACAGGAGAAATGGCCAAGGTATGTACCCATTGTTCAAGACCTTCGAGTATAGCTCTCTTATTTTTAGGAAGCTTGCTTGGGGTGTTGAGTGGGGACACGAATCCAAATGAAAACGATGGGCTTAGAGACATCGAGATGAAGACATTGCATAGTGATGCAATGGCTTCCACAATTACGAAGAATGATTCGGATTTACATTTTGATATTAATAATTCGGATGATCTGGATTTAGAGTCTGCTCCAGCTATGGATTTAATTCCTGGGACAGAACATTATACAGTCGCTACTACGGTAGTAGATGACAATGGATTTACTATTCTACATGACAGCATTGATTCCGCTGAAATGAAGGATGGTCGAACGTCTTTTCAAGATGTTCTGGAGGCTGATATTACGATTAATACAGCTTCTTTATGTGAGCAAGTGGGTACACTCGACGAGTGGTACACTGTTCGAAAATTTGGTGATGTTGACTTCTTTTGTCTTCAAAGACCCGATATTAAACTACCATGCGAGTCAGAGATTAATCTGACTACGTGTCTATGGGACGGCGGCGCGAACTCTGGTATTACCAAAGGTAAAGTTCGTGATAGTTCAACTGTCGTTGGTAGTATTACTGGATGGAATGGCAAGTCTATTCAATCCAAAATGGAAATAGGCTCTCGTGGCCTTCTCACTGGGCAGCTGTCAATGCCAGGGAACGATAAAGAAATTATTGTTCCAGCTCAGGTACGGAAGCGTTTAGGTGGTAGCCAGACTTGGTTTTACATCAAAAGCGCTGACATACATTTACTTATACTTACTCTATCTCGAGACGAGAAGAGGAAGTTATTTTTAGACGATCACATTAATTCACACATAATTGCTGTGTGCTCTCGCGACACCAACTTCATAGAGTGTTGCACTGTTGAATTGATGCGTCTGTTAGAGATTACTGATTTTTATCAATCAGATATTTCATATGAATTACATGGTGACAAGATTACACGGTGTTCACGTTCTGTGACACCACGTAAGTCTCCTGAAATTAATAATCATGGTCTGGTCGCACGCCACTGTGATTTTCAAATTGAATGTGCTGGTCCATTTCCATGTCACGAGCTAAATAAGCTCGCTAATCTACGATTTTGGATTAATAGTGCCAACGTTAATTTAGGACTTAGTAAAGAAGCCCACATTAATGTTGTTACACCTTCTGCTGATTCAGAAGTAGACACACCTTTAGATGTATTTGTTGCATCGACTGGTGGAGTAGCAGTGAGTTCGATTAATAAATGGGATGTTGCTGGTACTCTTCAAGGTTTAACTTTTATAGATGACGACGCTATTCAACGACAGCGAAAGAAATTAAACCTTGATCGTTTGAAAGCATACCATCAGAAAAGGAAGATGCGTCCCAAAAATAAACGATTTTTAACTGACAAGGATGATCAAAGTTCAGGCCAAACTATGTTAGTTGATGCTGTCTATCTCCATGAGACCACTGGATCGGCAAAGACAAAAATTACTGGGATTAATAAAACTAGTGCTGTTTTACTTGGTGTTGACCAACGTACTGGTTTTGCGACTGGTGTCACCATGAGAAGTCAAAAAGGTCCAGAGTACAAGTCATGTCTAATTAGACTGATTGATAAACGTCTCCGAGAAATTGATCAGAGTCCACGAGCTCAGCCATTACGTTATATTCTCATGGACCAGCATTCTACGCAGAAACCTAAGTTTCTCCGTGATGTTTTGGAAAAATATAATAATGCTCCGAATGTTCCATTGAGAGATATTCAGATTTTAGAAGCTGAAATTGGTTCAAATGATATGTCTGTATTAAATAAAGTTAGTGACATTCTGAATATCAAAGCTCATTTTTGGATACATTGGGCGTGTATGCCTGTACATTGGATGTTTCATGCATACATGCATGCGATTACTGTTACGAACCTGTTGCCACGAGTGGTATCAGGACATTCTAGAGGAAAAGGATTTTCTCCCTTTACTCAATTCACCGGCCATGCTTCACATGTCGGGATGTTACCTCCTCCCTGGGGATGTAGTGCCATTCTTGGTGGTACGAGTAGACGAGGTGGTAGAGACTACATTTTTATTGGTACACGTGGTGGGCAAACGATGCTTTTCATGACTCCATTGTCATCGCTTTCAGTTGTCCAACGTGACTATGCGATTTTAATTGTCAAGAAGCCACCGTCTGATAGGACTTTTAGAATTCTTTCTGGTTGTCCAGTCTTCGAAGGACCAAGTTTGACTACGACTTCGCCAAATTTTTCACATTTCTCGATGCCAACACAAATTTTCTTGAAAGATGATTCAAATGGGAAGGGTTCTTCCTCTCACGGATGTTTTTATGCTTTTGATCGTCGTGTAAATAAAAACGGTGGTTTACCAAAACGACCAATACAATGTGTCTGTGGAAAGAAATTTTGTGATCTTAAAGATTGGCGAATTCATTTGTCAGGTACATGGAACAAAGGCAAAGGCTCTCACCCGAATCCTCGAAAGCTGCCACCGAAAGCGGCTGCTCAATTACAAATGATTAAGGCGAATAAAAAATTAATTGATGATTATGATGCAGATATTATGAAACATATTCATGATGCGAAACAGCCTCGCACTCTTGAAGAGGGTGCTAAAATCTTTTCTTGGGGTGGTATTGTTACGGACGATGGTTCGGTTAGAGTACCTCCGGATATTAAGATTAATAAAAAGAAAAAGAAAAGTAAGAGTCGAGTTACTTTTGCTGAAACATTGTCAACAACGTGCACATGGTCACGTTCTACATTTGATTACCCACGACGAAGGATTTCAAGAATTAACGCCAAACGTCAGTGGAAGAAGCAAGCCAAATTTCGTAAAGATACTGAACGTATTAATTATGTCTCCAGTATTAAGTTGTTCAGTGACGAGTCTGTTGGTGAAGCAGGTGGTCTTACGAATTTAGAGATTGAGAAATGTTTGCCAATACGAATCGATTATAGTGTTGATCCTCCTGTTCCTGGGGATGACGATTATGTTGAACCTGAGGATGAACCACATATTGGTGAGTCTAAAAAGGCAAAGGTTAAAGTCAAAAAGAAGACTGTATACCATAGTAAGCCACGTCGTAGTGCGAGGCACAGCCACGTTAATACATTTTATGTTGATTATAGTGAAATGTGTGGCAAACAACACGCTGCTCTTGTCAAAGTAATGGATTGTGAAATTTTATGTCCACGCTTGAAAGAACCACGATCAAAAGTCGATGAAGTATATACTACTCAAGTGAATGCTACTGATTCTGATGTTGAAATTAATTTAATTGATGAATATTGGAATGACATTACTTCTGACAACACTGACGTTAAGTACGATGCTGGTAAATACGATGTTTGGAATGGTGCTTCGCATGAGAAAAGAATGGAAGATCAACTTAAATATTTATTCGAAGTACACAGCACAAACTTTGTGCCTGACGATGAGTTTTGGCGACAATCGAACGACGAAATTGGTATGGATATTCTCATGAGAGATTCGCCATATCAAGAGTCGAAATTTGGAAATGATCAACGTGCTGAGTCAGAGACAGTACAAGACATTTTAGTAGATCCATCAGCTGATGTTGATGATGACATTTATATGTTAGACAAGTTGAGTGAACGAGGTGTATCACCTCAACGACTTGAAACTGTTAGAGCCATTGTATCAATGGCTAAATTTGATTACGATCCAGGAGATCCATTTAATATCACCAATAGTGTGATTGGAATACCAAAGGATTATAATTACTACATTAAAGGTGGTATTGATCCAGGCATGGAAGACTTTAGAAACCTTCCTCCTGATAAAAAGCGAGAAATTGTTAATGAAATAATTGGTGAGTCACAGTTTGAGGCGGGTGATTACGATGACCCTGCCCCCGGAGGCATTCCAAGTTTTTTACCAGTATCATTTAATTCAATGTTAATTGAAGAATCTCCAACATGGGAGACAGCTGTCGCCGAATGGCAGACATTAGTTGGAGAGGTGGTGGATGGTGAATTTGTTGGTTATAACACTCTCGGTGATGACCACGTTCATTTTTCTACTCCTCTTTGTGAGGTTAATCAATGTCTCATTGAAATTAAACCAGAGGTCGTTACAGGACTTAAACATATGGATTCTGTGGAAACACAAAGTTGGTTGTCTAAACTAACAAGTGCAAACAGGAAAAGATTTATTGTTAACAATAGTGCTGGTGCGATCAAGTCACCATTGGCTCCTTACTACATCCAAGCGATGATGAAAGAAGTTGCAGGTTTATCTAAGCTCGGTGTTGCCGAACTTAGCAAATTACCTAAAAACAAAAGAGCCATTCCGTGTCGTTTCGTTTTCGATATTAAGTGGGACAGCTCTACGAACAAGTTAGTCAAATTCAAAGCACGTTTAGTGTGCCAGGGATTTAGACAACGTGAATACAATCAAGCGTCTGGGCTAGGATCTTATGATCCGAACGATATCTCATCGCCAGTGCTAAAGACTACATCATTATATGCAATATTAAACCTTGCCTCGTTGACAGGTATGGGTCTTATTACTGCAGATGTTGGTCAAGCCTTTCTCGCAGCACGATTAAAAACAGATGGCTCGGAAGAAGTATATATTCAACTTCCACCAGTCTGTCAAGTCAAAGATGGCAATATAGTCATCCGACCAGAAATCTTGTCATATGGACGAGGTAAAAATAAAGTTAACTGTGTTAAGTTAATAAAAAGTTTATATGGATTGAAAAATTCATCTCAAGCTTGGTTCCGTACCATCAAAGATTTTTTGGTGAATGTTGCTGGTTTGACACAATCTGCAGAAGATGATTGTGTTTTTAGCTTAGTGACAGAAAAAGGTACGATGATCTTAGGAATACATGTCGATGATATGCTCATCGCTGGTACTCAAGAAGTAATTGATATTTTCAAAGTTCAAATAGATAGTCATTTCAAAGAACTTGGAAGTAAGCTCACCTATGGTGATGCGACTGATTCAGATGGAGTCCAATTTTTGGGTTCTGTAATAAAGAAAGAATCAGATGGATCTGTGACGATGTCACAGGAAAAAAGAATTGAAGACATTTGCGAACGATTTAACATTGATCGCAAGCCGAAAGGACCTGGTTTACCTTATGAACCAGGTAAAGTATCAGAATGGCAGAAGTACACTTCTATGCCGCATTCCGATGAAGAAGAAGCTGATGTTACTAAGGATATACAAAAATTGAATCCTGAAGTTAAATGTTATGCTGATGTCGTTAGACATTATCGTGAATATACAGGTAACCTTATCTGGGTCTGCAGTGCAGGTTGTCCTCAAATCTTACCGGTCGTGTATAAATTAGCACGATACCAAAACACTCCTGGCGTTGCTCACTTTGTAGCAATCCGTCGTGTTATGGAATACATGTATGCCAATCGTACTAGAAAATTGACGTTTGGTAAACAAAGAATGGAAGGAAAAACACCATATGAAATATCGACAGAGGCGTTAACTATTTTTACTGACACATCTCACGGCGATTGCCCAATTACTAAAAGAAGTACTGGTGGCTACTGTGTTTTCCTATTTGGAAGTTTGCTCTTGATTCGATCGTTTAGATTGAGTTGTACGACAACATCCACTACCCAGAGTGAATACTACATGATGTCTGCTGCTGCAGCAGAGTCAATTTACTTGATGGAGTTATATAATAATACATTGCTACCTGTAATTAACAGGGCAATGGAAATGAACCTATCGAAGGTTCAGAAGGTGCCGATGATGACATCTAAGTTGAGTCAGGAGTTAATTAGTACACTGAACTCGAAGAAATTCCCGATGATATCGGAATTGAATCCTACACCGTTGTACGGTGACAATTCGTCCGCTCTACTAGTGGCGAATAAAGGACCTGGTAAGAACTCACGACACTCCATGATACATGCGAGCTGGTTGTGGGATCTCGTACACCAGAGAAAAATAATTACAACTAGAAAAGTTCATACCAAATGTAACCCAGCTGACCTAACGACCAAACAAGATGGCGTTGGTGTCGATGTGTTTGAACAGCACACAATGGCTTTACTTGGTGAAACTAGAATGTTGAAAACTGACATCAATCATGCGTTAGCGCATATTGTATATGTCAATGGACGTGCGATGATGACATCTATCGTACATGATGAGAAGACTGATCACTTCTTAATCGTAGACTACGATCTTTAAATTTGAAGGTTGTTACTGCATATTTCCAAACGTAATAACATTTGGAGAGGGCGAATGGATGACAGTAAGTTGTTATTTCATTCCGAAATTAAAATGAATGTAAAATGAATGATTATATAGAATTATTCAAATACAAAGTAAAAGGAGTGCAAGGTATGACTACCGAGGTAAACCTAAAATTATATTATACAAGAAAAAGGAAAAAGGAAAAAGACAAATTAAATTCACAACAATTCACAACGAAACTATATTAACATTTAAAACAATTATGTACATCGGACTATGACAAGTACAATCTGATTTTCAGAAGGTGCAATGCATTGACGACCTTTGTGAGGTTGAAAATGTAGTCGGAAGTTCTTAACGATGTAAGTTCATGACGTAGGGACCACGTCACAAAGCGACGGTTCCCATTACTGTTCGAATGATTCACGACATATTTTTGATATTAGTTCTTTGAAAATAAATTATTTTGTCACAGCTATAGTTTGTCATCACATGTTTGGTATACTCATGATTGTGATTGGTCACACCTGCACTCACATGCAGGCAATAAAATATACAACAAACTAGACAAGTAAATTATTAGAAGACATTCAAAGAGGCACGTGCGACGGCATGTGTGGAGTGATAATTCAGATACGGTTTATTAGCGAAATCATAACCATGATATCAAATTGGTAAATTATCAATCCATTTTGTATTCAAGGTTGACATGTTCATTCGTAGTACAATTGATGATTGCATCATCATTTGAGAAGGTGAGTTGAAAGAGAATAAACACATACAATAATACAAGGATGAGATTATGGGTCGAATACGACGCCGCAGTAACCATACGTTGCTGGGACAAAGTCGTTTCGCTTTCTCTCTCTTGAAACAGTTCTACAACACAATACAAATAAATAAAGTTATCCTTTACCTAAACTTCACCCCACAAGTGGAGATTCAACTGGGTTAAACGCACAATACGCTTCCACTGTTGTTGTTTTGTTCACGTCACCGACCGACGCGCTCGATTTTTTTTCTCTCGAGCTACTGTTTTCAATTTTAAAAACTATTTTACGTTTTCTTTTTTTCTACCGGTTAAACAATTAAGCTCTGGTTTTTTCACTGGCTTGATATATTATCTCTTGCCATGCAAAGAAAGACTGGCAACTCCACAAGAGTGGTCACTGTCACTGGGTATGAACCTGACGAATTTCGCATTCGGTTTGAAGCTGTTATTAAAAAATATATGACGTCTGGCGTGGCGAAGGAGTATTTTGCTGAAGCAATAAATCAGGAACTTTCACCATTAGAAACCATTAGTGGCTTCCTGACTTTGTTTGAAGATCTTCGGAATAGCCCGGACCACTATGATGCTGATGTTTTGACTGTTCTTGGTTTTATTAATGCTGTGATTTCTCCTAACGGCAGGTACTGTCTTTTTAATTCGGTTTTACCTTTGTTGTTCATGCCGTTCAAGGTGGTGATTACTCCTGGTTATGAGTCTGAAATTGTCTCGCTTGATGATCCAGATTTTAAAGCTTTGTTAAATTTGTTGGACCCGGATGCTCCGGATACAAGTTTGGTGTCATCTGATGTTCAAAATGTCTCGGTGGTAGCTGGTGAAATTTTACATGTTCAAAGTTCTCCTGCTGCTGGTGCTGCTGAGGTGATTTTGGGAAGTGAGTTTCGTACACCATCGGCTAGACCTGAAAATGACTCTGCTACTGTAAAAGTTGGTACTGTTGTCGATGGCTCGACGACTGAGGCTGTTGACAATGGTGACGGTGGAACAATTGGTGAAACTAAAGATGGTAAATCTAAAGCTCATACTACTAGAAGACAGCTAGATGTTGGTGCTGCTCCTTTCAGAGTGGGTGGTGATGCTGCTGCTTCGGGTGCTGATGGCATTGATATGACATCCCGTGCTTCATCTGTTCCCATTTCTCATGATCGTGAATCTCAATTTCAAAAACGAAAAAGGAAGAAGAAAGAGAAGAAGGACGAGGATGCTCTGCGTGCTGCTAAAATTCACCAAGCAGAGCACCATGATAAACCTGCCACTCCTACTGGAGCGGATCCGTTAAGTTATAAACATACTGAGCTTACCATTATTAGTGCATTCATTCGAATTTATCTCCGCAATTTAGCAGATGTTGCTCCACGGAGTGTTGATGATGCTCCTGGTGATTCTGTTAAATTTCGAACTGGTCATTACTCGATTGCTGATTTTATTTCAATTTTAGAGATGTTAGAAACTTTTGGTTTTTCTTTGGTAACGACTGAAAAGTTGGATTACGAGGACTCAATACTCCGTAATTCAGTTGGTACTGATTTACTATTTGGTGTAAAGAAGACTCGTAAAGATGCTCTGAAGAACATTAGAGTGTCGCTTGGTCTTACCACTGCTACTTCGTTGGTTTCACTATTGGACAAAAGTACGAATATTCTTGAACTAATTAATGAAAATGATTTGCTCCAAAAAGGACTGGAGAAATTAAGTTTTGGTAAAGGACAGGTCGCGCCTTTGTTGTTGGATAGTACATTGATGAATTGTTCCGGGCATTATAAAGAAGATGCTCGTACCAGTGTTAGACAAACTTCCGGGGATAAGAATCAGATATCTCGTTTGAAGACATTTCATGATTTTAATTTATTGATTGTTAAACGATTATGCATGCTCGATGAGGCTGTTGATGGTTTGACTCCGCTTGTTTCTCCTTTGCCAGGTTATGACACTGTGGATGTCTATGATGTTGAACTTACCGAGGCGAAATCTAGACTCGGTGCTCAGCATTCGGAGATTAACAAGATATTATGTCTTCGCTCTGGTGTCAATGATATGAAACAATTGGATGTTTTAGCAAAAGCTATTACTGACCATAATGGTCATCGGCGCACTCTTTGTTATGGTGATCATGAAGGTAATTTAATGATTGTGCCTCGCATATCGAGTGATTCATTTGATTTCTCTATTCTTCTAGCATCAGATCAGAAACCACTTACTCCTAAACAGATTCGAGACAAAGTGGTTCCTCTTCTTGATCGCATGGAGAAAAATGGTTCGTTGAGTTATTACGAGGATCTCAGTCCTGTTCTTAAGAATTTAGTCATGCATCGACTGAATTTCGTTTCCTCTTTATTAAGTATTATTCCTGATATCCGAAGGGAGTCAGAGGATTCTTACAAAACGATGATTGAGACTCTCGTTAGTATTGATGATAAAAATCTCCTTCGGGATCGATTGGTTACTGCCTTTCTTTCTCGCAATGATTTAAAAATTGTCACATCACCGTTAGGTACCAAGTTGCGACAACAAGTATTAACAGATTTGATTCTGAAGTCCTCGGGTAAAAAGACTTCAAAGAGAAAAGTGGTGGCTGCTGCTATGGATTACAAAGCAGCTACTACACAAGGAGAGTCAAAAAATGAGGACAAAAATCACATTGATCAGGTATCTCCAAGCGGTATTTATAAATGTATGAAACAATCGTTAGAGAAGAATTTTATTGGAAGTGATACTACAAAGAAAGATGCTAAATTTAAATTCATTCATTGCAATACATCAGGTTTGAGCATACAAGATATTTTTAGAGAAGGTTTTAAGTCTGCGTCGATTCAGAAAAAGTTGGCTGCTGGACATCCATTAAAACTCATTTCTACTCCATCAAATGGTGATTTTGATCGTGCTGGTATTGATTTGATTGTTCAAGTTGCGAAGGCCGCTGTTAGACAATCGATGTCAGGACCATCGTCGAATTCAAGATCAAGACAAAGATCAAAACCTTCAAAAGAAAAAGGGGTTTGCTTTGCTTGGCAGGATGCCAAACGTACATGTAAGAAAGGTGATGCTTGTCCTTACAAGCATACCTGAAAGGCGGGTGCGTACCTTGGCAAGACAGGAGAAATGGCCAAGGTATGTACCCATTGTTCAAGACCTTCGAGTATAGCTCTCTTATTTTTAGGAAGCTTGCTTGGGGTGTTGAGTGGGGACACGAATCCAAATGAAAACGATGGGCTTAGAGACATCGAGATGAAGACATTGCATAGTGATGCAATGGCTTCCACAATTACGAAGAATGATTCGGATTTACATTTTGATATTAATAATTCGGATGATCTGGATTTAGAGTCTGCTCCAGCTATGGATTTAATTCCTGGGACAGAACATTATACAGTCGCTACTACGGTAGTAGATGACAATGGATTTACTATTCTACATGACAGCATTGATTCCGCTGAAATGAAGGATGGTCGAACGTCTTTTCAAGATGTTCTGGAGGCTGATATTACGATTAATACAGCTTCTTTATGTGAGCAAGTGGGTACACTCGACGAGTGGTACACTGTTCGAAAATTTGGTGATGTTGACTTCTTTTGTCTTCAAAGACCCGATATTAAACTACCATGCGAGTCAGAGATTAATCTGACTACGTGTCTATGGGACGGCGGCGCGAACTCTGGTATTACCAAAGGTAAAGTTCGTGATAGTTCAACTGTCGTTGGTAGTATTACTGGATGGAATGGCAAGTCTATTCAATCCAAAATGGAAATAGGCTCTCGTGGCCTTCTCACTGGGCAGCTGTCAATGCCAGGGAACGATAAAGAAATTATTGTTCCAGCTCAGGTACGGAAGCGTTTAGGTGGTAGCCAGACTTGGTTTTACATCAAAAGCGCTGACATACATTTACTTATACTTACTCTATCTCGAGACGAGAAGAGGAAGTTATTTTTAGACGATCACATTAATTCACACATAATTGCTGTGTGCTCTCGCGACACCAACTTCATAGAGTGTTGCACTGTTGAATTGATGCGTCTGTTAGAGATTACTGATTTTTATCAATCAGATATTTCATATGAATTACATGGTGACAAGATTACACGGTGTTCACGTTCTGTGACACCACGTAAGTCTCCTGAAATTAATAATCATGGTCTGGTCGCACGCCACTGTGATTTTCAAATTGAATGTGCTGGTCCATTTCCATGTCACGAGCTAAATAAGCTCGCT
>Ga0307994_1001963_pt1 | contig 11811 bp, 9 predicted proteins | sample EllFjometagen261_FD_203171 | JGI IMG/M metagenome (GOLD analysis project Ga0307994, IMG submission 203171) | Marine microbial communities from Ellis Fjord, Antarctic Ocean - #261 | ecosystem: Environmental > Aquatic > Marine > Unclassified | place: Southern Ocean | collected 2014-11-02
TAATTCATTTTTTCGGCGGGCTTTCATCCACCTTTCAGGTATTTCCTGATTACAAGCACTCAAATAATCGCCATAAGTGCAAGGTAATAACGTTTCTCTTTTTAATTTATTATTAATATTTAAAAAAAAAGGCAATTCTATCCACCATCGTCCAGTTTTATTACTTTTTTTAAATATTAATATATCATCTTCAATCGGCACTTTGTAAATTACATACTGTGTTTCGTCACTGAAATCATCATCAGAAACTCTAAAATTAAATCCTTCAATAAAGTACCAAAAAATTTGTGCAATTAACATAGCGGCACTTTTTGAATTTTTAAAGTCTTTTAATTCATATACTCCGAAAGATGTTACTTTATTACTAATTCCAGCATATCTAGAAATCGCACAAATCTCTCTACCATCAAATCCATTTGGACTTCTACTATTTTTATAACTTAAATCAGCGCTTTTTATTGTCCCAATATCTAAAAAAACCATATCGGAATCTCTTAAAACAGGTTCAACCAAAGTAATGTCTGCAGTAACTTCTCCCAATCGATAACCATCAAAAAATAATTTTTCCATAAGTTGAATCTCTTCTGGAGAATTATAATAAGATTGATACCCAATATTACTGTAGTTAAATAAGCTATAAGGTCTATCTACAATTATTTTTCCAACAAAAGATTTATTATTCATTGGCTGATCCGCATCACCTAAATCGAACTTACTGTCTATATTGGTAATATTTACCATATTTCCTAAAAAATCATAGGATCTATATTGAGAATAAGCTAAATCTTGACTTCCACAAAGCAAAAGCGGTATGATTTCTTTTTTAAGGAGCTCCTCAATTACGGTCTTCATTGCAAAATGACTGTCTTGTTGAGATTCTCCTTTTTCAATATCACCTATATCGATGATGCGATAAGGCCAATTACCTGGGTATAATGAATATAATGATTTTCTTATTTCATCAAAGCATATTTCTTCTCCAATAAAATCAACATCATTCCTGTTTTCCTTAACTCCAAGAATTGCAAATTTGACATCGTCTAGAGCTGGTAACTCTCCAGTATCGGCATAAACTACAATGGCTTTTCCAAGAACACCATTTGGCAATACTTCTCTATGAGCAAGAACAGTTTTAGAAACTGGAGTAAGAAATTCTATCATTATTTTTTCTTAGCTGATGGTTTTTTCTTTGCTGCTACCTTTCTCTTTGGTTTCTTTTTTTTAAATATCTCCAAAGCCTGCTCTAAAGTCATTTTATCAACATTTGTAGTTTTAGGAAGTTCAATTTTAGTTTTTCCTTTTATAAGATTAAAACGCCCCCAACGTGCTTTTTCTAATCGAATTCCTTCATCAGTCCAATTATGAATCAATTTATCGATTTCCTTTTGCTTTTTAGTTTCAATTAACTCAACGATATCAGTATCAGTAAGGTTATCAAAATCATATTTTTTATTGACATTGATAAACATATTATTCCATTTTATAAATGGTCCAAATCTTCCTGTTCCTTTTTGCACCGGCAATTCTTCATACTCATAGATAGGAGCATCTGCTTTTCTTTTTTCTTTGATAAGTTCTTTTGCTGTATCCATATCTACATCTAATGGATCCATTCCTTTTGGAAGCGAAATAAACTTAGAATCAAACTTAATATAAGGACCAAAACGACCATTATTTATTTGAACTTCAAAACCATCATACAAGCCGATATCCTTCGGAAGTTTAAATAAATCCATTACCTCTTCAAATGTCACTTGATGTAATTGCTGATCTGGACGAAGACTTGCAAATTTCTTTTCCTCATCATCTGGAGCTCCTATTTGAGCCATAGGACCAAATTTACCTAAACGCACTAAAACTGTTTTTCCAGATTCCGGATCCTTACCTAAAACACGTTCTCCACTTTCTCTATCGGCATTTTCGGTTACATTTTCAATTTGCGGATGGAATTTTTTATAAAATTCCTTCATCATATGCGTCCACTCTTCTTTTCCTTCAGCTATATTATCAAAATCTTCTTCAACTTTGGCTGTAAAATTATAATCTAATATATATTCAAAATGTTCAACAAGAAAATCATTCACAATCATTCCAATATCTGTTGGCACTAACTTTCCTTTATCAGAACCAATCACTTCAGTAAGCATATTATCTTTTATATTATCAGTTAGGGATAATTGCAGATAGCTACGCTCTACTCCCTCTATAGTCCCTTTTTCTACATAATTACGATTGATAATAGTCGAAATTGTTGGCGCATAGGTAGATGGTCTTCCTATTCCTAATTCCTCCATTTGCTTAACTAAAGATGCCTCCGTATAACGATAAGGTGGTCTTGTAAATCGTTGTGTAGCAGTAATATAATTTTTTAGCAAGGTGTCGCCAACTGTTAATTTTGGCAACATACCTTCTTGCTCTTCATCTTCTAAATCAGTTCCTTCTAAATAAACTTTTAGGAAACCATCAAATTTGATCATTTCTCCATTTGCTACAAATTGCTCCGAAATTGATGTATTACTATCTATCTTCACATTAGTACGCTCTAATTGAGCATCACTCATTTGTGAAGCAATAGTACGTTTCCAAATTAAAGAGTACAACCTTTCTTGATCGTAATCTCCACTTATAGTATGCCTTGACATATCTGTTGGACGAATCGCTTCGTGAGCTTCCTGTGCTCCTTTTGTTTTACTTTTAAAATTTCTTGGCGTGCTATATTCTTTACCGAATGAATTTGATATTTCTTCTTCGGCAGCTTGTTTTGCATCATTAGACAGATTAACACTATCCGTTCTCATATAAGTGATATGACCAGCTTCATATAATCGTTGAGCAATAGTCATTGTTTTTCCTACTGAAAAATATAATTTTCTAGAAGCTTCTTGCTGAAGTGTTGAAGTTGTAAAAGGTGGTGCTGGTGATTTTTTTGCTGGTTTTTTTACTAAATCTGAAACATTATAATTAGCTCCTATATTCTTAGTTAAAAAATCACGTGCTTCCTTTTCAGTTTTAAAATTCTTAGGAAGTTTTGCTTTAAACTTACTTCCAGTGCTATTTGTAAACTCGGCTACAATTCTAAAAGAAGCAAGGGGTTTAAAAACTTCAATTTGTCGTTCGCGCTCAACAATTAATCGAACCGCTACCGATTGAACCCTTCCTGCCGAAAGCCCTCCTTTAACCTTTCTCCATAAAACAGGAGATAATTCGTAACCAACTAATCTATCTAATACCCTCCTAGCTTGTTGTGCATTAACAAGATTGTAATTTATTTTTCTTGGATTTTCAATCGCTTTTAAGATAGCAGTCTTTGTGATCTCATGAAAAACTATACGCTTGGTATTACTATCTGTTAAATTTAAATTTTCTGATAGATGCCAAGCAATTGCCTCTCCTTCTCGATCCTCATCACTCGCTAGCCATACCATTTCAGCTTTTTTGGCTTCCGATTTTAATTCTCTAACCAGACTTTTTTTATCACTAGGCACTATATACTTAGGCGTAAAATCTCCGTCTACATCTACACCTAATTCCTTAGAAGGAAGGTCGGCAATATGACCAAAACTTGAAGTTACTTTAAAATCTTTTCCTAAAAACTTTTCTATTGTTTTTGCTTTCGCTGGGGACTCAACAATCACTAAATTCTTTGCCATATTCAGTTTTATTTGGTCAACAAAAGTATATGAATTTTTTAAAACTCAATTTTTTAAAACCAAAAATAATAAATTTATTATAATATACTAATTGTTGTATTGTATTGAAAAGTCTTCCAGTAAAACTTCGGTATCTCTAACAAAACCAATGGTTTATTTATAAAAATAGCAAATAGAAATATACGCAAAATAAGTAGTAAAAAATAATCCAACAAAACAAAGTATTACGTCTAATTAAGCAATTATAGTAGTTGTTTTGAAACAAAATTATAAAAAAGAATACTGCCATTATGTCATAAATATCAATTAAATTGTATCTTTGCAATGCTTTATAAAAGCAGAACTATTAATTAACAATTAAATATCCCTGCAATTAATAGGCAACGAATAACCTTATAATGATCTCCGCTTAGCGAAGAAACCTATGGAAAAAATTATTGACGAAGAGAAACAAGGCGAAGCTTTAGTCCTAGATGCTAATAAAAAAAATACCCGTAACTTATTCATAGAAAGTTATGGCTGTGCAATGAATTTTAGTGATAGTGAAATTGTCGCTTCTATTCTAGCTAATGAAGGTTTTAATACTACTCAAAACCTTGAAGACGCCGATTTAGTTCTTGTTAACACATGTTCTATTAGAGATAAAGCAGAACAAACCATTAGAAAACGTTTACAAAAATACAATGCTGTAAAAAAAATAAACCCAGGAATGAAAGTGGGTGTATTAGGATGTATGGCAGAACGTTTAAAGGAAAAGTTTCTAGAAGAAGAAAAAATAGTAGATTTAGTGGTAGGACCAGATGCTTATAAAGACCTTCCTAACTTAATAAAAGAAGTGGACGATGGCAGAGATGCTGTAAATGTAATTCTATCTAAAGACGAAACTTATGGAGATATTTCTCCAGTACGGTTAGGGGGAAATGGAGTGACTGCATTTGTAAGCATTACAAGAGGTTGCGATAATATGTGTACTTTTTGCGTAGTCCCTTTCACTAGAGGAAGAGAAAGAAGTAGAGACCCTCAAAGTATAGTAGAAGAAGTACATGATCTTGCACAAAAAGGGTATAAAGAAATCACTTTATTAGGTCAAAATGTAGATAGTTATTTATGGTATGGCGGAGGGCTTAAAAAGAATTTCAAAAAAGCTTCAGAAATGCAAAAAGCTACAGCAACAGATTTTGCTCAACTACTCGACTTAGTTGCAACAGCAGAACCTAAAATGCGTTTGCGTTTTTCTACATCCAATCCACAGGATATGGAGGTTAACGTATTGCATACCATGGCTAAACATAAAAACATATGTGACTATATACACTTACCTGTTCAAAGTGGTAGCACTAGAATATTAAAAGAAATGAACAGACAACATACTCGTGAAGAGTATATGAAATTGATTGATAACGTTCGTAAAATTTTACCAAACTGTACGATATCTCAAGATATAATCACCGGTTTTCCAACAGAAACCGAAAAAGATCACCAAGATACTTTGAGTTTAATGGAATATGTAAAATATGATTATGGGTATATGTTTGCATATTCTGAAAGACCAGGAACTTTAGCAGCTAGAAAAATTAAAGACGATGTTCCAGAAGAAGTTAAAAAAAGAAGATTAGCAGAAATCGTTGCATTACAAAGAGCGCATTGTGCATTTAGAACAGAAGCTTTTGTGGGTGACACTTTCGAGGTATTAATTGAAAAAGAATCTAAAAAAAGCAATCAACACTGGGCTGGGAGAACATCACAAAATACCATGGCAGTTTTTCCTAAGAAAGATTATAAAGTTGGAGAATTTGTAATGGTAAAAATATCAGGTTGTACTAGTGCCACACTTATTGGCGATGGCATTGGCTATCCTGACGATAATTAATGGAGATCCTGAACTCAATTCAGGATCTTATAAGTAAAACTAAAAAGATTTCCGCCTTCGTGGAAAAAAAATTATGGAATCAGTACAAGCAACAAAACAACGTTTCGGAATAATTGGAAATGATCCAAACTTAAATAGAGTAATCGAAAAAGCAATTCGCGTGGCTCCAACCGATATATCTGTTTTAGTAACCGGGGAAAGTGGAGTTGGTAAAGAAAGTATTCCTAAAATCATACATTCTTTATCGCATCGTAAGCATGGCAAATACATTGCTGTTAACTGTGGCGCCATCCCTGAAGGAACTATCGACAGTGAATTGTTTGGCCATGAAAAAGGAGCTTTTACTGGAGCAACTTCAACTAGAAATGGTTATTTTGAAGTTGCAGATGGAGGGACTATTTTTCTAGATGAAGTAGGAGAACTTCCACTTCCAACTCAAGTTCGTTTGTTGCGTGTTTTAGAAACCGGAGAATTTTTAAAAGTTGGTTCTTCAAAAAATCAAAAAACCGATGTTCGTATTGTTGCTGCTACTAATATTAATATGGTAGAAAATATTAGCAAAGGTAAATTTAGAGAAGATCTTTATTACCGTTTAAGCACTATTGAAATTAACATACCTCCATTGCGAGAACGAGCAGAAGACATTCATTTAATTTTCAGAAAATTTGCATCAGATTTTGCTCAAAAATATAAGATGCCAACTATTAGATTAGATCAGCAAGCAACAGATTTACTATTAAAATATCATTGGGGAGGAAATATTCGTCAGTTAAGAAATGTAGCTGAACAAATATCGGTTTTAGAAAAAGATAGAACCATAAGCTACCAAACGTTGCGAAATTACTTAAAAGATGTTGGAAGCAATCTTCCAGCTGTTATTGAAACTAAAAAGAAGGAAGGTGATTTTAGTAATGAAAGAGAATTACTTTACAAAGTGCTTTTCGATATGCAACGTGATTTAAATGATGTAAAAAAATTAACTTTAGAGTTAATGAAAACTGGCAACAATACTAAAGTACAAGAAGAGCACTCTAACATCATCAACAAGATGCATAGCGATACTAAAAATTCTGAAGACAGCTTAGCAGACCTAGTAGATCAAGACTTTGAAACACCCATAGAAAATGTAAAAGTCCTTGGCATTTCTGAAAACCAACCAGAACAGTACAATCAAAAATCAGACTCTTCAAATAACTACGCATATGCAGAAGATATTGAGGAGGAAGAAAATTTATCTATTCAAGAAAAAGAATTGGAATTGATTAAAAAATCACTTGAAAAATACCACGGAAAAAGGAAAGATGCAGCAGAAGAATTAGGGATTTCAGAAAGAACGCTTTATCGAAAAATTAAACAATATAATTTGTAAATTAGTCTCATATTTGTCTAAACCAATGAAAAAAATAAAAATAATTATTGCTTTAATTTTAGTTTCTATTGCTTTTAATAGTTGTGGAACTTATTCTTTTACGGGTGCCGATATAGATTATACTACCACAAAAACGTTTCAAGTAAATTATTTTAAAAATAACGCTCCCATTGTAGAGCCAGGAATTGATAGAGATTTTACTTTAAAATTACAAGACCTCTTGCTAAATCAAACTAATTTAGATTTGGTAAATAGTAGTGGTGATTTAATTTTTGAAGGTGAAATCGTAGAATATTACATTGCACCTATTACAGCAACATCAGAAATTACCGCAGCACAAAACAGATTAACAATTATCATTAATGTTCGTTTTTACAATACAAAAGAAGAATTAAAAGATTTTGATCAGCGATTTAGATTTTATTACGATTATCCAGGAAGTTCGCAATTGGTAGGATCACAAAAGGACGAAGCAATTAATGTTATTTTTGAAAGAATAACACAAGATATATTCAATGCTTCATTAGCAAATTGGTAATTAAGCCCTATTTAAGGGAATTATGAATACAAAAAACTATACATATCTTCTTGCAAATCCACAAGAAATAAGCCAAGAGCATCAAGTTGAATTATCTGATGTTATTAAAGAACATCCTTATTTTCAATCTGCAAGAGCATTGCAATTAAAAGGCTTGAAAAATTCGAACAACTATTTATACAATGACTCTTTAAAATTAACCGCTGCTTATACTGCAGACAGAAACATTCTTTTTGAATATATCACCTCTGATCATTTTATTCAAAATGAAATATCGGGAATCATTCAGCAACATGACGAATCTGTAATTGAAATGGAAGTTGTTTCAGAGAACATTTCGGAACAAGTAAGTGTCGAAATTAACAATCAAATTAAAGTAGAATTAAAAAAAGCAGAGGCTATATTAAATCCAGATTTATTTTATAGAAAAGAAGATTCTATTAAAGGGTTGATGGAAGCAAATGAAGTGGAAACTAACCCTTCTATTAAAGAAACACTAGGAAATGAATTAGAAGAAAATCAGCCTTTAGACTTTACAAAAAAAGATAGATATTCTTTTTCCGAATGGTTAAAATTAACTTCGGCAACACCTATCGTTCGAGAAGAAATTAAAGAAACTTCTTCAATAAATAAGCAGAATTTTATCTTGATTAATAAGTTTATTCAAGACAAACCCAAGTTAAAAAAAGGGGTAAACACACCTAGCGTTAGCACTAATAAGATAGTTCAGAGTAATCTTGCAAGCCAATATTCACGAACTTCTGAAGCATTAATGACTGAAACTTTAGCGAAGGTTTATTTACAACAAAAGAACTTTAAAAAAGCATTACAAGCATATCATATTTTAAGTTTGAAATATCCCGAAAAAAGTGGTTTCTTTGCAGACCAAATTCGAGCAATAAATAAACAGATTAATATAAAAGATTCATGAGCACGTTTACAATATTCATAGGACTAATAATTTTTGTAGCATTTTTATTAATAGTAGTAATTATGGTACAAAACCCTAAAGGAGGTGGATTATCTTCCTCTTTTGGAGGTGGCGGAACACAACAATTAGGAGGAGTTCAAAAAACAACAGATTTTTTAGATAAAAGTACTTGGACTTTAGCTACTTTATTATTAGCATTAATATTACTTTCTAACATCTCAATTATGGGTGGCCCTGGAAATGCTGGTTCTAAAGCTTTCGACGAAAATGCCATAGAAAATGCATTATCGCCAGTAGATGCTGCACCACAAGAATCAACTGAAAAATAGTAACTAGTCCTAATTTTACATAAAATAAAAAATGCCAGCTTATGACAAGCTGGCATTTTTTATGGGTACTTGTCACTTATTTTCAAGTGGCATACTTTTAGTATATATACTATCATAAATTTATAATTAACAAAAAAAACACTGATAATGGCATTAAAAATTCAACCTCTTTCGGATAGAGTTTTAGTAGAACCTCAAGAAGCGGAAACAAAAACTGCTTCAGGATTATACATCCCAGATTCTGCAAAAGAAAAACCACAACAAGGTAAAGTTGTTGCAGTTGGAAAAGGAAAAAAAGATCACGACATGACAGTAAAAGTTGGCGACCTTGTCCTTTACGGAAAATATTCAGGAAGTGAGTTAAAACATGAAGGTAGCGATTACCTTATTATGCGAGAAGAAGATATTCTAGCAATTATTTAATTAAAGTTTAATCAAAAAGACTTCCAATTTATTGGAAATATAAAAATTAAAGATTTTTAAAATGGCAAAAGATATAAAATTTGATATTGAAGCACGTGATAGTATAAAACGTGGAGTTAATGCATTAGCAGATGCAGTAAAAGTAACTTTAGGACCTAGAGGACGTAATGTAATTATTGGAAAGTCATTTGGTGGACCTCAAATTACCAAGGATGGTGTAACGGTAGCAAAAGAAATTGAGTTAGAAGATCCTCTTGAAAATATGGGAGCTCAAATGGTAAAAGAAGTTGCTTCAAAAACCAATGATTTAGCTGGAGATGGTACTACTACTGCTACAGTTTTAGCACAAGCTATCGTTAAAGAAGGTTTAAAAAATGTTGCTGCAGGTGCAAATCCGATGGATTTAAAAGCCGGAATCGATAAAGCAGTTGCTGCGATTACCGCCAATTTAAACAAGCAAGCTAAAAAAGTAAATAACTCTTCAGGTATGATTAAGCAAGTTGCTTCTATATCTGCCAATAACGATGAATTAATTGGTAACCTAATTTCTGAAGCATTTGGAAAAGTAGGTAAAGAAGGAGTGATTACTGTTGAAGAATCTAAAGGAACTGAAACTTATGTGGACGTTGTTGAAGGGATGCAATTTGATCGTGGTTACTTATCTCCTTATTTTGTAACAGATAGCGAGAAAATGCAAACTGAAATGGAGAATCCAATGATTCTTTTATACGACAAGAAAGTTTCCACAATGAAGGATTTACTTCCTATTTTGGAACCGGTTGCTCAACAAGGAAAATCCTTATTAATAATTGCTGAAGATGTTGATGGTGAAGCATTAGCTACCTTAGTTGTTAATAAACTAAGAGGTTCTTTAAAAATTGCAGCTGTTAAGGCTCCAGGATTTGGTGATAGACGTAAAGCAATGTTAGAAGATATTGCAATTTTAACTGGAGGAACTGTGATCTCAGAAGAGTTAGGTTTTACATTGGAAAATGCAACTTTAGAAATGTTAGGAACTGCTGAAACGGTAACTATCGATAAAGACAATACTACGATTGTAAAAGGTGCAGGAAACAAGAATGACATTAAAGCTCGAGTAAATCAAATAAAAGCTCAAATTGAAACTACTACAAGCGATTATGATAAAGAGAAGCTTCAAGAAAGACTTGCTAAATTAGCTGGTGGAGTTGCTGTTTTATATGTAGGCGCAGCTTCTGAAGTAGAAATGAAAGAAAAGAAAGACCGTGTGGACGATGCGTTAAATGCAACTCGTGCTGCTGTAGAAGAAGGAATTGTAGCTGGAGGTGGTGTTGCACTAGTTAGAGCGATATCAGTTTTAGAAAAATTAAATGCCGATAGCCTTGATGAAAAAACTGGAATCAACATTGTAGCAAAAGCTATTGAATCACCTTTACGTACGATAGTTGAAAATGCTGGTGGAGAAGGATCTGTTGTTATTAATAAAGTACTGGAAGGAAAAAATAACTTTGGTTACGATGCAAAATCTGATAAATATGTAGATATGCTGAAAGCTGGAATTATCGATCCTAAAAAAGTAACTCGTGTAGCCTTAGAAAATGCAGCTTCTGTAGCTGGAATGATATTAACTACCGAATGTGCTTTAGTAGACATTAAAGAAGCTACTCCTGCTATGCCTCCTATGGGTGGCGGAATGCCAGGAATGATGTAAGACATCAAACCAATTATAACAAAAAAGACCTCTAAAATTTTAGAGGTCTTTTTTTATGGTTTATTATTTTTCTAATTCTCGTGATCTTCTTTAACATCATCACTCCTATATTTACAACAAGGATGCACCGAAGCATAGGCTTCATCGGTAGCTATGATCTCTACAGTATCATGACCAACAGCTGCAATTCCTTCTTGAATTTGGATTAAATCTGTTTTACGTTCATCATAAATGAGACTTAATTCATGTGTTTCTACATTCCAAACAGCAGATTTTACTCCTTTGGTTTTTATAGAAGCTTTTTCAATTCGATCTTTACACATTAAACAAACTCCATCTACTTCAATAGTAGCTTTTGCATTTTTATTTTGTGCGCTAAGGCTAACTCCTATACATAAGAATAGTCCTAATAAAATTATTTTTTTCATTTTTATTTTATTTATTTTATTTTATAACGTAACCCTGCGTAAAAACTAACTCCAAAAATTGGGCCATATACAAATGTGGTATCAAATGTATCCTCAAAAGGGTTTTCGCTATTTAATATTGGATCCAATTGTTTTTCGTTTGTTAAATTTTCTCCTCCCAAATACACTTCAAATGAGGTAGAAAATACTTTTGTGATTTGAGCATTTAAAGTAGCTACTGTTGGAGTTTTTTCAGGTAATTGATATGTTATTGGGTTTCCGGAGGTAGAAGGAAAACGTTGTTCTCCTAACCAATTAAAGGTGGTATCAAACTTCCATTGTGCACCTTTATCTTTTCTTTTTGTTTCATACGAAACATTCGCAAAAACTCGCTCTTTTGGAATTAAAGGATTGTCTAGTTTTCCAACACTATAACTATAATCTGTTTTTACATCGTAAAATTTATATGCTGTTCTAAAGTCTAAGCCTTCAATAATATGCATACTTAATTCCGCCTGAAAACTATTTGCATAACTTTCTCCCTTTAAATTATAAAAATTCACTTCCCGTGGATTCTCCCAATCTACTACAATTTGATTTACAA
>Ga0307994_1001969_pt1 | contig 11808 bp, 2 predicted proteins | sample EllFjometagen261_FD_203171 | JGI IMG/M metagenome (GOLD analysis project Ga0307994, IMG submission 203171) | Marine microbial communities from Ellis Fjord, Antarctic Ocean - #261 | ecosystem: Environmental > Aquatic > Marine > Unclassified | place: Southern Ocean | collected 2014-11-02
ACGTGATTCGTATCGATGTCGCACAAAATATCGCATGGTAGCTGTGCTGATTCTGCATGGTATTCGTTTAAACTCTTCAACGGCTTTGGCAATGGTTCTAATGTCGAGTACTTTTTCTTCTCTTGATGCTGCTGCTAGTTTCTCTGCCTTCTCAGCTAAAATTTGAGTTTTGTTTCGTAACTTGACGGTTGTGGGAGGAGTGGCACTTTCCGTTTGCTTTTCCTCACCACCACCTGCTTCTGCCTTCATCTTTGCATGTTTGGCCTTCTCTCGTTCTTCTTTTGCAGACAATGTTTTCTCTGCAGGAAGAACAGACAAGCGATCAAATATTTTCACCAGACGCCGCACATCTGTGGCGTCAACAATTGCTGGATCGACGCACTGCCCAATAGAAACGACACGATTCGACTCCGCTAGTGGTTCAAGAGTCGCATCGTCGTAACGACTTTGGAGCTTGATTAGCATCTGTTCAATAGCCGGAGTGATTGACGCAATTTGACTCAGCACGCTCAGTTCATTGGGTTCTAAAATGTCCCACACACCACCAGCAAATTGCATGACACCACCTGCCTCGTTGGTTGGAACATTTGCTGCTACTAGCTTGACCAACATTTCAGTAGCCAACGCTTGTGCTGCTGGTTGGTCTCGCCACTCCACCGCCAACCTCAAATGATGAATGTCCTTCAAAGCACTCAGCAGCTTCTCACGAGTACGTGTGGGCAAGAGTTTGATGGGATCTTGGATCAGTTGCTTGGCATGTCGGTCCCACTTGTCATGTTTGAATGGAGGCAGCATTGCTTTAGTCAATGTTCTTGCGTCATCAGCAGCATCATGAATGTGACTCTCAATTGTATCCCACTGTTGGAGTGCAGTACGTCTCCTGCTACTAAAAATAAGAGTTTTTCTTTCAGCATCACTCAGCGGAATTTCTTTCATGCGTTGTGCAATCTTCTCTTTCCGTCGTTTGTCCTTCTTCTCTTTCCGACGCAGCGAGACTGGTTTGAAAATCTCATCAAAATCCAAAGGATGATCTTCATCTAAATCCCAACTGTGCCTGTCTGAGCTCCTTTCACTTTCCGTCTCAGATACCTCCATTCCGTCTATTTTTCGATGTCCAAACCATTTAATTTCTTTTGTGAGTCTTGGCACGTGTTTAGCACCAAACTCGTAAAGGAGCTCCACGACATGTTCATGCCCTCCACGTCGCGCAGCCAGCGCAGCAGACTCCTGCTCACCCTCCTTACTAGTTTTTACCTTGTTTACATTCGCTCCAAGCTCAGCAAGAAGACGGACCACGTCTTCATGCCCATTTCTTGCTGCTGCGATCAGCGGCGTCTCTCCGTCGTCTGCGACCATGTTGATATCACCGCCAGAGTTGACGATCGTTCGTACCTTGTCAAAATTTCCTTTGTGCGCCGCAATCAGGAGTGGTCCATAGCCATCCGTACTAGGAATACTGCCCACACTCTTTGTCTCTCCCTCTTCGTCTGCCTTCTTCTCTACTTTCTCCACTGGATAGTAGCACTGTTTTTTGAAGTTGTACCGATTGTACAGACGTTCCGCCTCCCACTCATTGTACACAAAACTATTGTCCGTAAATAATTTTTCCCAGGGAATTTCATAGCGTCCAGCATTAGGATATTCCATAATAAACTCAATGGCACGATCCAAAATAATTTGTAATGGATCTACTTCTTCTTCTTCTTCTTCTTCTTCTTCTTCCGAGCTGGACTCAAAATTATCACTGTCGCTCATCTCATCACCCGTCCCACCGTCCGAATCTTGTTCATCGTTGCCAACACCAAGCATCTTCTGTTTCCTCTCCCTTTCTTGTTCCCTTTTTTTTTGACGTTTAGCTTGCTTCTTTTTTTTACGCTTCTCTTTTTCCTTTTGATTGTCAGCTCTTTCTTTCTCGTGCTCCAGCTGCATATCTTCATTTGCATCCGCAGGTGCAATGTCACTGTCCGTCTCAAAGTAAAAATCAGATTCTTCCGAACCAGGATTGCCCAGACTGTCGTTAGTATAATCAGAGGTTGCTGCAATGCTTTCTTCAATCTCTCCAAAAAGATGATGTTCCGGCTTCTTCATCGGTTCTTTCACTCGTCTCTCTTCGACACCACGAATGCGTTCGCCATCTTGAAACTTTAAAAAGTATGTAAACTTGCCGGAACCTGGAACAGGATCGTCCACACGTCGAACTTCACCAACCCACCACTGATGCCACCCTTTGCACTTCGCCTCGACGGTATCACCCACACGAAACAGTGAGACTGCTGCTTGCTGCGTTTCAACCACCGCTTCTTGTATTTTTGCAAGTTTTACTTCCTCTCTTCTTTTGTCCTCGAAAACTTTTTTCTCCAAACGGATGCCATGATGCCACTGCTTCCACTTTGAAAACCAAGCACAATTTTTTTCTGTAAACGAGTGCCACCAAAAGTTGCTCATAGTCTTCTCTGCATCATGCCACTCGGCACGACGTTCCTCCGCCTCCTCTCTTAACTTGTCCACTTTTTCTTGGTTCAGTTGCTTCGCTTGCTCAACTTGGTCGTACAGCACACTAATTTTCGCTTCTACCTCGGTGCACGGTTTGTTCAACTTTATTTGAAACTCTTGCTCCCATGACCAGTACCACGAAACATTTTTTTCTAGTGCAAACCACATCTTGACAAGGTAGTCTCGGCAATGTTTCCGAAATCCTCTGGACTGTGCTCTCATGTCATGAATCCATGTCTCTCTCGTTGCCAAGATCTCGTCTCTTCTTCTCTCACCCATTTCAAAGTCGTCCAGTGATCTGGTTGCGACTCGTACAAGCTGGACACGATCTACGGCCTCTACTTGTGTCTCAAGACTCTCCACATGGTGCAAGCCGTCCTGAATCCGCGGTGCTCTGGAAGCCAGTCGTAGCATGATTCCATTGTAGAGCTGCCTGCTGTGCTCCAACCATGCTCTCTGCTGTTCCAGAATGGTAGCAATCCGATCGAGCGACGTGTTGCAGTCATTGTTCGAGTTTTGAATTCCTTGAAGCGTTTCATCCAGCGCCGCCAACTCAACGTTGGCAGCTTGGTATGCTGCTGAGTTCATGACGACAGCACTTTTAAAGTAGATGATGCGCTTCTCGTCCACACCATCAGGTCTTTCTAATGGCGCGATGAGCATCGTGGAGGCAACATCGACGACGTGAGCAGCTTGATCGTGCTTTGTCTGACATTGATGCATGTATTTTCGTGAGTCGACGCAGTGCATCACGCATCTTTTTTTCTCGTCATGCACCCATTTCATGTAATCCATACAACGCTTTTGTTGTGCGGCACAGCGCTGTTGGTGCACGTCGATGGAATCCAAGCATTTGCGCAGCCGATCAAGGAGCTTAATGATGATGGAAATGAACTGTGTGTCCATGTGCGATCGTTTTGCGGGTGTCAAATCTTGATCAGGTGGACATATCATCGCAGTCTCCCACAACTCCATGACGGCGTGTAATGCTGCCATTTGAAACGGAACTCGCAACAAGAAGTCAAACTTGGGATGATCTGAATCCATTTTCGAAGCACAATCACGAATCCAATTGGTCAGAACACTCTGCATCTGGACAGAAAAGTTAAACGATGCCTCCATGGCACCAACTGGCATAGATGACGACAGTGACTCCTTCAGCTTGGCAAAATCAATGGGAGACACATAGTTTTGAATATTAGACAAGTGGACGGACATTCTTGTCGTTTCGTGCTCCAGCAACGAATACAAATCAGCAGTCATTTCATCCTCCTCTTGGTTGGTACTGGCGGTCGCAACACTCGCCTCCTCTTCCTCCTCCTCGAACGACGAAATATCGCTGTCGGACTTGTTCGTACAATGTCTCATTCCTGAGAGCTGTGCAATCTCGGCATTATGCTTTGTTTCCTCCTCTTTCACTTCGGCAACATTTTGCCAACAACTTTGCACGGCACCAAGCTTTACTAAAATATCCAACGACTCTAAAAATATGGGAACAAACGATTCTCGTCCAAAGTGCACGGAACCCAGAGCACCATCCAGCGCAACAATTTTAGACGTGACTTGGAAATCATGGGACCGCCGGTAACGATCTGGAATGCAATGAACCAGTGCGTACACGCGCGTTGCAAGCTGATGACATTTGTTCGGCGTGGACGTATCCCACTGAGGACCCAATGCGACGAACGCATCAACAAAGTCCACAAGTTGCTTTGTCAAGAAATATGCTCCCGCATCGTCATGGACGGCAAACGAATCCGATGCAGTCAGTTGTCCGGTGCGTAAGTTAGACATTCTTTTCGTAACACGATGGATCAAGTGAGGTGGCTGCGTCATGACTTGCAGTCCTTGCAAACTCTTCTTGTTCGTTTCAAACCCCACTAAAAGATTTGTACCAACTTTGTTCAACTTGTTGAACACTTGATACGTCTTTCCAAACTTTGTGTGCATTCGACGAAGAAACAAATCAAACGAAGAACGTTTTCTGGAGTCGGTCAACGTCTCCAGCGTTGTTTGTCGCAAATCTGCTTGCATTTGTCGCAAGTCTGTCGTGAAAAATCCATTCATAAATCTTTGAGAGGCGTTGCGTAGTTCGTTTTCTCGCTCTCCGCCAGCTCCTGCGTGTTTCATGAAATCTTCGACAGTCATTTGAGAAACTTGAGAGTATCCTAACTTCAGCAGGCAGGCAGCAATGCTTCTTGGCAAGCGAATTGGATCCTTCTCAAGCGCTGACACGAGGACCGTCGTTTTGTTCTGGCTTGTGGTACTGTTCAAAATACTCATATCGTCGTTGCCTGTCCCTTGGACGACAATGAGTGCTTGGTACAACTGAGGTGTCGCGGCAAGATGTTGAATCAGCTGCTGGACCCCAAGTCTATGCCGACGCAACCATGGATGGACAAGGACAGCGAGACTGAGCTCGCGCAGCGTAACAGAAGTTGTCATCAAATGAGGAATCTGCGATAAGACCAATTGCACTGGCTTGGCGGTCCATCGCGAGCGTTGGTTCTTGTCATCACCTGCTGCAAAAGAAGGCTTTTTCTCAGTCTTTACATCAGGCTTTGCGTTCGACAACGCTGGTGACTTGAGATGGACTGCTTCGTAGCGCTCCTTCCACGACATGTCTTGCCAGACTGCTTTTCCAACTCTTTTGATGGTCGTTTTGCGGACACCAGCTGGCATCTCCTTAATTTCTCTTTTATATGTCTCCTCAGTCTTTCCTCTGTCGGCTCCTCTCCTTTTCGCCGTCGTCAGCATTCGATCTAAGGAGAGACTCGTCGGACTAAATCGTGCAACGGCAACATACGCTGGTCCTCGCCCTCTTTCACCAGAACTCGCAAACCTTTCAAGCGCATGCCGCGGTGTTTGCGCTGCGCGCCGCGATGATGGTTGATCTTTGACACTGAAACCTGTGACTCGTATGACGGATGAAAATTTACTTGTTTCTAAATCCACAAATTCTTGGAGTCCGCTAAGCTCTTGCCGGCGATCATGTTCCCGAGCCAACAAAGCACGAACACTGGTTTGAATGACAGTCGCTGCATACCTCGCGGCACAAACTACAGAATGAATTTTTGACAATAAACACATTCCTGTCCACCATCTTGAAATGTATATTTCAGCTTCTCTTCTCTTGGCGTAGTCTCCCATGGCAAGAAGTCCTCTATACCATGATTGTATATGGCGACAAGCAAGATCTTTTTGAAACATTTTTAATTGGAGACGAGCTTTTCTTACGCGGAACTGAGTTTGAATTTTCACAATTTGCCACAAGTTAAAACGTACCTGTCGGTTCGCGATCATCCTTCGAGTCGCAGATTCAATTACAACAGCTGCTGCAAGTGCACGCCCATACGACCGCTGGCAGGTCCACCCACGATATCTTGTTGCTAAAATAACAGCTGCTCTTTTGGCAGCATGAAACGGTCTTGCGCCGATGTACATTCGCCAGACTGATTGAATCGATCGTGCTGCCATTCTTGGTCTATGACTTCTCCACCAACGAATAATTTTGCGCAGCGCAAACGTGGCGTCTCCCAACGTTTCTCTATACGTCTTGACTTGTTGAATTCGACGAGATATGGCCTGCACTCGTACAATGGCTTTTACCGCTGTGCGAAATAATTGCCGCAATTTAGAACCAACGCACCAAAGCCAAAACTTCTTGATTGTTTTGACAGAGCGTCGCCATCTTCGCATGCGGAGCAGGCACACTTGCATGCGCATCCACTGGCACACTACCCTGCGAGATATCGTTACGTCCAAACACGAGACTAGATGACTACAGACGACTTTGTTCCGGATGAAATCCCATGCATCGATTCGCAGTACGTCCAGCTGACATTGCGCAATCCACCGCCGAACGTATCGTTGAATAATAATAGCAGAACGAACTTGCTTTCTCAACCACCGTTTCGTGTACAAACGATACCAGCCCTGGATGCTGCAGCACACGTTCCGCTGGATTGTAAAAAACTCCATGAACGCTTTCTTTGTCACGAAACCTCGAACCATGCTCTGAATTTTTCTGGCAGCATTTCGTGACGTTCTTGGTGCGAATGCAAGTAACCTTTCCATATGCACACTCAACACGTACGGCACCTTGGGTCGCAAATGTCTAACTTCCATCGGGACAGTATTCCCATGTTCAAGTGCCTGATGATAGGCAGATCGTTTTCGAGTGAATGCGCCCTTCTTTCCACGGCGCTTGGCAAGATGGCTCCTCTCTTTGTTGCCGCGAAACAACGTTTGAATCCGCACTGCGGCTTGCTCTTTGATGCTGCCCAGTGTCATTCCAATTATTCTTCCTTTATACAAGTCTTGGACCACAGCAAATCCCATTTCTTTCAAGAAACTTGCTGTCGTACAGTTCAGACTATGCGGCACAGTGTTGTCTGTAGACTTCAAAACGTCGACGATATCTTGGGGAACGACGCAGTGCTCGACATCATGTACGGACATCTCCCAAGAATTTGCCAGGGGCGCAACTTTAAAACGGTTCGATACATCTTTGGGCGAGGAAAGTGCGCGTGTGAAGTCATCTCTTTGTCGTTGCCTCTGCTCGAGCAAGCTGTCACGCTCTTGTTGCTGCGTAATTGTGTATCGGAGGGAGTGAGTCCACATTCGAGCTATATCGGAAGATGGAACACCAAAAGTAAATGCTTCGCTTGATCCTGCCTCTTTAATAATCCAGCAAAACATGGGAAGACTGTTTTCTCCTTCTTTTCTTTTTTTCCGGCCAACTGACAAAAGATGCGCACCGCGGAGCCTAATAATCTTGATGGCTTTGGAGCTTGTACGACTAGCGTAACAGGCCAGCAACTCTGGTCCTGGATCCAAGACAACGTAGGCTCTGCCCCAGTGCAGCTTTCCTGAAAGTGCACGCGTCAAACGCGAGTTCAGACCTACTTTGCGAGGCAAACGCTTTTGAAGACCTGCATTAATGGTGCTTGAATCTGCAAACCCGTACACGAGAGTTTCTCCACATACGCTGTCTCCTTGTACCAGTGGGCGATAGCGGAGCAGATCAGGATCGAGAGGTGCCGAGGAGTTTGCTTTGGCAATATTTTCGCCAGACAGTCGATCTGCGGCTTGTCTCTGACCTTGCTGTGTTTTGTTGGGTGATCGTTGGGGAGATGATTGCTGGGGAGAAAATTTCTGCGCGGGCATTCGTTTGGGTGATGCCTTGTGAGGAGACAGTCTTCGCGGTGATTTTCTTTTTGGTGATTTTTTGTGGGGAGAAAGTCGCAGCGATGAAGAAGACGAAGACGAAGACAGCCGTGACAACGTTCCAAACGTTTCCGCGGCACCATCGACTTCTCCTGTAGGAAGTGGCGGACCATCATTACCTCTCCACACTGGTGGAGTCGAAAGAGTTCGGCGAGATAGAGGAGACAAGTAGCCGTAGTTGTACACTGACAGCGTTACATCGTCTGTTGGATCTGGTGGTGCTTCCCACGTGCGTGCAGCAAACAGCTCGTCTCTCAGAGCGTTTGCACGTTCGGTCGCCTGTATTGTATTTTGAACCATCTCATCATATTCACGGAATGCCTCCAAGGCAGTACTTTCAGGAATGTGATCGCTTGCCATTGCTGCTGCGTGTATGCTATGCTAGCTTCTACTTCATCGCATGGTGTGACATCGAACTAACAGCATCTCCAGTCTAGTTTACTCACCAGCAATGTTGAGTGGAAAAAATGACACAGCCGTTGTTGAAGTTTGTGAGTTTGTGCGAGTCGAGTTGTGCAGTATGATGTGAAGCGCCGTTGAAAAAAAACTGGGATCTGGGATCTGGCTTTCAACCTTTTCAGCTTTGCTTTCCACAGGCTTTGTTGTGTTGCTTTGCTTTTCGATTTGCGCTTGTTGCTTGCTGGAATTTTCAATTTTGGAGAAAACAAATTTTTTTTTTAATCGCAAACGTTACGTTAGCTACCGTCGTAAATAACACGTAAGTTTTTACACACTTCTGGCACTGGCAGAGCTGCACAAAGTGGACGTGTAACTGCAACTCAGCCATGTCCAAGGTATGGTCAGAGAAGAAATCGACGACGCTGTTGCTCACTCGACCCGACACGAATGCCTCCACTCGTAGTTATGGATCTTCCCGTGGTTCGCCAGAGCGTCCTTCCAGAGACGGTAACGGAAAGAAGACCAAGTCGGTCTCGCGCCAGTCGCAACGTGCGACCATGGGCGAAACAACACAGACGTACGGCGCCATCACCCCATGGCCTACGTCTCACACGCTGTGGGAGTCTGCGAGACGAGGAAAATTTGATGAAGTCAAGCATCTGGTCGAGGGTCATGGACAGCTGAACAACATAAACGTCAAGGGTTGGACGCCGCTCCACGTCGCTGCAAGGAGCGACAAGCCTCACACAGTAGATCTATTGCTGAGATCAAAGTGTGACTGGAGCATTAGGACCAAGGGTGAGAAGAGTGCACTCGACATTGCAATCGAGAACAATAATCACGAAGTCGTCCGCCAGCTGCTGCGACACATTGATATTACGATACCACAGTGTGAGAGGCTGTCTCGAAATGCAGCAAGGAAAAGAAGGTACCAGCTTCAAGAAGTATTTCGTCGATATCTTAGTCGGCTGAAAGCTGGTGAAACAGTCAAGTACAAGCCACCTCGCAACGAGGACATTGATGCATTAGAACTGAAACCACCGCCAATCATTCCTGCCACCAATCGATTTGGTGAGGAGGTAATTTTGACACCAGCAGAGGAGGATCACATGAACTACGAGTTGGGTTCGTATGACAACCTTCGTGCCATCGCGCACAAAAGAGAGCTGTCACACTTAAGAAAACCAGTGTACGAATGGAACGGTCCAGAACTAGCATTTTGGATCTCAGAGCAACCACTTCTCGAGTTGGGTGCACATGAGTATGGTACTGCCATTCGAGAGGGTCCCGTGACAGGAGAGTTGCTGGCATCTCTCTGTCGAAGTGATATGGCATTGTTGCTCAGCAAATTGGGTTTACCAGTCAATCACAGAAAATTTGTGTTGAGAGACTTGGGTCGAAAAATGATGAGTGACAAGAGTTACGAGTTAATAAAAGAAAACGTACCAACTGGTTTTCAGAAGCTACATATATCAAGAAGATCAGCACCACTGTTCAAAATAATTGGTTCGGTATTGATTGATTTAGAGAACACGTCCCTGGTAAATTTGAGACTATTGATGAAAAAAACAAAAATTTCCAGTCGTGCATCTCTTCGAAAATTTGTGTTTATGACTCGAGACGGTGCGAGAATTGAAGAAAAGGAGGAGAAAAATTGGCTGGCAAGCAGCTTGCTTCCAGTCCTCGTACTTCGCGAAGGAACGAAAGAGGAAGAAGATGCAGCCAAAGCAAAGATTATTGAGGAGCGAAAGGAGATGATGAGGAGGAAAGCTGCGGAAAGAGAAGCAGCGAGAAAGGAAATGGAGGCCATCGCCAATCGTTAATACATTATAATTTTCAATTCTGAATGTTTTTTTGCTTTTAAACTTGTACTTTTATGTATGTGTACATACACTCTTGTACCTTCAAGGTATGCATATCTTGAGATACTAGATTATTGAGATATCTACATTATATATAATATAAATATATATATATTTATATAATACACATGATGTGAAACTTCATTATTCATTATTACATTTCGTATATAATATGCATACATGTACATTACCTATCTGGCAATCAAATGATGGTGCCCGCAAAATCTTGATTGATCGATATTTGACCACTTTCCATGACGGCAGCTTTTGCTTGGTAGTACTTGGCATGGCAGTCACCACCATCGCTCTCCATATTGTACGTCAAAAACACAGACCGACGAGATTCATTGGATGTGTTAAATCCAGATCGATGAGGAATGTAGGAGTCAAAAATGACAACGTCACCTGGTTGTGCCAGCACGTTGATGAAATTCATTGATTCCTCCACTTCTTTGTTCGTGACACCTTTCGTGTTGGGTAAAATTCCACGCTGATGTTGATGAGGAGCAACTTGAAGACATCCCTTTTCAACTGTCGACTCGTCAATGGCAATCATTGCCGTAATGTGATACTTTGCCATGTAATCCTCCTCCATGGCAAATGCCGTGGCGTCCTGGTGGCACAAAAAACCTGCTCCACCTGGAAGCTTGAAGTTTATCTTGTCCTTGAACAGCACCGCCCTCTCGTTCACTCCGAAAGCTTGCGACACGATAGAAGCAACATCACCATTCCTGCAAATATCATTCCAATCTTTATGAACGCCACAAAAATTCTCCACGCGCGCAAGTCTTTCTCCTGTGGCAGTTGTCTCGTGATGTACTAGCCAAGGGAAGCAGTGATTAGATCCCTCCGGTAACGAAGCAGCGTCATTTGTAAACGTGCTCAACATGTCAGATACAGAGTCCGTGAAAAGATTTTTGACAATGAGAAACCCATCAAGCTTCCACTGTCGCAGCTGCTCATGGGACAACACGTATGTTGATGAAAATTGTGAGGCTGTCGGTGTGTCTGCAGTGGCACCCTTCGCAATGTTTCTTTCCATCACGTCAACAAATTTGTCAACTGAAGGATTCAGACGTGAAGGATCTTTCGCCGCTTCATCGTAGTTTCGCATTCTCAGAGCCAGATCAAAATCTGGATGTGACTCGAACACCACGCACTCCTCCTCGGTCAGAAGACCACCCTGGTGCATCAACGTCGTCCTGGATGCCTCCGTCAGTCCACGCTCGTACTCTGAATCGCGTGTGCACAAGTAACGTTTTGCGGTCACATGATTTTGTGCCACAAAGTAGATGCTTTCACTAAACCCTAAGTCACGCAGAAAATCTGCACCAACACCCTCGTGATCCACTGTGCCACAGCCATCCATGCCAGGTGGTGGTGGAGCACCACCTGCCTCGAGACCTAGCAGGTGACCAACATCATGCAACATTGCAGCCAGCTGACCCTCCTCGTTCTCACCAGCGTCAGCCGCTACTGCCGCTGCTTGGAGAGAGTGAGACTCGATGGTCATGGGCTCACCAATGTATTCAGACGCACCATGGTTTTGAAACAGGGAGAGAATCCGCTCCGTGGAGCGTGATTTGGTCGTGGTCCTCGTGGCAAGGGAAGAGAGAGCACGTTTGCTAGTGAACGTCAGCCTCTTCAAGCTGTGCATCATGTCTTCGCTACCTTCTGGAGGTTTTTTAAAAAAATTTTTTAGTCATCACGTGCGTGATGAAAAGCGTGATGAAAATTGCACAGAACTTTATTCTGTGCACTCCCAGAGCACAGCACTCCATCTCCACTCAAGCTTGGAAGAGAGATTTTCCAACTGACGAACTGG
>Ga0307994_1001974_pt1 | contig 11793 bp, 12 predicted proteins | sample EllFjometagen261_FD_203171 | JGI IMG/M metagenome (GOLD analysis project Ga0307994, IMG submission 203171) | Marine microbial communities from Ellis Fjord, Antarctic Ocean - #261 | ecosystem: Environmental > Aquatic > Marine > Unclassified | place: Southern Ocean | collected 2014-11-02
CCGCAGTTTCTTTTGGAGCGATGCTTGCCGCGTTAGCATTGGTCGTTTTACGTGAAATCACTACCACATCCGCACCCATATCGGCTAACATCATGCCAGCTAACGGACACGGCCCAATACCTTCAAACTCTATTACAGTAACGCCTGATAAGGGTTTTTTGTGCATATGATATTCCAATTAAACGTCTAACGAGCGAGCAATAAGCTCTTTCATAATTTCATTGGTACCGCCATAAATTTTTTGTACACGTGCATCTGCAAATAACCGAGTGATAGGATACTCCATCATATATCCATAACCACCATGTAGCTGAACACATTCATCAAGCACTTCATTTTGCACCTGAGAGCCCCAGTACTTAGCCATTGACGCAGTAGCAGGATCCAATGAACCATCAATAAGCTTAGCCACACAATCGTTGATAAAACTACGTGTCACCTCCACCTTGGTTTTCATTTCGGCTAACTTAAAACGGGTATTTTGAAACGCCATAATGGGCTGACCAAAAGCCTTACGTTGACGAACATAATCAATAGTCAGTTGTAAACCGCAGTCCATAGCACCTAAGGCGGTGATACCAATCATTGTCCTTTCCCATGGCAGTTGGTTCATGAGCTGATAAAAACCCTGCCCCTCTACTCCACCTAATAAGTTCTCAACCGGCACTCGTACATCTTCAAAAAACAATTCTGATGTATCATTGCCCTTCATACCTAATTTTTTAAGGTTTCTTCCGCGCTGAAAGCCCTTAGCGTTCTGAGTCTCTACAAAAATGAGCGACGTGCCTCTGGCACCTGCACTCAAATCTGTCTTTACTACCACACAGATGAGATCGGCTGTTTGACCGTTGGTAATAAAAGTCTTAGAACCATTAATAATGAAATTTTCCCCATCACGCGTGGCATGGGTTGCCACAGCTTTTAAGTCGGAGCCACATCCAGGCTCCGTCATGGCGATAGCACTGACCAGCTCACCGGAAACTAATTTAGGCAACCAACGTAACTTTTGTTGTTCCGTGCCGAAAGTCACTAAATAATGCATCACGATAGACTGTATGCCATAACCCCAGCTAGTGTCTGCTAGAGATGCTTGGGTATATATGGTGACCGCCTCAAACGACATATCGGCACCTGCTCCGCCGTATTCTTCCGGCACAGAGGCTCCCATAACGCCCGCCGCACCTGCTTGGAGCCAAAAGTCACGATCCACCACCCCTTGCTCACACCACTTTTCAATATTAGGTACCAAAGCCTGCTGCATAAAACGTTCAACAGCGTCTGCGTAAAGCCTATGTTCGGTGGTAACCCAGCTAGCTGTGTCCGTAAAAAGGGCCATGATAATACTCCTACAAGTGGATTACACAAGCTCCATCATCGGCTCATCAAGTGCCGACAACTGCTCTCTTAATTCTAAAATATGTTCGCCCCAATAACGCTCTGTGTTAAACCACGGAAAACTGTGAGGAAAGGCTGGGTCTTCCCAACGACGCGCTAGCCATGCGGCGTAATACATCATCCGTAAGGTTCGCAAGGGTTCAATCAGTGCTAACTCTCGTGGTTTGAAGTCATAAAACTCATTGTAGCCTTCCACTATTTCAGACAATTGTATGCGCTGCCGGTCACGATCACCTGACAACAACATCCATATATCCTGCACCGCTGGGGCCATGCGTGAGTCATCAAAGTCGACAATGTTGGGTGCATCATTGCGCCACAACAAGTTACCACCGTGGCAATCTCCATGAACTCGAATGTAACTGACTCCGTCGGCTTGAGCAAAAGCGACATCAATACGGACTAACAAGTCAGCAGTTAAACTATCATATGCAGGCTTTAGTGCTGCGGGTATGAAGTTTTTACTCACAAAGTCAACACTATCGTGACCGAAGGTTTGTGGGTTAATGGATGGTCTGTATTTATAATCTTCTACCGCCCCAAGAGCGTGTATCCTGCCCAGTAGCCTGCCCATTGTGTACAGGTTATCAAGGTCGTCCAACTCTGGGCCGTGTCCGCCTTTGCGTTCAAATAATGCAAACTGAAAGTCTTCATAGGTCAACAAACTATCACCTTTGCCGTTAATCAACGGTGGCACGACGGGTAGTTCATAGTCCGCTAAGGCAATACTAAAGCGATGTTCTTCCAGGATTTGATCGTTAGACCAACGCTGCGGTCGGTAAAACTTAGCAATGACGGGCACCGCTTGATCTTCAAGACCAACTTGATAAACACGATTTTCGTAACTGTTCAACGCCGATATTCGTCCGTCACACTCGTAGCCTTGGCTTTCAACAGCGTCCATAATGTAGCTCGGTGTTAATATAGAAAATGGGTGAGTTTCGTTACTCATAGTAGCCACTAGTTAAAAAACAATGCCCTAGTATATCCTAAGACCCAGTGGTCATCTTATAACTGAGCAGGCTAATAGCACCCACAACTTGACAAAAGCCCTCCTTAACCACGACATTAAGACTTACATTCTACTTAGCCACGGAATTTAGTATGCCCTTAGCCTACATTTATGATGCTGTTCGCACCCCTCGGTCTAGAGGAAAAGCGGGGGTTGGCAGCCTTTACGGTGTCAAACCTATCAACTTGCTTGCTGGATTACTGAAAGGCTTAGAGAGCCGAAATAAACTGGATACTAGCCTGGTAGACGATGTACTGATGGGCTGTGTCACCCCAGTAGGTGAACAAGGCTCAAACATCGCCAAAAGCGCTGTTATACACGCCGGTTGGCATGAGTCTGTATCGGGTTTTCAACTAGATCGTTTTTGCGCCTCAGGTCTAGAAGCGGTAAATACCGCCGCAGCTAAAGTAGCCAGTGGTATGGACGATTTAATTGTTGCCGGTGGTGTTGAAAGCATGAGTCGTGTACCTATGGGCAGTAATGGCGGCCCTTTTTTATCAGATCCTGAATACATTGCTAACAACCTCAGTGTTCCTCAAGGCATAGGCGCCGATCTTATCGCCACCATTGAAGGCTATAGTCGTGAACAGCTTGATCGTTATGCTCTTCAAAGCCAGCAAAGAGCTACCCATGCTAGGGATTCAGGTTGGTTTGATGGTTCTGTTATGGCTGTTACAGATACCATAGGCGGCACCATTTTGCAGCGTGATGATTTTATCAAACCCGATACTAGCCTTGAAGGGTTGGGAGCTTTAAGGGCTGCCTTTGCAGCCTTAGGTAATTATGGCTTTGATGACATGGCATTACGTAAGTACCCCCATGTAGAAACCATTCACCATGTCCATACCGCCGGTAATTCCTCAGGAGTGGTAGACGGGGCAAGTGCTGTTTTAATCGGCAACCAAGCAGTTGGGAAAGACCTTAATTTGACGCCACGGGGACGCATCATTGCCACCGCCGTGGTAGCAAATGACCCTATTATCATGCTCACAGGCCCAGGCCCCGCCGCTAAAAAGTGTTTATCTAAAGCAGGCTTATCTATAAAAGACATCGATCTTTGGGAAATAAACGAAGCCTTTGCCAGCGTAGCCTTACGCTTTATGAAAGATCTAGACATCAGCCCTGATATCACCAACGTTAACGGCGGAGCCATCGCCATGGGGCATCCTTTAGGTGCAACAGGCGGCTGTTTAGTTTCCATCGTGTTAGACGAACTGGAACGCCGAAACCAAAAACGCGGTCTCATCGCACTTTGTGTCGGTGGCGGTATGGGCATTGCCACCATCATAGAGAGAGATTAGCGCCATGCTTAAAGCAAACACCCCAACCATGCTCTTATTCGGGTATCGACAAGACTCTCAAGGTATCGTCACCATTACTATGGACATGGATGGCCCTATCAACTGTATGAATCTTGCATTCATGCCAATGCTGGCTAATACCGTAGAAAAACTGGAAGCTGAAACTGGGCTCACTGGCGTCATTATTGCCTCTGCCAAAACTACCTTCTTTGCAGGTGGCGACTTAAATTGGTTACGCTCTGTAGAACGTGAAGATGCACCTGAATTTATGGCCCACGTGGTGTCTATGAAGGCCTGCTTTCGGCGCCTTGAAAAACTTCCTGTGCCTGTAGTTGCCGCCATTAATGGCACTGCGCTGGGAGGCGGTTTTGAAATTTGTTTAGCTTGCAACTACCGGGTAGCATGGCAAGATTTAAGCGTAAAACTTGGCCTGCCAGAGGCTTCATTAGGCTTGTTACCTGGCGGTGGTGGCACAGTGCGAATGACCCATTTATTGGGTTTAGAGAAGGCCTTAGCGTTATTGACTCAAGGCCTAATAATGACTTCAAAACAAGCCCTTAACGCTGGCTTAATTGATGCCTTAGTTGAACATCAGACAGATTTAATCGAGCATGCAAAAAACTGGATTTTAGACCACAAAAATGATCCTGCCTCAGCACAACAGCCGTGGGACACCAAGGGCCATAAAATTCCTGGAGGCAACGCTAGCCACCCCTCAATGAACGGTAAAATAGCGGTGGCTAGCGCCCAAATACAACAAAAAACTCGCGGTTTATTACCTGCTCCAGAAATGATTTTAGACATTATAGTAGAAGCTGCTAGATTGGATTTTGACACTGCTCAAACTATTGAGACAGCCAAATTTGTTGAACTGGTTACTGGATCTGTGACAAAAAACATCATCACCGCTATGTTCTTTAACATGAACCAAGTGAAAGGCGGTCACAAGCGCCCTCAAGGTTTTCCTCGGCGTCAGGTTCAGCGTCTAGGTATCATCGGCGCGGGTATGATGGGCCAAGGTATTGCATACTCTGCTGCTATGGCAGGTATTCAGGTACACCTTAAAGACACCCATCTTGAAGCAGCAGAAGAGGGAAAAGACTACAGTCAAAGTCTATTACAGAAGAAATTGAACCAGGGGCGTATTGATCGTCATCAAATGCAGCACGTGCTCGATCATATTAACCCTACAGATCAGACTAAGGATCTAATTGGCTGCGATCTTATTATTGAAGCAGTGTTTGAAGATACACAGCTTAAACACCAAGTGTTACAAGAGCATGAATACCTGACCAACGACAATGGATTTTGGGGTACCAACACCTCCACTTTACCCATTAATTTTTTGGCACAAACCGCGACCAATAAACAGAGCTTTATTGGCCTACATTTTTTCTCGCCCGTGGAGAAAATGCCTTTATTAGAAATTATCTGTGGGGCGCATACCGATGACGCAACCCTAGCAAAAGCCTTTGATTTTGCTAAACAAATTAATAAACTGCCTATTTTGGTTAACGATAGCTTAGGGTTTTATACTTCAAGAACAATTGCTACTAAAATGAATGAAGCCTTACAAATGGTGGCAGAAGGGCTAGACCCTGTATTAGTCGACAACTTAGGTAAAGCCATGGGATTCCCAGTGGGCATGTTAACCCTACTAGACCAGCTAAAATTAGGCTTACCGCTACTGATTAATGATACCCAAGTGAGCATGGGGCTCAAAGATCCTCAACAACACGAAACTCCAGAAGGCATGGCCATGTTAAGGGAGCTAGTAGAACAACACGATCGCCAAGGTCGTATTAGTAATAAAGGTTTTTATAATTATGACGATAATCAAAAACATATTTGGTCTGGCCTTAAAAAATGGCTAAACCCAGAGTATTCCATTCCCCATCAAGACATTAAAGACCGCCTATTATTTAGGCCAGTGATAGAGACTTTGCGTTGTTTAGAAGAAAACGTGTTGACCAATGTAGCTGATGCCAATATTGCTTCTATTCTCGGAATTGGTGCGCCCTTATGGACCGGCGGTTACGCCCAATTTGTTAACACTTACGGCTTAACCGAATTTATTGTCCGCTGTGATGTATTAGCTCAAGCCTATGGTGCACGGTTTAACGCACCAGATATCGTTTACCAATATGAAAAACTGGGGAAAACCTTTGTATAATCTAGGTTTAGCTCCGTATAATATGGTGCTTATTAAGCCCGTTAAATCAGGGAAGTTATAATGACTGCGACTAATGCACTCCAGTTCCCCATTAGCGAAGCTCCTGCCATGGGGCAACCTTTGGCTGTTGCCGAAGGTGTTTATTGGTTACGGATGCCTCTACCCTTCTCTCTCAACCATATTAACTTATGGTTATTGGAAGACGATGCCGGCTGGACTATTGTAGATACAGGAATCAACACCTCCGCTTGCAAGGAGCTATGGCAGCAAGTGTTTGATAACCACCTTAACAATAAACCCGTGCATCAACTTATTGTCACTCATTTACACCCAGACCATGTTGGTTTAGCCGGTTGGATCTGTGAAATATGGGGTTTAGAGTTGAATATGTCCCGCACAGACTACATGGCATGTAGAGTGCTTATGTCTGACACTGGCAAACCTGCGCCTAAAGCAGCCATCAACTTTTACCAACGTGCTGGCGTAAACGAAGAACAACTAGACTCTTACAAAGCCAAGTTTGGTGGTTATGGCAAAGGTATTTATGTCATGCCTGACAGCTTTATACGCTTACAAGATGGCGAATCAGTCACTATGGCTGGCCAGGAATGGAAAGTTATTGTGGGTCGAGGCCATGCCCCCGAACATGTGTGCTTACTATGCCCAGCCCTGAATGTGTTTATTGCTGGTGATCAGCTATTGCCCTCTATTTCTTCCAACGTGAGTGTATGGCCTACAGAGCCCCAGTCAAACCCGTTAAAAGATTGGCTTGACTCATGTGCAATGTTGCAACAACGCATCCCGGCCGATGTGCTAGTATTACCGTCCCATGGACAAGTGTTTTTTGGTGCCCATCAACGCTTACAGCGGCTTATTGATGGTCATGAAAAGTCTCTTGTTAAACTGTTAGAGGCTTGCCAACAGCCGCAGCGTAATGTGGATTTATTTAGCCAGCTGTTCCGCCGCCCTATTACTGACGACGTACTCACACTAGCCGTAGGCGAAACCCAAGCCCATTTAAATTACTTAGTTAATAACAATAAACTCCAAAGCAGCTCCGACAAAACGGGTGCTACTTGGTATCAAACCATTTAAAAGAAGACCATTTTATGCACATCATTACCATCAACCGTGAACCTGTTGAATTATATAAAATCCTAAAGTTTGAATCTATTGTCGGCAGTGGCGGCGAAGCCAAGAAAAAAATTGGCGAAGGCTTAGTAAAAGTTAATGGCGATGTAGAAACTCGTAAAAGCCGTAAAATGGTTAGTGGTGACACTATAGAATTTGAAAAGCGTCATTACGAACTCAAGCTGCTTTAATCTGTGAGTATTCGTCGTTTCTTTGGGCGCTACTTTAATCCTGCCCATATAAGTGCAGGTTTTATTGCGCCCTTAGTCGGCTACACTAGCTCTGCCGCCATCATTTTTCAAGCTGTAAACAGTACCGGTGCTAGTGATGCCATCGTAACCAGCTGGTTCTGGGCCTTAGGTGTAGGTATGGGATTATCTACCATTGGCTTATCACTATTTTATAAACAACCCATTCTTACAGCATGGTCTACGCCAGGCGCTGCAATTTTAGTGACTAGTTTAGCCGGAGTGCCTTTAGCCGAAGCCATCGGTGCCTTTATAGTATGCTCTGTATTAATCACCTTAGTAGGGTTATCTGGCTGGTTTGATCGCATCATGTCTTACCTACCGCAATCTATCGCAGCAGCCATGTTAGCCGGGGTTTTAGTACCCTTTGCTATACATATGATCATCTCTTTAGAATCTCAATTAGCCTTGGTTTTATCCATGATGGTGACTTTTTTTATCAGTCGTGTGATTTGGCCAAGGCTTGCTGTTATGGTGACCTTGATAGTAGGCGGTTTTGTAGCTGCCTTGCAGAATTTAATTATTTGGCAGGATGTAAGTTTGCAAATTTCAAGCCCCATTTGGACCACACCAGAGTGGTCTTTGTCGGCGGCGATTGGTGTTGCCATACCACTGTTTATCGTTACTATGGCTTCACAAAACGTGCCAGGAATAGTGGTATTACGCAGTCACGGTTATGATGCCCCCGCGGCCCCTTTGATTACCTGGACCGGCATTACTGGTATTCTTATGGCTCCGTTTGGCGGTTTCGCCTTTAACCTTGCAGCCATTATGGCAGCTATTTGTATGGGTAAAGATGTCGACGTAGATCCAAAACAAAGGTATCGGTCTGCGGTTTGGGCTGGTTTATTTATTGTAGCTACGGGAGTGTTTGCAGCTAGCTTAACAGGGTTGTTCAACAGCATGCCCCAAGCATTAGTAGCCACTATCGCTGGTTTAGCGCTATTAGGTACCATAAGCAGCAGCCTTACTACCTCACTCGCTACGGAAGTAGAGCGAATTCCCGCTGTGATTACTCTAGTCACCACGGCTTCTGGTGTGGCTATGTGGGGCATTGGTAGCGCCTTTTGGGGTTTAGTATTGGGCGGCTTGGCACTATTCATTCAGCGCTATTGTTCTCCTATATCTACTTCAACTAAAACCTAGGGCTAACCCAACCCTCAATGTATCTGTTAATCATAGACTTAAGGCACTTATAACCGCTACTATGCAAAAATAGCCAAACCTGCATCATTCAAAAGCGTCCTTATATGAAAACTGTTTACTCATTCGACCACATTTTACGCAATGCCAAAACAGAGCTCGCCGGAGGCCAATTGGTTACCCCTTTTGAGTGCCCTCAACGAGCAGATTATATTTTAACCGTAATTGCGTCTCAACAGTTAGGTGAAATAGTTCCCCCTACACAGTGGCCAAGAAGTTGGGTAGAAAGCGTCCATGACACGCACTATCTCACTTTTTTAGACACAGTATGGCAACGTTGGGTAAACGCCGGTAATCAAGGCGAGGCTATCCCCAATGTTTGGCCTTCTCGCTCCATGCCTAGCCAACGAATCCCAAGACATATTGACGGCCAATTGGGCTATTACAGCTTAGCTGGTGAGACCAGTATTAGTGAAGGTACCGCAGAAGCGGCATGGGTTTCGGCTAATGTGGCTTTGTCCGCTGCAGAACTATTGAATCAGGGTGAAAATAGCGCCTTTGCTCTTTGTCGCCCACCCGGGCATCATGCATCAAACGACCAATATGGTGGTTACTGCTTCATCAACAATGCAGCCATAGCCGCCCAAAAGCTACGATATGATGGCGCTAAAAAAGTGGCTATTTTGGATGTGGATTTTCACCATGGTAATGGTACCCAAGATATATTCTACCAACGCGATGACGTGTTGTTTTGCTCTATCCATGGGGATCCTATGGTGGCTTTTCCATATTTCCTTGGATTTGCCGATGAAACGGGTGAAGGCCCTGGCGAAGGCTTCAACCTTAACATTCCCCTGCCACGTGGCACGCCCTACTCAATATGGCGCGCAGCACTTTGCAGAGCGATAACAAAAATACATAGTTACGGAGCAGACGCTATAGTCATTTCTTTGGGAGTGGATACCTTTGAGAAGGATCCTATCAGTTTTTTTAAACTCAAAAGTGATGACTTTATAGATATGGGGCAAACCATCGCCGGCATGGGCTTGCCTACCTTGTTTATTATGGAGGGAGGGTATGCTGTAGAAGAGATTGGCACCAATACTGTTAATGTACTTAAAGGTTTTGAAAACCTAGTTGGATAGTCGTTATTTGGTCTATGATTCAAGCATTAAATAAGGCAAGATGTGTTTTTTCAATTTCACAATAAGAGAATAATGCCATGCTTTCAGTCACTTCTTACTTCGACGATAATGTTAAATCCATCGCTTTTCAAGGTAAAACCTTAGCTACTACAGTAGGGGTAATGGATATAGGTGCATTTACCTTCGGCACTAGCCAATATGAAGTCATGACCATCATCGATGGAGAACTTGAAGTTAAGTTACCCGGCACTAGCAGCTGGAATACCTTTACTAATGGGGATCAGTTTGAAGTAGAAGCGAATAGCAGCTTCGAGGTTAAAGTTGTACGCCAAACGGCTTACCACTGCACATACGAATAAATTCTACCCCGGCCTTGCAATTACAGCGTTCGACATCATATTAGAATTAACTAAATAATATCCATTAGAGCCTAAGCCGATGTCTACTATTACCAGCCGTTGCCCGCATTGCCAAAAAAATAATCGCTTGCCTGCAGAACGGGTTAAAGACGAACCAACTTGCGGCGCCTGTAAAGAAGCTTTATTTTCTAGCAAACCGGTTGCTGGCACCAGCGCTAATTTCAACGCTATTATTCAAGGTGACAAACCTGTTGTGGTTGATTTTTGGGCGCCATGGTGTGGCCCCTGTGTTGGGTTTGCACCCGTCTTTGAACAAGTAGCCCAAATACAGTCCAATCTTCTTCGCTTTGTAAAAGTAGATACCGAAACCGAAAAAATGCTGGGTTCTCAATTCAATATACGTAGCATTCCTACCTTAATGGTCTTTAAAAATGGTAAGGTCATAGACCAACTCAACGGAGCATTGCCAAAGCAACAATTCGAGCAGTGGCTAAATGCGGCAGTGAATAAATAAGGCTGAAACTCGAACTTTTCAGCCTTTTCAACCTATCGAAGCGAAACGGACGATGAAAAAACTCAAGAATGAAAAAGAACTTCTCAAAAAAGCCATCACCCTAGGAGCCGTTTACGCCAATAAGCGGGGTGTTGCACAATTCGAAGCCACTGATTCTGCGGCCAATAAGATAGAGTATATATACCGACTGCTGGTACACGATAAACTTATTCAGCCACTGCCAGAAAACCAGGTCTCCCAACCTAGCATGCAACACAAACTCGCTTTATGGGTCGATCGTCAAATCAACCCTTAAGGGCACCGCAAAGAGCTAAAGGAAGCTAAGCTATGTTCCAAGATCAGCAACAACCCTACGTCATTGTAGAATATCACCATCAATGGCTAGAGATCACGCTCAACCGCCCTGAAAGCTTCAACGCCTTGTCTCAAGAGATGATGCACCAGCTACAACTTGCTATTAATGAAGCTAATCAAAACGATGACCTAACTTGCATTATCATCAAAGCCACTGGCAAAGCTTTTTGTGCAGGGCATGACATCAAACAAATGCAGGCTCATGCTGAGCAAGATTACTACCGAGAATTATTTCATCAATGTAGCCACCTTATGCAATCAATAGTGGAATGCCCCATTCCTGTGATTGCCCAAGTACAAGGTGTAGCTACTGCAGCTGGTTGCCAATTAGTAGCCAGCTGTGACCTTGCTATATCCTCTGAAAGTGCTCGCTTTGCTGTCTCAGGTATTAACTTAGGCCTTTTCTGCTCTACCCCAGCAGTCGCTCTTAGTCGCAATATTCATCCAAAGCAGGCTATGGAAATGTTATTAACAGGGGAGTTTATCAGTGCCGCGAAGGCTCAAAGTCTAGGTTTAATCAATCGAGTGGTTGCAGACGATGAACTCACAGTGGCCACCCGGGAAATGGCAACCAAAATAAGTCAAAAAGCTAGGGCCGCTGTACGCACAGGCAAAGCTATGTTTCACTCTCAGTTGGGCATGGCATTAGAACAAGCCTATGAGTATGCCTGTAAACATATGGTAAACAACTTAATGGATGAAGAGACTCAACGCGGCCTCAATGCCTTTGTAAACAAAACGCCTAAAGGTTAAGAGAGATAAAAGGGATAACAGTGCAAGAACTCATACAAATCATCGATTTTGTGAAAGAAATTGATCAACTTAAAGCAGTACTCAGAAAAACCCGTCCATTGGGCATGGAGCGTTATGAAAACTCCGCCGAGCACTCATGGCAAGTTACCCTAGCAGCACTGGTCCTGAAAGACTACGCAGCACAACCTGTTGATATTAATCGAGTGTTACGCATGCTCTTGATCCATGATCTATGTGAAATCGATACAGGCGACGTGATTGTATA
>Ga0307994_1001978_pt1 | contig 11785 bp, 8 predicted proteins | sample EllFjometagen261_FD_203171 | JGI IMG/M metagenome (GOLD analysis project Ga0307994, IMG submission 203171) | Marine microbial communities from Ellis Fjord, Antarctic Ocean - #261 | ecosystem: Environmental > Aquatic > Marine > Unclassified | place: Southern Ocean | collected 2014-11-02
TAATAAAATCTGATGTAAGTAATGATACCAATAAGTTTTATTCTAACGAAGATTTTTTAGCTAATAAGACAAGTACGGTTCAAGACTTAGTAGAGTACCCAGGCATTACAGATTTGATGGATGCTCGTAGTACCTATCTGCTAAACTATACAGGAATATCTCCGATAGGTGCTCCTAGTATTGCAGAGCCTTTAGATACTAAAAGTGAGACAAGTTTTCAAATCACTTCGTCAGTGACGTTAGCATCTATGGTCTATCTTTATTACAGAGATGAAATAGGAGGACTATTTAGTAGAATGGAGATGAAGGATGATGGATTAGCTGGAGATGATCAAGCTATGGACGGTATTTATGGAGCTAGCATCTCTTCTTCAAGTGCCAACTTAGATTACTATGTATATGCAGAAAACGATTCTGCAGGAACTTTCTCTCCGAGCAATGCCGCGTATAATTTTTATGAGATAAGAAAAGAAAAACAACTGGTAATCAATGAGTTTTGTGCGTCAAACGCGACTATTACTTCTGACGAAAATGGAGATTTTGAGGATTGGATAGAAATATATAATAATGCTGATACGAGCATCAATTTACTTGGATATACACTCTCTGACGATATCAATGATCTTAGGAAATGGAGTTTTCCTGATATTAGCATATCTCCTGATGAATATACCTTGGTATGGGCAGATAATGATGATGACGGACCGCTACACGCAAGTTTTAAACTTGCTTCTGGAGGAGAAGCCGTATACCTATCTCTAAATGGGGAAATCGTAGATGAAATAATCTTTGGTGGTCAGACTACAGATATTACGTATGGAAGGTATCTGAATGGAACTGGACCGTTTACGCTAATGGAAGCATCTCCAAATGCCGTAAATGACGGAAGAAGATTAGACATAAAACGGATCGAAGAGAATATTATTAATGTTTTTCCAAATCCGGTTGCCGAGAAAGTTTTCGTAGAATCAGATATGTCTGGAGAATTAAAAATTATTAATTCGCAGGGTAAGATGTTGTACAAAGGGTTAGTCAATGTAGGATTAAACACGTACGAAGTAGTAAACCTACGTAATGGAGTTTATTTTATTATCCTCTATAATGGACAAAATAGAATTACGAAAAAGTTATTAAAATTATGAAATTAGCATCTACGATTCTGTTTATAGTATGCTCACTATCAGCGGCACAGGCCCAATCTTTCAAATCATATACGGACCTGGATGGACTCCCAAGTAAAAATGTACTCAGTCTAGCCAGTGATGGCAATGGTACTATGTGGTTTGGCACTCAAAAGGGCATAGCCATTTTTGATGGCAATACGTGGGAGGTGATGAATACTACTACACATCCCGTTCTGGCTAATGATAATGTATCGTCTATTCTCATAACGAGTAGTGGGGATGTATGGATAGGAGGAGACTACGGAGTCAGTAAATACTCTGGAAGCACTTGGACTAGCTATACTACGTCAGACGGGCTTGGAAGTAATCGAATAACTAACCTTACTGAAGTAAGTAACGGTGATATTTGGATAAGCGATTTTAACGGAGCTACGCACTATGATGGAAGTACTTTTACAGCATACAAGTCTGCTGACGGGTTGCCTTTTGGTGGAGTAGAGGATATAGTAGAGATCAAAAATGGAGATATTTTGATGGCCACTGGATTAGGCGGACTAGCCTTGTTTGACGGGACAGACTTTACGCTAATTACAGATTCAGAAGGTTTAGTAAGTAATAGTACGACTGCTTTAGCGGTAGATGTTTCTGACAATCTGTGGGTAGGCACTTCTAATGGAGTCTCGGTTTTTTCTGAAGCTATAGTTTGGCAAACGAACCATACTAGAATGTATGAAATGCCAATGCCGGACACATTGAATCCTATAGAAGATATCGTGGTAGATTCTAAAGGAAATGTGTGGACAGGCATATATGTAGATTATCTAGTTACCGTTGGAGGTATTGCAAAATTTGATGGCTCTACATGGACAGACTATGACGAGACTGATGGTATGGTAGGCCCGACGATAAGAGCTCTTGCCGTAGACGAAAATGATGCCATCTGGGTAGCAACTAGCTCAGGTGTGACCAAGATAGTAGAGGACGGAGCAAGTTTAAAGTTCTTTGCTCAAGAAAGACTAAACGTGTATCCTAATCCCGCCTTAGATAGGCTAAACATAGAATTAACAGCTACGGACAAGGACAGCGAAATACGACTGATCAATTCACAGGGTAAGGAAATCTACAGGAATGAAAACAATAATATGTCAAACGTTAAAATTGACGTATCTAGTTATGATTCAGGAGTATATACTCTTTTAGTTGGAAATAAGGTTTCTAGAGTGCTGGTACTGTAGTTCTAAAATCCTTAATGTTTTAGTTTGTTGTGGATTTTGTCGTTGCTAATAACTCCCTTCCACAATCACTTTAACAGCTTCCGGAGTTACAGCTTTACGCTCACCTATAGCTACCCAGCCACGCTCACGAAGAGTTTCGCTTACTTTCTCAGCAGTACCTTCATATTGGTCGGTATAGTCAGATAGACGAGTAGGGATATCCATAGAGTGGAAAAATTCTTCTGTTTTTGCTATGGCAACGTTAGCTTTCTCCTCTACAGTTCCTTCTGTGATATTCCAGACTCTTTCGCCGTATTGGGCTAGTTTTTCTTTTTTGTTATCCAAGAAGTGTGCGTAATGTCTTGGGGCTATAATAGCAAGTGTACGGGCGTGATCTATGCCATAAAGTGCGGTGAGCTCATGACCTATAGCGTGTATCGCCCAGTCGTTTGGTACGCCTTTTTGTATGAGTCCGTTCAGAGCCATAGTACAGCACCACATAAAGTTAGCAGCAATAGTATAGTCTTCAGGATCTTTCATCAGCTTAGGAGCCGTAGTTACCAAGCTACTCATTATGCTTTCGGCAAATCGATCTTGTAAATCTGCACCTATCGGGTAGGTCATATACTGCTCCATCACGTGAGTGAAAGCATCTGTTATCCCATTAGCCAACTGACGTTGTGGTATACTAGTCACTACGGTAGGGTCTAATATGCTAAATTTAGGAAACAATCCTGGTCCACCCATTCCAAGTTTTTGGCCTATTTCTCTGCGAGATACTACGGAGCCGCTATTCATTTCTGTACCTGTGGCAGGCAGTGTAAGCACGGTACCAAAGGGCATTCCTACTTCGGTGCGAATATTTTTAGCTAGTATATCCCAAGGCTCTTCACCTTCATACAGAGCGGCCGATGCGAGAAACTTAGTTCCGTCTATTACCGAACCACCACCTACGGCTAGCAAGAAATCTATTTTCTCAGATTTGATAATCGCTAAAGCATCTAGTAGCACTTCGTACTCTGGATTAGCAGGTATTCCGCCAAACTCTGTATAGTCAAAATCATTGAGAGCCTCAGTCACTTGCTCGTAGATATCATTTTTTTTGATACTACCTCCGCCATAGAGCACAAGTATATTAGCACCTGCAGGTATTTGAGATTTAAGTTTGGCTATTTGTCCTTTTCCAAAAAGGATTTTTACTGGATTTTGCAGGTCGAAGTTGAGCATATTTTAGTTAACAGTTGAATGAAAATTTGGTTGGACGAATTTAAGGAAGTAAATGGGTCATGAGCTATGAAACCAACTCCTTCACTAGAAACCTTGCAAACATCTCTTCGGAATACCAATTGTGCTTTTTGGTAAGGGCAATTGCCTTTTTGTGGTGCTCACCGCGATAGGCGAAGTTCATGAGACTTTCTTGGTTATCCCACAGGCTGAATGTTGCCATTTCTAGAAGAGGAATGTCTCCTATCCCCTTTGTAAAGAGTAGGCCAGAGTTCCCGTTTAAGTCTTGGTGAGACTTGGGCACGTAACGCCAAAAGCGTATCATTTTACTCCATTTTATAGATGCTCTGGTGATTACGCCCACATTATTCTCAGGACTTACCTCTGTATCCTTATCTGCTACGAATGGTACTTTACCATCCCAAGTTCCGTGGCATTTTATGCAGGTAAGGTGATAGGTGACTATCTCGTAGCAACGCTCGTTGTAGGATTGATAAAATGGGTGAAGGTTAAAAAAAGCAATGGCGTGCTGTTCGGTTTCCCAATTAGCTAAGAAGGAATATTCTCCCCAGTCTGGTATTATGCTGAATCCTTTCTTACCTGTACCCATAAGTTTATAGAATGTTAATCCTGCAGTGTCTTTAAGCATTTTATGACCCATGCCCATCATTTTAAAAGCCCAATATTTGTGCTCTTGTAGTCTAAAGAATGTGATGGTAGTGTACACGGTACAATAGTAACAAGCTCGAAGGTAGTTTTGATTAGAAAGAGAGAAGTATTCGCAGAAAACTGTAAATTCGCCTAATGTCAAATTTCATTGTCAAAAGTCAAGCACACTACCAAGAGCTATATAAAGCAAGTATAGAAAACCCTGAAAAATTTTGGGGAGATTTTGCCGAGCAAGAGTTTATTTGGCACAAGAAGTGGGGTAAGGTTTTAGACTACAATTTACATAAACCAGAAATTAAATGGTTTGAAGGAGCTAAGCTCAATATTACGGAAAACTGTATTGACAGGCATTTGGTATCTAAAGGTGAGCAGACAGCTATCATTTTTGAGGCCAATGATCCTAAGGAAGAAGTTCTTCAGATCACCTATAACCAACTGGCCAAAAACGTAAATAAAACGGCCAATATGCTCAAAGAAAATGGAGCTAAAAAAGGGGATCGTATTTGCTTGTATATGCCCATGACACCAGAATTGGCCTATGCAGTTTTGGCTTGTGCCAGAATAGGAGCTGTGCACTCTGTGGTATTTGCAGGTTTCAGTGCCAAGAGTCTGAGCGATAGGATAAATGATGCTGAGTGTACTATAGTAATCACTGCTGACGGTGGCTATCGTGGCAGCAAAATAACTCCTCTCAAAGAAATCACAGACGAGGCTCTAGAAAGTTGTGCGTGTGTAGAAAAGGTAATCGTACTGAATAGAACCAATTCCAAAATAGCAATGGAATACGGCCGGGATGTGTGGTGGCAAGATGAGTTTGCAAAGGCAAGCGATATATGCCCAGCAGAAGTAATGGATGCAGAGGATATGCTCTTCATACTTTATACAAGTGGAAGTACAGGAAAACCCAAAGGAATGGTTCATACCTGCGGCGGCTATATGGTATATGCTAATTATAGCTTTCGCAATGTGTTTCAATACCAAGATGGAGATATCTACTGGTGTACCGCAGATATAGGATGGATTACAGGACATAGTTATATTGTATACGGACCGCTAAGTGCTGGAGCTACTTCGGTGATGTTTGAAGGAGTGCCAAGCTACCCAGATATGGGAAGATTTTGGGAAGTAGTAGAAAAACATAAAGTCAATATTTTCTACACTGCACCTACTGCTATTCGTTCATTGGCTACGTGTGATATGAATCTGGTCACGAAGCATGACTTGAGCAGTTTAAAAACACTTGGTACCGTAGGTGAACCCATAAACTTGGAAGCATGGGAATGGTATGATGAAAATATTGGAAAAGGGAATTGTCCGATAGTAGATACGTGGTGGCAGACAGAAACCGGGGGTATTATGATATCCAGTCTAGCTGGAGTTACCCAGGATATTCCGACCTATGCTACACTTCCTCTTCCCGGAATACAGCCTTGCCTTATGAATGAAAAAGGAAATGAACTGCCAGAAGGAGAGCAAGAGGGAAGGCTCTGTATCAAGTTCCCTTGGCCGAGTATGGCACGCACTATATATGGTGATCATCAGCGATTTGCTGACACATATTACAATACGTTTAAAGGCAACTATTTTACAGGAGACGGTGCCAAAAGAGATGCAGAAGGCAACTATAGAATCACAGGAAGGGTAGATGATATCGTCATAGTAAGTGGGCATAACCTAGGAACAGCAGAAATAGAAAATGCCATAGATGAGCATCCACTAGTAGCCGAAAGTGCAGTGGTGGGCTATCCACATAACATAAAAGGAAATAGTATTTATTCTTTCGTTACACTCAAGAATGATTTAGGATTTAAGACAGAAGATTTAGGACTTTTAGAGGTAGAAATAAAAGACTTAGTCTCTAAGACGCTAGGTCCTATCTGCAAGCCAGAGAAAATACAGTTTACCACAGGACTACCCAAAACACGAAGTGGAAAGATAATGAGACGGATACTCCGAAAAATAGCAGAAGGAGATATGAGTAATCTTGGAGATATTTCTACCTTACTCAATCCTGAGTGTGTGGAGGAGGTGATAAAAGGGAGGGTGTATGATTAGACTTTAGAAATTAGATGAGATCTAAACCCTCTTCAATGCCTCCACAAAGCTCTGCACCTGTATCTCAGTAGTAGCCCAAGAAGTAATGAGTCGTATGGCAGAAGTGGATTCGTCCATTTTTTTCCAAATATGAAAATCAAAGTTCTCACTCAGCTTTTCTATTGTACTATTTGGCAGAATTGGAAACAATTGATTGGTGTGAGTTTCAGAGAAAAATGGGAAGCCTTTGGCTATAAGTGCTTCTTTCAGTTTCGTGGCTTGCAGGTTTGCATGCTTAGCTAATTTAAAAAATAGATCATCTTTTAAGAGCTCATTAAACTGAATTCCGAGCAATCTACCTTTGGATAGCATGGCCCCTTTTTGTTTCAGGTGAAACTCAAAATCAGATTGAAGATCTGCATTATTTATAACAATGGCTTCCCCTATTAACGCGCCATTTTTTGTGCCACCTAACCAAAATACGTCTGTATACTTAGCGACATCCGCTAGAGATAAGTCACTTGTGCTAGCCATCAAACCGCTTCCTAGTCTAGCTCCATCCATAAATAGATAGATAGCATTGGCGTTGCAATAGTTGTAAAGCGATTTAAGCTCGTCTTTAGAATATATAGTTCCTATTTCTGTCGCATTAGAAATGTACACCATTTTCGGCTTTATCACATGAGGAGTATTTTGGTGATCACTAAGTACTTCCGTAATGTGGTCCACGGTTAACTTGCCATCCTCTGTGGCTATTGTATTTACTTTGTGTCCTGTGGCTTCTATGGCCCCTGCCTCATTGGTATATATATGTCCAGTGGTAGCAGCTATTACACTTTCAAAAGGTTTTAGGACCGCTGATATTACGAGTAGATTGGCTTGTGTGCCACCACTTACAAAGTGAACTTTAGATAAAGGGGAACCACATTTATTTCTAATTAGGTTTGATGCACTTACACAGTACTGATCCAATCCATATCCGTTTTGCTGCTCTAGATTTGTTTTGGTTAGTGCTTCCAAAATTCTTGGATGGCATCCTTCAGAATAATCGTTTTTGAATGATACTTTCATACGTGCAATTTTACGTTTTTATCGGAAACTACTTACCTAATTGCTTATCGAAAGATAGATCTCTAGGATCTAAATAATTCATAGAGAATAATTACAGTTCCTATGCATTGTAAATTGCATCCCTATTTAAGTAATCCTACATATTTTATTGACATTCCCTTTTTAAGGGATATAGTCGGCTACTATTCAGCCTCTACCGTCTTTTTAGACTTGCGGTAGGTGAATGAGTTAAAAATGTTTCTACGAGCAAATCGTTGCATCTTATCAGCGTTTACTAGCTTAGAAAACAAGGTTATGTTTACACCAAAGTACTCATATGTAGATCCGTCTGTAAATGAGATTTCCAGCAATAGACTCTTGTGCTGCATATCATCTATGAATGCATTTTCTAGTGTGTTATTATACTCATCTAGTCCTTTAGCTATCGTATCAGGAGCTATGCTCATCAGAAATGCATATCCATCAGTAATCTGACGGCTCATCTCCTCTGCTTCCTCTTTTTTAGTATCATCCGCAGTGTGTTTATCAGGGTGCCACTCTTTCACCAAGTTACGGTAGTTGGTTTTCAACTCTTTAAGGTCAATAGCCCCTTCTACACTGAATAGTTTTTTGTACTGATTGATGCGTTTCATTTTGCAATTTTTTTAAACGAGTGCAAAGGTATCTTTTATTGCTGTCCAAAGAAGAAAGTAAATTAGTACGTTTGCACTTCATTTTGAAAAGCATATTTTTACTAATTCTTTCGTACAGTTTCTTTTCTGTTTTCGCACAAAAACCTACACCTAGTTTTACTATTACAGAGACTAAGGATAAGATTACTATAGACGGTATTCTAAATGAACAAGTATGGAAAATAGGAAACAAAGCAGCTGATTTTTATATCAGTACGCCTATTGATACTGCATATGCTAAATCTAAAACGGAGGTAATGGTTACCTATGATGCTAAAAATATATATGTGGCCGCCATCTGTTATGATGAGCTTCCTGGCGACTATGTAATACAGAGTCTAAAGCGAGATTTCTCGTATCCCAGATCAGATGCTTTTTCGGTAATACTCAATCCTTTTAATGATAAGACCAACGGTTTTAGCTTTGCTGTAAACCCGAGAGGAGCACAGCGAGAAGGCAGCATAGAAAATGGAGGAGATTTTGGAGTCACTACTGCTTGGGATAATCTATGGCACAGTGCTGTAAGTCAGGGGGATGGTAAGTGGTTTGTAGAAATGGCTATCCCGTTTAACAGTATCCGTTTTAGCGAGGGAGGTACAGAGTGGAGTGTCAATTTTACTCGAAATGATTTAAAACGGAACGAAAGCTCGGCGTGGGCAGCCGTACCCCGAAATTTTAATATTGCAACACTCAATTATTGTGGTAAGTTACTTTGGGATAAGCCTCTAGAAAAACCTAAAAAATATGTAGCTATAATACCTTACATGAGTAGTGGGGCGAGCAAGGACTATGTTGCCGATACAGATGCCAAAGCTATAGGCAATTTTGGAGTAGATGCCAAGATAGCCATAAGCTCTAGTCTGCAGTTAGACCTGACGGTAAATCCAGATTTCTCGCAAGTAGAAGTAGATAGGCAACAGACTAACTTAAGTAGATTTAGCCTGTTTTTCCCTGAGCGTAGAAATTTTTTTATAGAGAATGGAGATTTGTTTGCCAACTTTGGGTTTAGGCAAATACGACCTTTTTTTAGCAGAAGAATAGGATTGAAAAATGGCAGCACTGTTCCTATACTCGGAGGTGCACGCCTAAGTGGTAAAATTGGAGATAACTGGCGGGTAGGAGTTATGAATATGCAGACGGATGGTGGAAGTGACGGTCCTGCTCAGAACTTCTCTGTAGGTGCTGTACAGAGACAGATAGGCAAAAGCTCCAACTTAGGAGTTATAGCAGTCAATAGGTCGAGTATCAAAGATGGGGAGTTCATTAAATCAGAATTTAATAGACTATTAGGAGCAGACTATAATTTTGCTACGCCTAATAGATTTCATAGAGGAAAGGTTTTCTTTCATAAGAGTTTCGGTGCGGATAAGTTAGAAGATAGCTATGCCCATGCTTCATGGTATTCGTACTCCACACCTAGCTTTAGTGCTATGTGGAATCACGAGTATGTGGGGAGAAACTATAACGCTGGAGTGGGTTTTGTGCCCAGGCTAGAGCGGTATAATCCACAACTAGATAGCATAGAACGTAAAGGTTATTGGAGGCTTGAGCCTAAGATTGAGTATAAGTTTTATCCCAAAAAAGCTAAGCATTTTATCTATCACGGGCCTTCTATTTATATAGATAGGTATATTGATAGTTCACTCAATCTCACGGATAATCGATTGAGATATGCCTACGAGGCTCAGTTTAAAAATACAAGCGAATTGTCCTTGTTTTATAATCGATGGTTCACCAAATTATTTTTTGATACAGATGTAACGTTTACAGGAGATTCTATAATAACCGCTGCCAATTATACCTATGATAATGTAGCAATTAGCTACGCGTCTGACCAGCGAAAGCCCATTAATTACGAAGCGAGTATTACCGTAGGAGAATATTTTAATGGAACTAGGTTCAATGGTAAGTTGGACTTGAACTACCGCTGGCAGCCATGGGGTACTTTTGGGCTTTCGTATAATTATAATAGTATCAAGATGCCACACATAAAGGAGGCCGTAGACATATCACTCATAGGTGCATCAGCAGAGTTATCCTTTACCCAGGCTATCTTTTTTACTACGTTTTTTCAGTATAATACACAAGCAGATAACTTCAATATTAATTCACGATTGCAATGGAGATACAGACCTCTTTCGGATCTTTATCTCGTCTATTCAGAAAATTATTTAGCCTCAGACTTAGGAGTAAAAAACCGAGCATTGGTGCTCAAGTTTATTTATTGGTTTCAGTAAATCATCCCTCTATTATAAAAATAGTAGGCTTCTTGTGCAGTTCTATCTCCCTAGGTTGCCATTCGGATACAGGTTTGGATATAATGGTTTCTTTGCCTTCTTTTTCTATGTCTACAGCCACACATAGTTTGGTATCTTTCTGTAGGTTTTTGATAAGGAAATCTAGAAACTGATTATTACGATACGGTGCTTCCATAAAAATCTGAGACGCCTTACGAGAGCGTGCTTCCATCTCTTTCAGTGCTATCATTCTGTCTCTGGAGTCTAAAGGAAGGTATCCGTTAAATTTGAAATTTTGTCCATTGAAACCGCTCGCCATAAGTGCTAGAAAAAGGGATGAGCTCCCAGCCAATGGAATCACTTTCACACCTTTGGTATGAGCATAGGCTACCACCTCACTGCCGGGGTCTGCTATAGCAGGCAAGCCAGCTTCGGAGAGCACTCCTATGGAGTGTTCGCCTATTAATTCATTGAAAAACATCTTGAAACCAACGTAGTTATTATGTTTATCTAGCTCCACAAATACGAAGTCATTTTGATGTGTTGGGTGCTTTATGGCTTTGAGAAAAGCCCTAGCTGTTTTTTCCTTTTCTACAATGAAATGGTTAATTTTATAGGTTTCCTCTATGGTACGATTCGGTAAGTATTCTTTGTCAAACTCCCCTATGAAGTTAGGTATAAGGTATAGTGCAGTGCTCACGTTGCAATATTACGCTGAAATCTCCCGTTATTTGAAATATCAAGTCTAAAAGCTCACTTCTTACCCTTTTTGCTTCTCTATTTTCGCTTTTATGACTAGCTCAAATCATACTAGCTGGAACATTTATGATATTTACGTCTGAGACGAAACACGAAGTATTGCCTACTAATGCAAGAAGGTCTAGTGTTACTCGTTGGATTATGGATGTGCCTATCGGGTTGACGTTTCTATAAAGAAGAGGTGGCTGCTTTCTTTATACTCCCTTCAAAAACCTCACCGCCACATCATTGAAAGTGTGCGGTTGTTCCACATTTACTACGTGTCCGCAAGCGGGAATCACGTGTAGGGTAGAGCTTTTGTGGTCTGCTACTATTTTGGTAATACTCGGCAAAAACATGTGGTCCTCTTCTCCCATAATATAAAGGGTAGGTATTCCTGCATCTTTAAATCGAAAATACTTGAGTAGTGGATTGATCTCTGCTACCAGTGTAAACCAACGTTTAAATTCTTTTTGGTACAGTTTCTTAGCCTCATTGATAAATAAGTTTCTACTCTCTTTATGACTCTTTTTAGGCATAATGATGTGAGCAAAAAATCTATAGAGCAATAAGTATGGCACTATAGATTTGAGCAATACACCAAGCTTCATGAGCACCTGACCACGCATGTTCATTTTCATAATAGCACCCCCCATGATCATACTGCGAGTGCGATCTGGGAAGCGTTCTGTAATCTCCCGAATCACTATAGTGCCAAGTGAGATCCCTACCCAATGAGTAGCTTCTATTTTTAGGTGATTAAGCACTTCTATTACTTCATCTCCTATGTTATCAAACTGGTA
>Ga0307994_1001981_pt1 | contig 11766 bp, 7 predicted proteins | sample EllFjometagen261_FD_203171 | JGI IMG/M metagenome (GOLD analysis project Ga0307994, IMG submission 203171) | Marine microbial communities from Ellis Fjord, Antarctic Ocean - #261 | ecosystem: Environmental > Aquatic > Marine > Unclassified | place: Southern Ocean | collected 2014-11-02
AAAAATAATGTTTGCTTATAGAATGTGACAATTTTTCTCCAATTTCATACATGTCAAAACGGGACATATTTTGAAATAAATTTTTCATGTTTAGCTTTATATCAGACGGGGACCTTCTTGGATTAAAAAATTGAATGGGATTATATTTTGCATTGTAAACAAAATCAACAATTTTGACATTCGCCTCTTTTGCCATTTCTAGAATGCTCGGTACCGTAAACGGAGTGTCTTGAGAGTGTAATAGCATGTCATACAATTCAACGTCCGAAAATTGTATATTTGAATTTCTAATTACAAAAGGATGATTGGCAGGTAATAGTTGCACTAATTGCTTTGTCATATTCAGACGATTGTGATGATTAGAACTGTGCAGTGGTACAAGTTTTCGCAGTGACTCCTGCAAAGAATATAACCCATGTTTTTGTCTACCATATAATCCATACACCATAACAAACAAGCCACCACCTTTTGTTAATGTTTTTCCTAAAGTTGCAAGACCACGAGCAGGTGATTCCAAATGGTGAATAACACCTGTAGATATAACAAGATCAAATCCTTTTGGTGCATGCTGCATGACAGTCAAATCTTGGTCGACATTCAATAAAGATCCTTGGACAAATTGGATACGATGTGAAACACCAAAGACTATAGCCTTTTCTCGTGCAAGTGAAATCGATGCGTTTGACAAATCAAGATGAACAATGACGCCTGGTACGTTGTTTTCTTCTAACGTTTGAGCCAAAACAGTTGACATCTTGGATGTACCTCCACCAGCAATGAGAACATTCAATCCTGTTTGTTGAAAGTTGCGTTTTCCACCCCAAAGAAAATGATTGAGTTCAAACAAACTTGTGCCGAAATATACTTTCGGTTCATTTCCAATCTCGCGAAATGGATATGGAAAAGTTTCATATTGTTCTGCAACGTTTTGTTCGGAGGTAGACAAAGCAGTGTGACAGAATGGAAGATGAGAAAACATGAGAATGAAGATGACACATGAGTAGAAGAAGAGCATGTTTTTGTTTCGATTTTGACTGTTGCTCGCTACTCGCTACTACATACACTTGTGCATTACTATTACTATTAAAATATATAACACGGTTTCCATCCGCAATTTTAACTCATCTATACACAGCCTGGACAGTACACTTCTGCTTCTGTGATTTTTGAGCACTAAATTTCTTTTATCGATAGTCCATTTTAAACTCCATACTGAACACATTTATTTTTGAGAATTGTTAAAATGTCGGAAATTAAATCAATTTTTTTGCCGTTTTTTTGGTGATTAAATTACAAATTCACTAGTATTTAATACCTGCAGCACTTCGAACATTTTGTTCTTGAAAATTTTTGGGGTCTTTTTGTCCCTTGATTTGGTTTCCGATTTTTGACCACCCATTTTTATAGTCATCCAAGTAGCCACCATGCAGAAGAGCAAACCAAAGTCTGGAAAAAAACGCAAGCGCCCAGGAAACACCCCGAGTGATCTAAAAAAAGCACCGAAAACATCAAACGACGACGATGTGGTTTTTGATTTGGCAAGCCTAGTTGGGATGGCACAGGATGCTGACACAGAATCAATTCAGCGTAACAGCAGCAGCAGCAGCAGCAGCAGCAGCAGCAGCAGCAGCAGCACAATGGAGACAACCAGCGGCATGTCAAACGAGGGCGCTCCTTTCACCATCACGAGTGGTAGTCCTTTGATCGACAGTTCTAGTGCGTTTGCTAGAAAACATCGGAAAAAAGAAAAAAAAGACAGGAAAAAGGACAAGAAGAAAGAAAGGAAGAACAAGAAGCACTGCAACGAACCCACCGTCACCACAGGCACGCAGCAGCAACAGCCAAGCGAGCCAAGCGAGCAAGGAGAGAGTGAGGCTCTGGACGAGGACGGTACCAACCCAGTAGCTTTCGGATCGCGTTCGAAACCCACCAAATTGCGCTACAGAGATATTTTGCAGACGGCCACGACTTCCATGCGAGCCAACGTCGTCCGTCGCGCTGCGGAGCCCGTCGCGTCGAAACCAAGCCAGCATTTGTTTGAAGATATCTCCTCCTCTTCTTCCTCCTCTTCCTCCTCTTCTTCCTCCTCCTCTTCCTCCTCCTCTTCCTCCTCCTCCTCCTCCTCCTCCTCTTCCTCCTCCGCTAACACGACCTCGTCAACGAAATCATTGTTGACAACCACCATCTCGACCAACAATCCATGGGAAGAATTGGGTCTGGATGCGCGTCTGTGTCGGCATGTTCAAGGAAATGGAAGAAGCGAGTTGAAAAATGGTCAGGAAGGAAAAAAAGGAAAGAGTGGTGGCAATGGTTTTGGATTGGCACTAGCAATACCCACACGAGTACAAAAAATGGCCATTCCTCAAATTTTAAAAGGTTCTGACGTTGTTGTCCGTTCTGAGACGGGTTCTGGCAAGACAGTCACATACTTACTTCCCATCGTACAGATGTTAGCGAGTATTAACACACCTCGAAGAGTTCAGCGATCAGATGGTACGATGGCAATCATATTAGCACCAACAAGAGAACTAGCGTTGCAGGTGCACGAGTGGACAACGCGAGTTCTAAAGCCGTACCCATGGTTGGTGACCGGCTCGATTACGGGTGGAGAGAGAGCGAAATCTGAAAAAGCTCGTTTGCGAAAAGGTTTGGTCATGCTGACATGCACACCAGGAAGATTGTTGTATCATTTACAAAATACGAAATCATTTAGTACGACGCAATTAAAATGGATGGTACTAGACGAGGCAGATCGTTTGATGGATCTAGGTTTTCAAAAGCAGCTGGCACAAATCTTTGAAGAGCTGAGTTCGCGACATCGCGAGATTGTTTCTTCAGCGTCCTCCAACTTTCCTTGGCAGACAATGTTAATCTCTGCAACTCTCAGTGACTCTGTGCGCGAGTTGGTAGGAAAGGCGCTACGGTCGCCAGTGTACGTAAATGCAGACGCACAATCATCATCTGCTTCGGACGGTAGTGGCACCATGGATGGTCAAATTCCACAACAACTCTCGCAGCACGTTGCCTTGGTAGACTCACCACATCGTTTGGTTTCCTTGATTTCGTTTCTGCGGCAGCAGATTGTTGCGGCTACTGCGGCAATTGCTGCTGCTGCCGCTGCTGTAGAAAAAGCAACAGAGGCAGCAGAGGCGGCACAGGCGGCACAGGCGGCAGAGGCGGTGGCAAAGAAAAACGACAAGACCGCTGCAACTATGACTACCTCTACTCCTTCTGGGTGCAGAATTGTCATATTTCTTGCAACGTGTGCTTCTGTAGATTTCCACCATGCTCTGTTAGGTGCGCTAGCAAACTGTGGCGGTGGTTCCAGCGGTGTTGCAACTGGACTGACCGACGTTGCCTCTTTGGCTGCTGTATTTCGTGGAAGATTGTACCGCCTTCATGGAGAAGTCAGCCAAGTAGAGCGTTCAAAAGTAAGTCGGTGTTGGAACGGAGCGTTTGTTGTTCTGTTGGTGGTAGTTCATGGTAGTGGGTAGTGCTGGTATTTACTTTTATTTTTCTTATTAACTCACACTTTCTTTCTCTTGGTGGTAATTTCCTTGTTCTTTCTTCCCACTTTATCTCTTTCTTTTCTCAAACTAGACGTTTCGTGAATTTTGTTCAGCAGACTCGGGAATTCTTCTTTGCACTGACGTTGCTGCACGTGGTTTAGATATGCCCAATGTCCATTGGATTGTTCAATATGACCCACCAACAGAAGTGACTGAATACGTGCATCGCATTGGACGCACTGCGCGACGTGGACGTGCTGGATCTGCTCTTCTCATGCTGCGCCCATGCGAAGCAGGCTACGTTCGTCTCCTTCATGATACTCTGCGCGTTGAAATGATTGAGCTTAGTCGAAACGCATTGATTGATGGTTTGTGTGAAAGTCATCACGGAAGAAGGGGAAGTTCAAGAAGAATTGAAATGGCAATTCGAATGCAGAGTCAATTACAGACACTTGTCGAAAGAGTCGTTGACAGTTCGTTAGATTTGCAGACAATGGCGGGTGATGCATTTCACAAGTCAGTACGAGCATACGCTTGCCATTCCAAAGATTCTAAACCAATGTTCAACATTCGAAGACTTCATTTAGGTCATGTAGCAAAAAGTTTTGGTTTAAAAAATCCACCCTCTAAAATTAAACGGTCAGAGAGAAGCGAAGCAAGAGGAGGCAAGGGAAAGAGCAAAGGAGGGGGACCAGGCTCAACGACGAGTACAAAGCGCTCAAGCAAGGAAGATGAGATTACAAATAACATTCAACCAATTGGATTGGATAAAAACAGTCAAAAGTGGACATCAACAAAAAAGGCAAAGTTTGCAGAATCAGAGTTTGGTTCATAAATACCTGTCCACACAAAATGTACAAGAAAGTTCCATGTTCTGCTGCGGGTTATTACCGAAGGGACCAAGGCCAAAGCAGCAACTAGAAGGTATCTTTAAAGGTACACATGTATGAATGTACCTACATAATTATATAATATGTATGTACCTTCGGTATGTAGTCATGATGTCATGTCATGTACCTTCGGTATCAACTATCAATATCAAGAGGAAGTTTCAAATTTATTTTTTTTGTGTACACGTTTTTAATACCATATTTAAAACCACTGTTGGATCTCTATGAACTTACCTGTAAAAAATCCGAGAGAGATTGCACTTGCCGCGACTCGTCAAGAGCTTTTGTTTTGCTATGATCCTTTGGCGAAGCCCAAAATTTATCAGCTTCCTGTAAAATTTTTTTCCTTTTCTTTTTGGTCAAATGCACAGAAACTTTCACAGCAATTCGAATCAAGTGTCGTCCCAGCGAAGATTTTTTGTCCCCAATGAGTGCCATTGGATCCTTCAATTCTTCAAGATCTCTTTCTACAGATAGAACATCCTCAAACAGATCATCAAGTTCTTCTGTATCTAGTTGATGAATGGCCAAAAGATTAGCCAAAATACGTACTCGACCAATTTTTCCATCCGAATCTTCCTCGATACCTGGGATACCCTCACAAAATTCTGATTCGACATCCAAATGAAATCTTTTTTGTTGTATGTGACCTTGTTGTATGTGACCTTTAATGTCGTTGAACAGTTTGAGCAGCAGATCACAGTCCATGTGAAGTCGATCAGCAGCTGGGTGGCATGAGTTTGCATCATCCATCTCTGACAACTCAGACTTCTCTGTCGTCGTAGGTTCATTGTGAGAATGATTGTGGGAATGAGAGGTGGATCCGCCATTCCGATTAAAAATACGTCTGAATGGATTGTTGACATCACCTAATCGATCTAAATGTAAGTAGCGCATGGTGTACTCACGACTTGTAAATTTCATAAGATGATTGACAACTCTTGTAATGAATGCTGCATGAAATACATCTCGCAGCATTGAAAAGACAGTTGGACACTCGTTTGAATCTTGTGTAAGAAAATCAATTAATGTTTTTGAGATTGTCTCCACCGTGCATGCATCGTTATTAATCCATGACTGCGTAAAAATTTCATCAAAAATGGACGAAGTGACAATCGTTTCTGACTCCGTAGCATTGGATTCATATTTTGAGGAAGAAGAGGAAGAGGAAGAGGAGGAAGAGGAGGAGGAAGAGGAAGAGGAGCCAGAAGAGCGACCAAACCGCTTGCTCTTTTTCTGCGCGATAGGAAACAGCTGGAGAACGTCGTCTACGTCTGCTTTTGGTGTCATTGTCATTCTTAAAGTTTCCTCGACGCTTTTGCTTGGAACACCTCCTCCTGTCAGGACCCCAAACACAGCCACAGCAAGAGCATCAGCAAAGTAGTATCGACCCTTTTGCAATCTTTCGTCAATATCTTCCTGCCGTTCTAAAAACTTAACCATGCATGATTCAAGTGATTCAAGTGATTTTTTAATACCTGTCGTCTCTTCAATCTCTCCTTCCTCTATTTTTTTCACTTGCATCTCATCGACGATATCACAAAAATTTTGCATCCAATCTTCCAAAAAATCAAAATCATGAATCATTGCACACAGTACCACTATTTGATTATCAACATCTAAATCTTTCAACCACGACAACGTTAGTGGATTTTTTCGCACGATGCAGTAGTGATCTAAAGCACTTAAAATCTCCATCCCAAACTTCACCAACTCAGATGCTGTGAATGCTCTTTCTTGCATAATAAAACGATACTGATCGTCTAACAAACGACATAAATCTCTTGGTGACATTGTGTGTGGATATTTTCCCTCCACAAAATCAACATCATCATCTTGCGGAATTTTTCGTGATGTATCGTTAGACCATTTACCAACATTCTCTTTCACACGATTCAAGTACACCTTAACGTAGTTGTCTGACAATTGGATCAACTTGTCTGTACATGCAACAGTACATGCAACACTTGGAACATCCTTCTTTTTTTTAAATATTCCACATATTTCCGTCTGAATTTTGGGATGTACATGTGACTCATGTTTTGCTGCATACGCACCCCATAATTTAGACGCTCCACGTAACCAACTGACCACACTCACAATGCGATCATTGCTTATTTTTTTTAACATTCCTTCATCAAAATCTCCATCTCCATCTCCATCTCCATCTCCATCTCCATCTCCATCTCCATCTTCTGCTGGTACTGCCTCATCGTCGCAAATATGCTTGTGTAACCTGTTCAGACATGCCACGGCGTAGGAACGAACGAACAGATCACGTAAGTTGTACCAAGGTGGAAAACACACAGATACAGCTTCCGTGTCAGCCACAAAAGTGGCTGCAGCATGATCCAGACCTGACATGACCTCGTCAAACTCGAGCTCATTACCTTTCTCTAGACGTGTCTTGTCATCTTTAGACAGACCACCGTCTACTTTTTGATGATACATTTTCATACCTTCGACAAAACGAAGTTGACATTGTTGCTTACATGCTTCGTCAAGTTTTTTGAAACAGTTCAGGCGCTCATTGTGGTTCATATGATAAAACCAATTCGCTGCTCTCTTGTTTAACTCGCCCTCAACGCAACGATCGCTGTTGTTGGTTTCTTTCTCAGTCATCAGAAACTGCAATCCGGACGTTTCGAGTTCTGACTCCAGTGCTTCAAACATCGCTCTTTGTCTGCTCGACGTTTCAATCATATCCGCTACCAGCACAAGACAATGGGGCTGTTTAACTGCAAGTTCAAAACAACTCGCCAGAATTCCATCCCTCGCGGTCTCAGAAGCATCACCAAGTGTTTTAATGTTCTTAGTGATGCTTTCAATAAAATGGTTTGTTTGCTCCTCATGCTCCGTTACCATTTGCGCTAAAGTATCGTCAGTAAAATTTCTTTCTTGCTCCCTTCTTTTATACTCGACAGTGGCTGCTTCCCATGACATACGAGAACTATGAGACCACGCCATCATGTCTCGAAACTCATAGTGAGCATGAGGCAAATGCTTTTCCTTGTCGACTTTTAAATCATTGATTAGATCGATAGCAGTTTTTGGAATTTCACGATAGCGATCAATTTCTTGAACAGTATGTGTTAAATTTTCTTTCACGAACGCAATTTGCTTCACTCGCTTCAGATCCTCCATGTCATCAAATCCGACCTCGCTGCATTCTCTTCTAGCATTATTTGTTACTTTTCTCAAACTTTGAAACTCCCCGGTAAGACTTTGCACTGTTTGTACTGCGATTTTGAACCTATTTGTTTGTTTTGATACTGCTGCCAGACGTTCGATTTTTTTTATAGCAATTTTCTTCTTTAAATCTTCAATGGACTGAGGAAGATCAGAAAAGTTTCTTTTCTCAATGATGTCAGCTGCTGCTCTCCAAAGTTCTTCCTCGTCGTCGTGGGACGACATGTAGTGCCACCTGTGCTGTGGGCTTCCTTGGGATTTCTCAGTCTTATGTGAATTTTGCGTTGCGAGATGGGCTGGGTTTTGAACCTATACATTTACTGGTTCATCCAAGCCAAGAAAGTGGGATTAGATGAGGCTTTTGTGGGACTTTTGGTTTTGGTGGGATTCACCAGGTTCAGGACATTTTGTTCAAACCTTCAAGGAAGAACACAGCATCTTTTCCTTCCAGAGACAACACCGGAGCGATCAGATTCACTCAACCTTGATTCGATTCACGCGCCTGAAATTTGCCGTGAAAGCCCTTGCGTTCCTTCAACCATCTCTCCATTTTTTTGTCTTTCCTCCCAAAAGAGAATCGTTCCTTTTTTACCGTAATCTTGGCCAGAAAATTGAAACAAAAGAATTATGACGAGTCTTTCAGCAGAACAGCTCGAGAGAATTCGAATCAATCGTGAGAATGCACTGGCAAAGAAGGCTGCAGCTCAAAAAAGACGTGCTCAGCAAAATAATGCAAGCGTTTACCAACCTCAGCAACAAGTGCGTGCAGCGGCAGCGGCAGCAGCAGCAGCGGCAGCGGCAGCGGCAGCGGCAGCGGCAGCGGCAGCGGCAGCGGCAGCGGCAGCGGCAGCGGCAGCGGCAGCGGCAGCAGTGTCACCACAACAACGCCAGCAACCCCAACAACACCAAGTACCACGCCAAGCTCAACCACGGCCGCATCAACAATCACCACCAAGGGTATTATCACAAGCTTCGCGAACAGCATGCGTACCACAAAATTCTTCTTCAGGTATCACAGCCCAGCAACGTGAGCGCATGAACCAAAATCGAGAACGGGCTCTTGCCAAAAAAAAAGCAGCGGCCGAAGCTCAACGGCAGCAGCAGCACCACCACCACCAACAGCACCAGCAGCACCAGCAGCACCAACAGCGACAACCGCAACACCAACACCAACAAAACCATCAACAGCACCAACAGCGCCAACACCAACAAAAACGGCAACGGCAGCAACAACAGCACCAACAACAGCAACAACAACAACAGCAACAACAACAACAACAACAGCATTCAAGAGGGCACCAGAGACCAGAAAGAGGTGGATTTGCTAAACCCACACCTCGTCCTAGAACTACCAACGCCACCAACACACCAGGTGCTCACCCCCTCCAACCATCTCCCAACTCGCCACTGCTCTTTAAACTTACCGGAAATGGTTACTCGCATCAAGGGAACATTTCTGATGTTCTTAACTCTAGTCACGCTTCTAACATGGCAGGAAAAGGGCAAACTACGTTACATCACATGTTCAAACCTCAACGAGGATCATCCTCCTCCTCGTCCTCGTCCTCATCCTCATCCTCATCTTCCAGTGGTCCACTGCCTCCACCTCCAGGTGGTTGGTGCGACGAACGTGTTCGTCTTCCCATTCAATCAAAACTCTCAGAGACACCTACTGTTCCCATTGACAAAACAAAAATGAAGACTTGGATCTACCCAACAAACTACCAAGTCCGAAAATACCAGCGTGTAATTGTCGAGTACGCCCTTCTCCGCAACACATTGGTCTGCCTTCCAACTGGTCTCGGCAAAACATTTATCGCAGCAGTCGTCATGTACAATTTTTATCGATGGTTTCCGAGTGGAAAAGTTGTTTTTATGGCACCTACAAAACCATTGGTCAACCAACAAGTGGCAGCATGCCACAATATTACAGGAATACCAGAGGAGGTGACAGCACGTGTGAACGGCTCCATTGCCCCTAAAATTCGCAAGAGGTACTGGAGTGAGAAGTCCATGTTCTACTGCACACCGCAGACGCTGCAAAATGATATTCAGAATGGTTTGGTTGATGTCCGTACCATCACTTGTGTTGTCGTTGACGAAGCACATCGTGCCTCGGGTAATTACGCTTATGTTGGTGTTATTGATTTAATTGATCGTATTAATCCATACTTTCGTGTGCTGGCACTCAGTGCAACGCCGGGCAAGGACATGGAAAAGGTACAAGAAGTCGTCCATAAAATGAAAATTACACACATGGAAGTTAGGACAGACGAAGATCCTGATGTTAAGCCATACATCAAAACAAAACTTGAGGAAGTTTTGGAAGTCTCTAACGCAAAACCAGGTACCAAAGTCGACGATATTCGTAAAAAATATTACTCTGCTGCCATTCAACCGTTTGTCGAGCGTCTCCGACGTGCAGGTCTGCCACTGCCTGGATCACTCAGCAAGGGTCAGGTGTTCCGATCGTATGAGTCGTTCAAAGCTGGGGGGCATCGTGGATGTCCACCTGGTACCGATATCTCGGCGTGTCATGAAGCGTTCAGTGCTCTGCTGTCATTGACGTATGCCTCCGATTTATTACAAAATTATGGATTAGAAGAGTTTGTAAAACAATTTGAAAAATTTGTCAATGATCCCAAGTCATCCAAAGGATTTCGAAGTCACTTGGTTCAAGATTATTCGTTCAAAAATGTTTTAGCGCGAGCACAACATCTGCTGACTACTGGAAGCTACGTGCATCCAAAGATGAAAGCTTTGTATCAAATTCTGCGCACACATTTTCAAATGGCCGCAGCGACGGGAAAGCCGACGAGAGTCATTGTCTTTGCGCAGTGGCGAAACAGCGTCGTTTCCATCGTCAACTACTTGAGACAAGAGGAGGCGAGGAACGAGAAAAAGACGGGACAGAAACAGCTGTTGAAACCACATCGATTTGTTGGTCAGTCGAATGGATCATCATCTTCGAGTGACAAGACAAAGAAGAAGAAGAAGAAGAAGGAATCCAAGCGCGGCGACAGAGGAGAAGGTCACGATGGGAATGTGGTGGAGGTGGAGAATCAAGATTTGGATGGTGATGTGTTCGTTGGTGAAGTCTCAACAAATGCTGGAATGAACCAAAAGCTCCAGGAGAGTGTTGTTGCTGGATTCACTGGCGGTGTGTACAACGTGCTGGTCTCGACGAGCATCGGAGAGGAGGGTCTAGATATTGGTCAAGTTGATTTGATCGTCGCATATGACGCCGTAGGGAGTGCTACCAGAATGACACAAAGGTTTGGCAGAACTGGAAGAAAAAGATCAGGTAGAGTGGTCACGCTGGCAACAAAGGAGGAGAAGAAGAAAATTGCTCAAGCCAAGCGCAATAGGACGAAGATTGACCGGCAGCTGCAGACTGCCGTTCGACTGGCTGCGACTGGGATGGAGCAGGGGAGAAATGCACTGCAATTTAATCGTTGCAATCCAAGAATGTTGCCACATGAAATTTATCCAGAATGCATCGAACAAGAGATTAGTGTTGGAACTTTTCACTCTTCACAAGTAGCAGGTATTGGTGCAAGCCAATCGGATCTACCAAAGAAAGTTGTTGCAGGTGGAAGAAAAGTGTACTGCTTTGATGGCAACGTGACCAACAGTCAACAAACATTTTTAAATGAAAAATTTGGTTGGAAGGACAGGAGAGAATCTTTTTCTTTTTCTGGTGGATCACCCGGATTGTTGGAAGGAGACGAAAGTGGATCAGAGGAGATGAGTTCGTACAGCATATCAATGCTGGAGAACATCAGTGGCCTGTCGTGCTCTCATGCTCTGCAGGGTACAATGAGTAGCTCCGTGGACTCTTCTATATTTTCTAAAAGTTTTGTCAACGTGCTTCGTCGATGCACGAAAGAAGCAGTGACTGACGACGACGAGGAGGAGGAAGAGGTGGAGGTGGAGATGGAAGTGGAAGAGGAAGAGGAAGAGGAAGAGGAAGAAGAAGAAGAAGAAGAAGAACAGGTCGCAATGGGAGAAGGAAGAGTGAAGAAAGGGGGGAGAGGAGTTGGCAGCAAAAAGAACAGCAAGAAATATGGACAACAGCAGCAGCAGAGTGGCCGTAAAGATGAGAACAGGACACCGATTGACCAACGGACTGAAGATGACGACGATGTTAATGACATGTACATGGTGGAGTCTGACAT
>Ga0307994_1001982_pt1 | contig 11765 bp, 11 predicted proteins | sample EllFjometagen261_FD_203171 | JGI IMG/M metagenome (GOLD analysis project Ga0307994, IMG submission 203171) | Marine microbial communities from Ellis Fjord, Antarctic Ocean - #261 | ecosystem: Environmental > Aquatic > Marine > Unclassified | place: Southern Ocean | collected 2014-11-02
TACCTACTGAAACGGTTGAGACTAACTCTGATACTGAAGCAGCGCCTAAAAAAGAAGTGGGTGATAAAAAACCTCGTCAACGTAAACCGCGTGAACGCAAGCCTAAAGAAGTTAAACCGGTTGAAGCCGTTGAAACATCAATCGAAAGCCCACAAGTTCCAGCTGAAGCGGTAGTTGAAAAGGCTGTCGAAGTTGTCATTGCTGAAAATGTTGCTGAAAGCCCTAGTGAAGTTGTGGTTGCAGCCTCTGCTGAAGTCGCTGCTGAAGTCGCTGCTGAAGCTCCTGCGGAAGTACAGGCCGAAGCTCCTGTTGAAACTCCCACCGCAGAAAAAACTGAAGCAGTTGTTGAGACCCCAGTTGCAGAGGCCTCAACAGAAAAGGCCTCAGAGGTTGTCGTTGAGAAACCTGCTGAAACTGAAGCTGTGGTTACCTTAGAAGAAGTAAAGGCATTGCCTGCTGATGAAACAGCTGCACCACGCTCTTCTCGCCAACGTGCATACAATGACCCACGTGAGAAGCGTCGTCGTGAAAAAGCTGCAGCCGAGCAAGCAGCTAACGAAGGCTAAGTTAAACTTATAGGTAAAACTCGCCTCGGTTGTTAAACAGCCGAGGCTCTATCTCTAATGTAACGCCAAATGTTAAGACTACGTCAGCTTTAATACGTTTAGCCAAATCCAATACATCTTTGCCCGTAGCGGCCCCTGAACAAACCAAGACCAATGCTTGATGTTCATGAACACCCACATCTCCTTGTCTAAATCCCTTCCAACCCAACTGATCGATCATCCAACCGGCGGCTAATTTATGGTTGTTTGGATCTACAGCGTAAGCCACAAGGCCTGGCCACTGTTGTGCTAATTTCTGTTTTTGGCTCACACTCACTATAGGGTTCTTAAAAAAACTGCCTACATTGGCAACCTGCTTTGGGTCTGGCAGCTTGGCGCGACGGATATGGATCACAGCATCTCTCACCTGCTGCGGTGAAGCTGTAGCAGCGGGCTCACCCGAAAGCAACAAAATCGTCTCTGCAATGATGCCATAGCTAACCTGAGGCAGGCTTCTATAGTTCAAACACAATTGAACTTGGGTAACAATCCAACCTCGATTACGTTTAAATACACTGTCTCTATAACCAAACTCACAGTCATCGGCAGCTAGTTCAAACACCTCTCCAGTATCGAAATTAAACACCTGAACATGATCAAGGCAATGTTTCAGTTCTACGCCATAAGCGCCGATATTTTGAATCGGTGCGGCGCCTACCTGCCCTGGAATCAGTGATAAATTCTCTAACCCGCTAGCTCCACGGGTGACTGACTCTGCAACCAGAAGGTCCCACTCATAACCCGCTTGCGCACTAACAATAAACGTTTCAGATAGACTTTCTAACGCTTTTTCGGCCGGCCAATACACCTTATTCATTGCCATGAACATGACTAAACCGTCAAAATCTTGAGTTAACACCAGGTTGCTACCACCGCCTACAAGCAACCATGGGCAGCGTTTATCTTGACAAAACTCTCGAGCTTCGCGTAAATCATCAATACAGTTTATAGCAACAAAATAGGCGGCTTTGACGTCTAAACTGAGTGTATTGTGAGATTTAAGGCTCACACTGCGTTGCAGTTCCATTAACTTTCCAGGGCCATTGATGCAAGGAATTTACGCATCCGCGTTAAGTCTTCATAGGTGTCCACCCCGGCAGGCATTCCTTCAGGTGCCAAGTCCACATGAATACTTTCGCCATAATGCAGCGCTCTAAGTTGCTCAAGGCTTTCAAGTGTTTCATAGCTTGCCTGAGGCCAGGTCACATAACGGTGTAAAAAGCCTACGCGATAGGCATAAAGCCCTATGTGACGCAGGTACACATCCTGCTGCAAAAGTTTGGTGTCTGCTTTATTCCAATTTCTATCCCACGGCAAAGGTGCTCGAGAGAAATACATAGCCATGTTCGCTGCGTTACGCACTAGCTTCACAGCATTAGCGTCAAACACCTGTTCAATATCATCGATCGGCTCAGCTAAGGTGGCGATGGCGGCATTGGTGTACTCTTGTAAATTGTTGGCCACTTGATTGATTAAACTCGGTGGAATTAAGGGTTCATCCCCTTGTACATTCACCACAATATGATCATCAGGCAGACCCAGATACTGGACGACTTCTTGCAACCGGTCGGTGCCCGTAGCGTGGTCTTCACGGGTCATGATTACCTTGTCACAAAATTCTTTTGCGTGATTCTCAATGTCAATATGGTCTGTCGCTATGTAAACCTGCGAAGCACCACTCTTACGTGCCTGCTGGTAAACTCGCTGAAGCATACTTAAACCACCAACCTCTAACAGAGGCTTTCCTGGCAGGCGGCTAGAGTGAAACCTCGCTGGGATCACCACCGAAAAAGCCATTAAGCTTGCTTCTCTTCATCAGTAAGGGGCCTTGCTTGTGCCTCTAGTAACACAGGAATACCCGCATCAATAGGGTACGCTAAACCGCTAGCAGGACAAAAAAGTTCATTCGTCTGTGAGTGATAAAACAGTTGGCCGTGGCTCACTGGGCAGGCAAGAACTTCTAATAACTTTTTATCCATGGGAATCCTTATTCAATGGGTGTAGTAGGTTATAAACCTAATTGTAACAACAGCGCATCTATTTGCGCAGGTGCAATGGTTAATGATTGAGTTGCATATAACCACGGCTTCGGTGGTTCGTTGTTTTTAGCTTGAGCCAATATTTTACACTTAACAGCATCTTTAGCCGTCATAATTAGTTTGTCTTGTGGCAGATCATGTTCTTGAAATTGATAATGATCGGCATACCCTTGACCGTCAACCTCATACCCTCGAAGACGTAAATCGTCAAAAAACCGTTTTGGATGACCTATCGCAGCTACCGCACGAATTGGTTTTTGAATATCAGGCCAAGGAACCACTAAATCATCAGAGACTCGCTTTAACTGGTGGAGTTCGGGTTGAAGGTGACATAGCGTGTGCCCCTGCATATGGAGCTGTAAATTTGCACTTACGGTGCTATTAGGCACACCTGTGGTAAATACTTGATTCACTTGAGAAAGTCTGGTGGCTGGCTCTCTTAGAGGGCCAGCTGGAATACATAAGCCATTGCCAAGGCCACGGCTGCCATCAATCAAACACCATTCTACATCACCTTTAATTGCGCTATGCTGCAAGCCGTCATCACTAATGATCAGATCAAACTGTTCTTGCTGTGCCAGCCAAGTAATACTAGATTTTCGGCACCAACCTACTACTACGGGCACACCGGTTAGCTGACTCAATAATAACGGCTCATCACCAACAGTATGAGGGTCGTCCTCAGCACTAACGCAATGTGGCCCCGCCCCTACCGTGCCGCCGTACCCTCTACTAATGATGGCACAGCGCAAACCTTTACTTTTTAACGCCATAACAAGGGCCACTACCAACGGCGTTTTACCTGTGCCACCAATAGTAATATTACCAATAACCACTAGGGGTAGCGGGTTTTTCCCTGGTTTAGGTTGCCTAGATAGGTGCCAACTCCTAAGCCATAGGTACAGACTAGCGAAGGGCCTTAATAAATATAACCACCAAGCCCCTTTGTACCATGCGTTGAGTAATTTCTGAGTCACCTATGTTCCATATTGAGTCTGTACTTGGCTGTGATTTGGCTATAGACAAGCCACCATTGGGTATTACTGCATACTAATATGCACGAAATGTCTCTATGGAAGCATTATAACCCACACCCCAGTGCTATCAAGCACTTATGTATAGCGCGCTTATGTGCGGCAGCATTAGGGCAAATAAGGAATCACTCGATAGCCACCATTAGTTTCAAATATCACTCGTATCTGCCCATGACGGCCGGTGTTATACCAATGGCTGCCGTAGCGCCAATACGCATCAGTTATATTTTTATGAGGATGGCCATATGAATTATTTTTTCCTGCAGAAATCAATACGTAAGCAGGCATCACATGGGTTAAAAACTCGTTGGTAGATGACGTTTTACTGCCATGATGGGGTGAGATTAGTACATCGCTAGCGAGGGACATCGTTCCTGATTTACCAGCTAGTTCTACCAAAACAGCTTCTGCCTTAGCTTCAATATCTCCAGCGATCAGCACCTGCCGCCCAAACAGATTAAGTAATATCACACAAGACGCATTGTTGCCAGTTAGGCCATAATCAGCCAAAGCAATTTGGCGCCACATAAGTTGGGCACTGGAGTCTTTCCATAGATTTTCCCAAGATGTGCTGGCACATCGGCTCACCTTTGTTGCCGACAAAACCAGACTTTTCTCCCGCTTTGGTTTACTTTCAGAGGGTAATATTAGGCGTTTTACCACTTGCTGCTGCAGTAGTGTATTTAGGCCACCACTGTGGTCCATATCCCAATGACTTATAACCAGCACATCAAGCTGATTAATTCCTTGCGCGAGCATCTCTGGAAAAATAACTGCGTCTACTAAATTAAACCCACTGCGATAACGATTACCAACGTCATACAACATATTGTGGTCGCCCTGCCGCACCCAAACACTTAAACCCTGGCCTACATCTAATAACGTCACAACGACCTGAGATTGACTATTAGCTTTGTTTTTGGGGGAATTATTTGCAAGGGTTTTAAACATCAAAAACCCAATTAGCGGCACCAGTAAAAACAACAACGGCCAATGCCACCGCCTTATAACTAAACAAAGGCATCCAACTATGAAGGCAGACACTAAATATGCTATTGGCAACCAACCCACATACACCTGCGACCAAGTGAGGCCTGCTAGGATTTCTAAACCCTGCCATAACAAAGACAAAGTGATGTCTATGCCAGTGAAAATGAACTTAGGAAGGGTCGTGAACATTGCGGCAATACTAACGAGCAGTAAAGCAGGAATAAGAAGCACACTAAACAGCGGTACTAAAATGATATTTGCTAGGGGGCCAACAACACTCACATAACCCGTACCAAGGGCAATCACCGGCAGTAATAACAAAGACAAGGCACCTTGGGCAGCCAGTAATTGTATAACTCGATGCCACCATCGTTGACTAGTAGATCGATACCACACTAACCCTAAGGCGAATACAGCCGTATACGACAACCAAAAGCCTAAACGTGTAGCACTGATAGGTTGTAAAACAAGGGTTACAAAAAATGCAATAAATAATCGTTGAGTAAAGCTTAATTGCAAACCCCACATCACGCCCCACATCAGCCCCAATAACATGATAACAGCTCGCTGCGCTGGTAAACCAAACCCGCTCAGTAACGCAAAACTTAGGGCTGCACATAGCCCTACCCATGCGCTAGCTCGAAGGCCCAAACCACTGCTAATACCAAACGGCAATATTAGTAAACGCATCAATAGCATCATTAAAACTGCGACCAAACCCACGTGTAGTCCAGAAATCACCATCAAATGAGTTGTACCCGTCGCTGATAATACCTGCCATTGTTTTGCTGTTAATGCTGAACTCTGCCCAAGCACAAGAGCGCCCCATAACCCAACTGATTCACTTGACATAGATTGGGTTTCGGAATACCTCTGTATGGCCTGCCATAGCTTCTGACGCAATTGTTCTAATTGCATATTTGGCCAGCTTAAGTCACCGCAAGGGCCTCCAGTAAAGAGCCACTCCTTGACGTACCCAGACGCCGCTTGGCCCTCTAACTGAGCCCACCGAAGGTAATCATAATATTGGGTATTGTGGTAGTTTTTAGCGTTTTTTAAGCGCACGATTAATTCTACTTTTTGGCCGATTAAACTCGCCAACCCTGAGGTTTGATCCGAGGCATTGAATTGAGGTTGTGCAGCATCGGTGTAGGGATAAATACTCACTTTCACTTTTCCAGGGAGCGTCTGCGGCATGGCCTTATAAACGGGTTTGGTGCGTTTATTTGGTTGCACTATAGGGACATTAACCTGCATATCGCTAAGTATCAGGCTGAGGCCCGCCTTGGTAGATTTTAATTTGGCAACACATGCATTGATACGTAGATCTTTACCAGCCCACGGGTGAGGAAATTGGCCATTAACACGATCATACTGACCTGCACTGGCCAGTAGAAATGCTATTAAGCCTAGTGCTGCTTTGCGGCGTGTATAAGAGACTAAAAGTGCAATTAACAATCCAGTGACAAGGTAGAGTCCATTTACAAAACCGAATTCAGACCAACCTAAGCACCAAAAAAGCAACAAAAACAAACCATTGATATACATAATGTCTCATCCGTGAGTCCACTAAGCCTTGGCTTAGTTTGTATATAAGCGCATAATTAGCAGATAAGGCCTGCGCCTAAAAACTCCTTACCTGCCATCATTAATAAGGTTAGACCATGCCGCGGAAGTTTTTTAAACGCATTAGTCCAGATCCAAAAAAACTCAGCCAATACCAATCACTTGGTTGGTTAAATAGTTTCATGCATGATACTAAACTGTGGGGATTTAAACGGACAAGTGTTGCTAGGGGCTGCGCTATAGGTGTTTTTTGCTGCATGATACCTATGCCACTACAAATGTTACTAGCAGCCGCCATTGCCCTTGTTTGGAGAGCTAACATTCCACTGTCTGTGGCGTTAGTTTGGATCAGTAATCCACTGACTATGGCACCTATGTTATACGCCAACTACAAGTTTGGTGCTTGGATACTACAAACACCAAACTATCAGTTAGACTTTGAGTGGTCTAAAAGTTGGTTTTTTCATCAACTCCACCTGCTATGGAAGCCCCTTTATACAGGCTCTTTTACTGGCGGTTTAATTTTGGCTGTGATTGCTTTTTTTGCCGTGCAATTGCTTTGGAGCTGGCAGGTTAAACGTAACTGGCTTAAGCGCAAGCGTTAGTTTACTAGCTTTCCATCTTGCAACCTTAACTGCGAATCCAATTGACTGGCGAGTTCTAAGTCATGGGTAACCGCAATAAACGCAGTCCCTAGATCTGATTGTAGTTGTTTCAGTAAGCCCAAGATTTGTTGCGCATTATGCCGATCTAAATTACCCGTAGGTTCATCCATTAGCAAACACGCTGGTTCATTAATTAACGCACGGGCTATAGCAACACGTTGACGCTCGCCACCAGATAGCGCTCCAGGCCTATGGCTGGTACGGTCACCTAAACCCACCCTTTGTAACATTGCCTCAGCTCTTTGTTCTGCTTTAGCAGGCTTATTGCCTGCCATAATATGGGGCAACATCACATTTTCTAAGGCGCTAAATTCTGCTAATAAATGATGGAACTGGAATACAAAACCTAGACGTTGGTTGCGCAATTTGGCCGCTTGATTGCCATTGAGATTAGACAAACATTCACCCGCAACAAATACTTCACCAGCATCGGGTTGCTCTAAGCCTGCCAGAAGTTGCAACAAGGTACTTTTACCAGAACCCGAACTGCCAATAATAGCCATGCTTTGGCCCTGGGCTAGCTGCAAATTTAAATCCTTCAACACATCTACCTGCCGCTCTCCGTCCTTGAACGACTTCGCCAACCCAGAGGCCTGCAGCACCCAATTACTCATAACGTAACACCTCTGCTGGCTCTACTTTTGATGCTCGCCAGGCCGGGTAAAGTGTCGCCATGACACATAGAATAAAAGACCCAATACTGATCATAAGTACATCTTCCAACTTAACTTGAGAAGGAAAATAGCTAATAAAATAAACCTCTTCGCTGAGAACTTTAAAACCAAATAGTTGTTCAGCCCAGTCAACAATACGAGTGATGTTAAGTGCCATCACAATGCCTATCAAAGTTCCCAGTAAAGTCCCTAAAAGACCGATAACACTGCCTTGAACAATAAATACACCCATCACATCTCTTTGACTTGCACCTAGGGTTCTCAGAATAGCGATATCAGCCTGCTTCTCAACCACAAGCATAACCAATGTAGAAACGATATTAAACGCCGCTACGGCAACCACAAGCATCAGCAACAACCCCAACATACGACGTTCTAATTGAATGGCTTGAAATAAACTACCGTGGGTCCGTGTCCAATCACTGGTCCAGTATTGTCCTGGCAATTGGGATGCAACTTGCTTCGCCTTCTCTGGCGCGGTGAATAAGTCATCCAACTTCAAGCGCAAACCCTCTGCCCCGCCACCTAAGCGCTTTAGCTTACTGGCATCCTTAATATGCATAATGGCTAAATTAGCATCTAATTCCGCACCCACTTTAAAGATACCAACCAAGGTAAAACGTTTCACCCGAGGAATAATGCCTGCAACTGTCAGCGATGCTTCTGGCAAAAACAAAGTCACTTTATCACCTAACTGTGCACCCAGTTGACGCGCCAGAAGATCGCCCATAAGAATATTAAACTCTCCGGCTTTCAGATCTGACACTGCCCCTTGGGTCATGTGATTTGGTAAAATAGACACTCTAGCTTCGGCCTCAGGATCAATACCATGTAACAACACAGGTTGCACTCGGCCTCGATTATTGAACATACCTTGACCATGTACAAAAGGAGCCACACCAAGAACCCCTTCAACTTGCATGGCTAGCTCAGCTGGTTGTTGCCAATTCATTATCGGTTCGGATGTCTGAACGGTGGCATGAGGCACCATGCCTAAAATACGCTTTCGTAGCTCTTGATCAAAGCCATTCATCACTGAGAGCACCAGTATGAGTACCGTAACGCCCAGTACTAAGCCCAACATAGAGATCAGAGATATGAAGGAAATGAAGTGGTTCTGCCGCTGAGCTCGGATGTATCTTAAACCAACAGTCAAAGCTATGGATTGAAACATAAGTTTCCTCATGGGCTAAAAACCCGTCAGATCAAATAATGACAGGTTTAGTATGTATCACTTAGAGATTAACTTGTCGTGCTCTATTCAAACCCAATTGAGCTGCGACACGGTAAGCCTCCGCCATAGTGGGGAAGTTAAAGGTGTGATTGACAAAATACTCAATCGTATTCGCATCACCTTTTTGGTTCATAATGGCTTGGCCGATATGAATGATTTCTGAGGCGCGGTCACCAAAACAATGAATGCCCAAAATTTCGTAGGTTTCGCGGTTGAATAAGATTTTCAGCATACCCACCACTTCGCCACTGATTTGTGCACGAGCAAGGTCTTTAAAGAACGCTTGACCCACTTCGTAAGGCACCTTTTCTGCAGTGAGTTGCTCTTCAGTTTTACCTAAGGAACTAATCTCTGGAATAGTAAAGATACCTGTTGGAACATCATCTACAAACCGGAAGCCAGGCAGACCTAGTAAATCTGTAGCCGCTGAGCGGCCTTGATCGTATGCAGCTGAAGCCAAACTTGGCCAGCCTACTACATCGCCTGCTGCGTAAATACCTTCTACATTGGTTTGATATCGTTGGTCAATTTCCAACTGGCCGCGGCCGTTAGCTTGGATACCAAGGTTTTCTAAACCAAGGTCTTTGGTATTACCAGAACGCCCGTTGCAGAACAAAAGCATGTCTGCACGAATACGTTTGCCAGATTCAAGCTCCATAGAGACTGAAGTTTCGTACGTTGAAACACTCTTATAGGTTTCATTGTGACGTATACGCACACCGTTGTTGCGTAAGTGGTAACTCAATGAATCTGAAATTTCGACATCAAGAAATTCTAGCAAGTTAGCACGGTTATCAACCAATTCAACTTTAACGCCTAAGCCAGCGAAAATAGATGCATATTCAGAACCGACTACACCGGCACCATAAATAATCAAGGTACGAGGCGTGTGTTCTAGGTTAAGTACCGTGTCGCTGGTATAAATACGCGGATGGGAAAAATCCACATCTTCTGGCTCATAGGGGCTGGAGCCAGTAGCAATAACGGCCTGATCAAAACGTAAGTTTTCGTTGGTCTCATTACCTAGTATTTCAATATTATTACGATCTACAAAACGAGCAAAACCAAAAAACACATCTACACGATTGCGGGCGTAAAACTGCGTATGAAGCATCACTTGTTTAGCAATGACTTCGCTGGCAGTTTTTAATACCTGAGGAAAAGAGAAGTTTTTAGGTTCACCAATGACACGAAACATGGGGTTAGTATTAAACTCAATGATCTGTTTAACGGCGTGACGTAAAGCCTTAGAAGGAATAGTACCTTTATGGGCACAAGCACCACCAACCTGATCACGCATTTCTACTACTGCTACCTTACGACCTAGTTTAGCAGCATTAATTGCCGCAGCCTCACCAGCAGGCCCTGTGCCTATAACCACTAAATCGTAATCATAATCTGCCATAGTCTTCTCTCTATACTGCTAAATTTTTATTAGACGACTAAACCGTGTTTAACGGCCTGCGTCATAACTAATATCATCAACTTCATTGCGCGCAATCTTACCTGCTTTCATGGTCTTTTGCTGTTCTGTTTCGCACACTTCTGGGTCGCCTTTACACACATCGCACGCCACATCCATACCTAAGGCGGCCATGCCACCACAAGAGCCTGCTATAGGCTTGCGGCCCATTAATACACCTACAGCCATCCCCACAACGATGAGGATCAAAACGACGAAAGATAACATCATGGTTTGCATTTAGTTCTCCAAATATTCTTTAAAGCCTGCAGTAGATTGTGCCGCAAAGCCATTTAATTGTTTCATTATAAAGTAAGCGGGCACTTGATGCATAGTTGCCCAGGCCACACCTCTTTCTTCACCCATAACCATCAAAGCCGTAGCCAAAGCATCTGCTCTGGCAGCACTGGCATCAACGACGGTGACGGAAGCTAAATTATGAGTCACAGGTCTTAATGTAATAGGATCTAATGTATGAGCGTAACGCACGCCATCTTGCTCATAATAATTACGATAGTTACCTGAGGTTGCAACAGCCATGTTACTCACTTTAACCACTTGATATATCTGTCGAGCCTCCACAGAAGGCGTTTCTATGGCAATACGCCAAGGCGACCCGTCAGGTTTTAAGCCATGGGCACGTAACTCACCCCCCACCTCAACTAGATAATCGCTAAATTCATGTACCTCTAACCATCGTGCAATGGTATCAACACCGTAACCTTTAGCGATGGCCGACAGATCGATAGCACTATCAGTTAGTTTTAACATAGCCGGTGGTTGTTGTTGCACCTGTATTAGCTGATAACCGATTACTGGCCTTAATGCATCAAGGTCATCTTGGCTGGGAATATGTTCAGGTATAGGGTCTGGGCCAAAGCCCCAAAGATCTACCAAGGGACCTACGGTGACATCAAAAGCACCATTGGTTTGTTGACTTATTTCAAGGGACAAAGCCACTAAACTGGCCATTTCCAAGGGTACTGCATGCCATTGATTAGCTTTAGCTCCATTAAACCCAGTCAGGTCTGAGGCGTCCATATAAGTGGACATACTTGCTTCAACCCGTGCCAGTTCTGCTGCCACACCGCTAGCAATATCATCGCGGCTCATGCCGTCTTGATTCACCCATTTTACGGTATAACTGGTGCCCATGGACAAGCCCGTAATGGCCTCAATTTTTGCTTCTTCAGACGCAGAACAGCCCGACAACATGGTGAGCATATATGCACACCACATGGCCAGGCCAATTTTTCCAAACGATTTTTTCAAGGGTGTTAGTTATCCGCCAAAATCGTCCAAAAGAATATTTTCGTCTTCAACGCCTAAATCCTTAAGCATTTTCACAACGGCAGCATTCATCATAGGAGGTCCACACATGTAGAACTCACAATCTTCTGGTGCGTCGTGGTCTTTCAGGTAGTTTTCAAACAATACGTTATGAATAAACCCTGTAAGGCCGTCCCAATTGTCTTCTGGTTGAGGATCAGAGAGGG
>Ga0307994_1001985_pt1 | contig 11762 bp, 12 predicted proteins | sample EllFjometagen261_FD_203171 | JGI IMG/M metagenome (GOLD analysis project Ga0307994, IMG submission 203171) | Marine microbial communities from Ellis Fjord, Antarctic Ocean - #261 | ecosystem: Environmental > Aquatic > Marine > Unclassified | place: Southern Ocean | collected 2014-11-02
GTGCGAGTCCGCAGCCAACCGAGGAACTACTCGCACCGAATCTGGAGCTAAATATCGAGGTCAATCAAACCCGAGTGTCGGTGATGGGCTCCGCTGGAGTGTGGCGGTCGCCGGTCCAGCCGTTGCTCGCAATGACCGTTTCGCCGAAGTGGCGGGGGCTGTCTTCGAGTGTTGTCGCCATGGTGTCGTTCCAGCGATTGAGATAGCCGAAGAAGGAACAGACCGCAACAATGGCTGCTATCTCGTCGTCGCTGTAGTACTCGCGGGCGGCATCGAAGTCCGCGGGCGTGGCGGCGTTCGGTTGTTGGCCTGAGTGGAACGCAATGCGCAACGCTGCACGCTCAGCATCACTGAAGTGCTCGCTGGTCTCAAAGGTCCAGATCCCTTCAAGTTTTTCGGGCGGCACCCCCATACGTTCGGCCGTGTGGCCCGTATGCGCCTGGCAGTAGCGACAACCAGCACCCACGCTGGCCATCATGGCAACCATCTGGGCCAGGTCCCGAGGAATAATTGGGTTGCCAAGCACCGCAGCCCCTAATCCTTGGAAGGCAGGGAGTAAGCCCGGCACGCGTGCCATGGTGAACATGGAGTTCGGCACAAATCCCATCATCTGTTCGACCAGCTCGAAGCCGGGCTCGAACTCGGCGAGGTCTTCGCGAGCGAGCGGATCGATATGTGCCATGAGTGCGTCCTAGCCGAGTGTGGTCGAAGTCAGATCATCACACACGATGACCTCGCCCTCGTAGCCGCCTTGGCGAACGTCGTCGACGAACGCCTGCTTCTCACCGTCGTTCAGAGGAGCTGGGATGAGGTGTGTCAGCATCAACGTCGGGATCTCAAGCTCCTTTGCCTGGCGTCCGATCTCTCGGGTATCGGCGTGATAATCCATGATGTAACGCATGTGGGGTGGACGTTCCATAATGCGGTCAAAGCGCATTGCTTCGTAGACCACGATGTCGGCTCCCTGCGATAGCTCAGCCATCTCATCGCACACCTTGGTGTCGCCAGAGATCACTACCACGCCATCAGGCGTCTCGACCCGATAGCCCACCGCCCCTTCGACCGGCTCGTGACGCACCTGACCTGCAAGCACACGAACATCGCCGCTGGCCCACACCTCGGCAGGTGCGTCGGGCACGTCGAAGCCAACAGTCAGCGTCTTGGGCTCGGCGCGTCCGTTATGAATGGCTCGAACCGCTAAGTCGTTGTCCCAGATTGAAAACATGCGATCCAGGAACTCGGTCGTATGTCCGTTCGGGGCCACAACGGGAATCGTCGGCCAGTCATCTTGCCCGTCCATCACCCAGTGAGTCAGCAAGAGGTCGGTGAGACCGACCACATGGTCGCTGTGATAGTGGGTCAAGAAGATCCCTGACAGCTCAGACACGCTGGTTCCCATCTGCACCAGGCGGTTCAGAGTCATCCTGCCTGCATCGAACTGCAGGCGCACGTCGCCGCACTGCACGTGTGTGCCGGCACCGGCCCGATCGGGATTGGGAATCGGCGTTCCGGTGCCTGTCGTCGTCACAATCGTTGTCATCGTGCGAATCTAGTCAAAGGGCGAGCGTCGAGTCGGATCATCAGTCGCCCCAGATCCCGCTAACGCTCAGTCGCTGATGCCGAGGGGCCAGGCAAGTCGCCTCCTTGCTTCGTAGACGAGTGGTTGCCAGGCTCGGTAGAGGTGTTGAGGCACGCTGGTGTCCTCCTCCGGTTGCATGGTCGACATGAACGTCGGGCGCTGGTTCTGTTGATGCGGCGAGTCGGATCAATCTCGAACATGCGCAGCGCTCAATACAGACCCGAGATGCCCGCACAGGCGACCACGACATCGGCATCATCCTGATCCGAGAGCTGTGAGAACTGCTTCGCGCTCATGAACCGAACTTAGTACGTGGCTAAACGGTGCTTAATCCTCGTCGCGCCGCGGTCCAGGTGCGAGAATTATCTGTATGAGCGACGTCGCGAGCGAGACCGAGAACGACTTAGATACAGAGACGGCCCACGGCTGGCTGTCCAACGAGGACATGCAGTCGACGCGTGCCCGAGTCCCCATCGTGTATGTCGATGCGGTACCGGTCCGGGTTGACAGCCTGGGTCAGGTCACCGAAATCGGCATGCTCCTGCGCCAAGCAGCGGACGGGACACTCAGCCGCATGGTCGTTTCCGGGCGGGTCTTGTTCGGCGAGTTACTCCGCGAAGCGCTCGTGCGCCACTGCGAAAAGGACCTGGGCGAGCTGGCCTTCCCGCGGGTTCCACCGAACCCAAGCCCATTCACCGTTGTCGAATATTTCCCGGATCCGGATCGTTCGGGCTTCTATGACCCTCGCCATCATGCCGTGAGCATGGCCTACGTGGTGCCCATCGAGGGCGACTGCGAACCAACGCAAGAAGCACTCGACATGGAGTGGTACTCGCCAGAAGAGGCCGTGAGCACCGAAGTAATCGCCGAGATGACGGGTGGCCACGACCGGCTTATCCGCCTGGCATTGGCGCATGTAGGCCGCCTCCCCTAGACCAGTACCCATGGAACTCAAGGCAACGGCCTATGAAGTGCGCGATCGCATTGGGCTGATCACGTTGAATCGACCCGAGCGCGGCAACTCTTGGACCGGGCGGATGGACACCGAATATCGCTGGTGTCTGCAGCAGGCCGACGATGACGCTGGTGTTCGTGTCATCGTCGTCAACGGCGCCGGCAAGCGGTTCAGCGTCGGGGGCGATAGCCAGGCGCTCGAAGGGCACATCGAGCGGGGCGGTTATGACCGTGGCCTGACCGACGAGCAAGCCACACCGGGTTACGGGCTGCATCCTGATTTCGATCAGCCATTCGCTGCGCATTTCGGGCTCAGCAAGCCCATCATCGCTGCAGTCCATGGAGCTGCCGCTGGGATAGGCCTTGCACTGGTGGCGTTCTGTGACCTCCGCTTTGCTGCCGAGGGCACCAAGTTCACGACCGCCCATGGCAAGCTCGGCTTGCCTGCTGAATATGGCCTGTCATGGATGCTTCCCAAGATCATGGGTACCACCCGGGCCATGGAACTTCTGTTGTCCTCGCGTGTGTTCCTGGCCGACGAGGCACTCGATCTCGGTTTCCTGAACGAGGTCGTTCCTGAAGACGAACTTCTCTCCCATGTTCTCGCCTATGCCAAGAACCTGGCGAGTTCGGTCGCACCGACCTCGCTGCGAGAGACGCGCCGTCAGGTGTACCTCGATATGCACCGCCCGGTTGGCGACTCGATCAGCGAATCGTTGCGACTACTGAACGAGATGATGAGCACCCCGGAATACAGCCAAGGGGTCACGGCACTCATCGAGAAACGCCCTCCCAACTTCTAGGTTCTTGACCAGATCACTAAGTCTGCGACTCGATCATGTCGGCAATACGTTCGCCCCACGCATCGCTGCCCTTTGCGCCAGCACCGTTGCCTCCCGCTGCGACGAAGAGCCCGTCGACAACGTTCTCGATCAGGGGCAGGCTGGTGTGCGTTCGAGTGATCACACACGGTTCGGTACGCATCGAGACGAAATCGACATCGGGCCAAAGCGCCTGCAGGTGTGGTCCGAACATCGACAAGAAGTCGGGGTCCGTGTCGGTCACAAACCATTGCTGCACGTCTTCGAGCCTGGTCAATAACACGTCGCGTGTCGTGTTGGCACCCATCTTGATGTAGAAGCGACCGTCGTTGTATCGAACGGGCGGGACCATGTAGATGCTCTCGAGCTCGCCGGGGTCGATCATGAACTTCACCGTCGGATACAGAGCAAGCCGAGCAGCATCGGCTGGCGTGACCTCGCCGAGCACGATGACCTCTGATTTGAGCGTCATGTCAAGGGTCCGTGGCACTAGCCCGTTGAAGTTCGAGAACGCTCCTGCTGCCACGACGACTCGTTCGGCCTCGACCTGCACGTTTCCAGCGGTACGGACCAGGAAGCCGGAAGCGGCCCGGGCGACTTCGACAACCGTGTCGTCGATCAGTTGGGCGCCGGCGTTCGTGGCCAGCACATTCTGCGCATGGATCAGGCGCTTGGGGCGGACATAGCCCGCAGGCGCAGGCTCATGGGCCACAAAGTGCGTGTCCGGCAACGAGAGGTCTGGCCAGATCTTGTTCCAGGACCTGTCGCCAACGTCGTACAGCCTGTAGTCGACACCGATCTCATTCATCACGGTCAGCGGGTCGGCACTGATTCCGTCGCCCCCTGGTCGGGCTGCGATCAGGCAACCAACATCGTGAAAGAACGAGACTCCGGACCGACGCTCGAGCTCGCGGTAGTTTCCGATCGCTCGACCGGTTACCTCGGCCCAGGCGATGTTGCGATCCTGACGTCGCGTCAGGCGCGCCTCGTCGTTGTGACTCGAGTACACCCGTGATGGCTGCCGTTGGATATCAGCTTCGCTCGCCGGAACACGGGGAGCTCCGATGCATAGGACCTTGTGACCGCGCTCGGCCATATGGCGGGTCGCTGCTGACCCGAACATTCCGTTCCCGATGACGAGAATGTCAGTCTTCATCGCTCGGCCAGCGACGACGCTGTGGACGGACTCAAGCTTCGTCCAGCGTCATGCCTGCACCGCGGACCCGAGTCTGGCGCATGCGGCGCCGCCAACGGTCCGCGTCGTAGCCGGCGCCTCGATGCAGCACGCACCGGTTGTCCCAGAAGACGGTGTCGCCTTCGCTAAAGCGGTGTGAATACTGGGCCTCGGGAACGGTTGCCTCTTCGTTGAGCTGATCGATAAGGCGACGGCTGTCAACACCTGACCAGCCGATGATCGAGCGAGCGTGGGAGCCGACGTAGAAGTTCTTTGCGCCTGTTGTCGGATTGGTGCGAACCAGCTTGTGCTCGATCGGAGGTAAGGATGCGGCGTGGTTGTCATGCACGGGCGCGACCTTGGTTCGGCTGAACACGTAGTCGTGCAGTACGTGTAGCCCATCGATGTCGGCCTTCGTGTCATCGTCGAGGCGGTCATAGCCGGCTCGTTGGCTGACGAACTCGGTCTCGCCGCCCTCGCCCGGCACTTCGTACGCATGCAGGATCGACACGTACGACGGCACCTGCCGGAAGGACGAATCGGAATGCCACAGATTGTTGCCTTTCTGGCTGAGGGTCTGCGGATGCGACTCGTCTCGCTTGTTCTCGGCATCGACGACATTGCCGATCGTGCCGACGTACTGGCGCTCGCCGGTGATGCCAAAGACGACATGACTTTCTTCGGGCTCACCCAATTGTTCGGTCAGCGCCAGCTGCGCTTCGTCGGACATGTTCTGCCCCGAGAAGTGCAGCACTGAGTACTGATCGATCGCCCTACGTAGCTCGGCGACCTCGCCGGGGCTCAGCTCTGATGCCAGATCGACGCCGGTGATCCGTGCGCCGAAGTCGGCATGGAGCCGTTCATATTCAAACACCGGTAGACCTCCTGAAGTGCTTCTGCTTGCTGCAGTTCTACTCAGCCCGGAGGCCCACCGCAAGATGTCATGTTGGCGCAATGGTCGCGACCTTCCTCCATCGGGTCAGCTAGCAGTAGCAGTCAGTCAGAGAGGTTGACCGCTGCCCAGCTGAACGGGAACGGCAGATCGACGTCAAGCCACGGGGCCGAATCTGTACTCCACTGCCACGCTCTCACCTGGTTAGGCAGTCGGGATCCAACGGCAAGCGCGGGCCGAAGGTCAGCCTCGTGTGCCAGCCCATCTCTGGATGCCCAGCGAGCCGGCGTTGCTCCGAGCGGCGATTCTGTGAGTTCGCCGAACGGGCCAAGTGCACGTCGCCAAGCATTGATGACATCGGCCAACAGCTGCCCTTCAAACCGATCGATCTGAACCGCGAGCCTCGCGTCTGTGCCGTAGCCATCGAGATTGCCCGCGACCGTCTTCACACAACCGGGCAAGGTGAGCAGCCACCTGTCTTGCTGTCCAGCCTGGGCAAGCGGGCACTGATGAACCGACATCCTCGGGCGAAACCGCGACTGCGGTTGCGATGGAGCGGTCGGCGACTCCCTGGTGGGCAGTATGCATTGGGTCGATGCCCGTCGTTCGAGACGTTAGCTGGCTGCGGAGGGGCCTGGTGTGTCGTAAGTCACATTCTGAAACTTTCAGATTCTGAAGCTCAGCGGCTCTTACTTACATGACCGCACATAAGACCATGGCCGTATCCACCTCCCAAACCGCTTGGTTGATGATTCGGTTCGCCGTGTTATTCGTATTGATCCTTGCCATGTCGGCGTGCGATCTTGGCGGAGGAAGCGCCACGATCGGGCCTTCTGGGGCAGCAGCTACACCCCCAACCTCGACGCCCACCCCGACGCCCGGGCTATTTGGCGACACCTTTATCGCCCCTAGTGCTGTGGCCACGTCAGCACCGACCGCCGAGGTGACACCGACGACTATTCCTGACCCCAGCCCGACCGCATTCCCCACGCCCTTTCCGACGTCAACGACACCCACTGTCGTTGCTGCCTCAGCGGCCAACTCGGAGTCGGCCTTCTGTGCCATCGCGGAGCCGGCGGTTGCATGGTTCATGGCGAATCAAGGACCTCGCAGTGCTCAACCTGTCGACGTACAGGACTATTTCGTGACAAGCAGCAGTTGGTTCAACCAACTCGAAGCAAGCGCCCCTCCCGAGCTCGAAGTCCAGGTCACCGAGTACCGAACCGGCATCGAATCGGTCACCGCCCAACTTCAGGCGAACGGCTGGGACCTCTCGCAGGCAGGAAGTGCGTCGCATCTGGTCGGTGTACGAGATTTCCTCGAGTTCGCTATCCCGCTCGAGTGCAACTTCACCCCCAGCGCTACGCCTCCAACCGGGCACGAGGCGTGTCTCGCCGAGTACGAAGAGTTCATTGAGCAGACACCCGGCAGCGCGAGCCTGCTCGCCGGCGACACGACCTGGCAACAGCTCATCGTCGCCGACGCCAATGCCTCACTAGAAGGTCCAGAAGTACATGCCGCAGCGACGTGCAACCTTGTGGCCTACCTGCACCTAGCGTATGGCGATCCGGTGTCATGAGTCCGCGACTTAAGATGGCCACGTGATCGGCGGCGGAGGACGTGAGACGTGACGAAGCAATCCCTTGGTGACGACCAACTGGTCATCACGTTCCTCGATGGCGACGCTGCAGCGATGGGTTCCATATATGAGCGCTACGCCGATTCTCTCTACGACTTCTGTTTGCGCAGCTGCGGGTCGCCGGCTCGGGCCGCCGATGCGGTGCAAGACACCTTCATGACTGCCATGGAACGACTCGGCGATCTACGGGATCAATCGGCGCTGCGCCCCTGGCTCTATGCCGTCGCTCGCAACAATCTCAACCGATCGGCCCGGGACCGCAGCGCTGCAACCGACCTTGACACCATGACCGATGTTGTCAGCGTCGCGCCGTCACCAGAGCAGGAAGCAGCGACGGCTGAAAGCCGAGCCTTGATCGAAGCGGCTCTGGATGGCTTGGAGGAGCGCGACCGAGTAGCTCTGTTGCTAAGTGACCGAGCGGGGCTGTCCGGCGCTGAGCTTGCAACCGCACTCGACGTTCGCCAGGACCACACCTACACCCTCGTCGCAAATGCCCGCTCACGATTCGAGCGGTCGGTGGGAACCGTGCTCGTACGTCGCGATGGCCGAGACGGCTGTGTCGAACTGCAACGAATTGCCGGTGATGTCGGCGAACCACTCACGCCACGATTGCGCAAGGCCATCGCTGGCCATATCGACAACTGTGCAATCTGTGAAGAGACGAAACGTAAGGGTGTACGAGCCGAGCGCAGCCTGCTGGCACTGCCGCTGCTGAGGGCACCGTCGTCGATCCGCACCAAGCTCGGGTTCGACGGCGCCGCCTCGGGCCCGGCGGCATCTCCGTCGCCGTCGGAGAGCTCGGTGTCGACCGCAGCTGCGGCAAGCTCGTCCTCTAGCTTCGCTATGTCCTTGCCGCTGGTCGCGTCCATAGTCGGGCTCCTCGCAGTACTTGGCGTCGTCGGGTTCCTCGCCTTCGGCAACGGCGATTCGACCGACCCAACCGACGTCGCTACATCCGTAACTGATCCTGCAGCGAATGACGTAGCGGCGAACGCGACAACGACGCTCGATCCTGAGGACCTCGAGGCGAGCAGTGCGACCGCTGATGCAGAAGCCGAGCCAGCAGCAGCTACCCCTCGTGACGAGGAACCGGCCGGGCTTGCGGACGTAGGGCCAACCGCCGTGTCAGCCCCCACCCCGACGGACGACACAGCGAGTGATCCTGGTGACTTCTGCGATCTCGTCACTGAGGGAGTGGTGTGGTTCCAGAACAATCAAGGACCAGCAGGGCCCGATGCGCAGTCTGTCGAGTTGTACTTCCGTACCAGCGCTATGTGGTTCGCCGAGTTCGATGCGAACGCTCCCGCCGAGCTTGCCGAGAGTATCGGCCGGTACCACGGCGGCATCGACCAAATTATTACCGAGCTTGAGAGCACCGGATGGTCGCTGAGCAGCGTGCCTGATATCCCCGAGCTTGTCGGATTGCGGGACTTCCTGGAGATCGAGATCACAAGTCGGTGTGACCTACCACCAGCAAGCTGAGAGCTCGACCGCTTGAGCCTTGGTTCTGATGTCACGACCTCGAGCCACCTGCCTGTTGCCGGATTGACCCGCAGACTCAGCGCCCCGGCCTTCGTTACACACAGGCAATCCCGTCACTCACAGCGTGACCAGCGCTTGACAATCCAGCAGCTTCATTGCTCTGTCGGGCTAATCGGATTTGAACTGTGGCAACTTTCGACCTCTAGCTCCATGACAGCATGGGTGCTTCACCCTGGCCGGGCTGTTCAACCGACTCAGCTCGACGATCTGCCATAGAGCCGACGGCCACGTCAGAGGTGGACACCGATCGTTGCAGCTGCAGCGGCGACGCCTGAGCCGCCCATCGGAGCGCCAAGTGAATGTAGAGCTGCTTCGATAGTGCCGATGGCGCCCAAGATCATGGGTGGGTTCAGGTGGCCCATATGGGCGAGGCGGAAGCCGTCGATCCCGGCGAGACCCAAGCCAAGGATCAGGCCAGCCTGCTTCTCGCAGAGCGAACGCAGCTCGCTTGGGTCCACACTTCCGGTCAGGACCGTGGTCACACAGTTCGAGCGACTATCCGAATCTAGAATGTTGAACTCGAGCCCGCCAGGCGTTGACCATGCCTCGACCGCAGCCTTGACCCCGGATGCCAGGATCTCATGGCGGCGCCAGGTGGCCTCGATGCCGCCTTCTTCTTCGATGATCTTCATGGCTTCGAGCAGCCCACGCAAGTGCGAAATCGGCGGCGTACCGGCGTAGTAGCTGTACATGTTCGTGGCGTCGCGACGAGCCTCCCAGTCGAAGTAACCAACACGTCGATCGGCTCGCGCATGAGCGGCCAAGGCCTTTTCGCTCGCCCATACAAATGAGATACCAGGGGGAACCATCAGGCCCTTCTGACACCCAGCTAGGGCGATGTCGACGCCCCATTCATCCATCAGAAACTCTTCGCAACCCATCGACGCAATGCAATCGACCATAAGCAGTGCCGGATGCCCGGCCGCGTCCATGGCTCGTCGCAGCGCGGCGATATCGTTGCGCACCGAGCTCGCTGTATCGACGTGTGCGACCAGTACGGCCTTGATCTCGTGTGCGGTGTCTTCGCTCAACCGAGCTTCGAGTGCACCCGGGTCCACAGGGTCACGGTCATTTCCTTCGAGTAGCTCGACCTCGATATCGGACACTGCGGTGTAGCCGCCCCAGATGGTGGCGAAGCGCCCGGCCTCGGCGACAAGGACCTTGTCACCAGCAGCCAGGGTGTTCGACGTGGCCATCTGCCAGCCACCGTGACCGTTGCCGGTGATAATGAAACACTCGCCCTCGGTCTTTGCGATGCCGGGCAAGCGCTCACGCACCACGGCCTGTTCTTCAACCAGCGGACCCTCGTACAGATCAGGCATGGGCTGTGAGAACGCGGCAAGAACCCGGTCAGGGATAATCGACGGGCCAGGAATGGCCGCCATCTGACGACCCCACTTCAACGATTTCTTTTCAGACATTCCCGATAACACTAGTGGCGAACGGGGGGCTCTACCCGACCCCGTGCTGTCGGAAAAATGCCAGTGTCCGTTCGAGCGCTATGGCGGCCGACTCTGGATGGCTCGACGCTCGCACATCACAATTGAAGCCGTGGTCGGCATCGCCATAGACGTGGACCTCGACATCGGGATACATGGCGTCGACCTCGCGAACGCCATCGAGCGGGATGTGCGCGTCAAGCGCGCCGAAGTGCAACATGACCGGCACGGCCGGTGCCTTGTCACGATTCGCGTGGATAGCACCGCCGTAGTATCCAACAGCTGCAGCGACTGGTGCGGCCCCAGCTGCGAGCCATGCGACACTTCCCCCGTAGCAGTAGCCGACGATCCCTACCCGACCGGTGCTGGCCACGTGTTCGATCGCTGCAGCCACATCAAGCATCGACTGTTCCATATCGAGCTGACCAGCCAGAGTCCGGCCGGCATCGACACCCTCGGCTGAGTAGTCGAGTTCGACACCGCGTTCAACTCGATCGAACGTGGCCGGAGCGATGACGTGATAGCCCTGTGCGGCGTAGCCGTCGGCGACGGACCTGATGTGCTCGTTCACGCCGAAGATCTCTTGAATCACCACCATCGAAGCAGTAGCTCCATCGGGGTGGACTTCGTAAGCGTCGAGGGTGTGGCCGTCTGATGCAGTGAGCGTCGTCATACTGACTTTCTAGCCGCTCGTTATCGCCAGCTCGCGCCACGGCCTAGTCATAACTCAGCCGGCACGGTCAACGCGTCACCGACAGCACCGGCAGCACCGGCAGCACCGGCTGAGTTTCTCCTTCGTATGCGTCGGGGAAACTTCGCGCGAAGTCCCGCAACCCATCAGTTGATTACTCGTTCAATTTTCGTAGATCTGATCCCAGTCGAGCTGGTCATCTGGCGGCAGCACCGCTGCCAGCTCAGACAGCAGATCAAACAACCGCTGCCCGCGCTGCTCGCCGAGCTGCTGCCACACCGGAAAGTCCAGGGCATCGGTCATGGTTTCGATCCGATCACGGCCGGCTTGACACTCGGCCGTTGCCTTGCCTTGCTCGTCGAGCCAACCTCTGGATTGCAGTCGAATTACGGCGGCAGCTTCCTCTTCGCCAGTCCATCCGGCCTCGTCACGGATCCAGTCACGAGGCGCGCCACCCACAGCAACGTGCGACACGATCGACTCGATGCCGTCGAGCCCTTCTGCGCACACGGCGACTAGGTGATTGCCGCTGCGGTACTCCCGCAACAACGTGCAGCCGTGCCATAGGGCCAGGTGCGGTTCATCGGGCCACTCAAGCGAAGCCCATCCTGCATAGAGCAGCCTCCCAATCGGGTCACACCCTTCGGCCGCGGCTCGCACCAACGCTGCTGCCTCCGCAAACTCTGGCGCGTGAACATCGGTGTAGGTGGCGCGGAGTGCCCGATCCATTCCTCGGTAACGAGCAGCGATGACATCGGCGGGCGTCGAAAAGCTCCACGCATCGGGAATCGCACGACGGACACGAGTCGGTGCGTAATAGAAGAACGTCGACTCGACCACCGACGCTCCCACTGGGCCAATGGGTGCAATCCGGCTTGCGAAGTAGTTCATCCAGAACCCCTTCAGACCAGCTGCGGCACCTTCTTCTCGGACCTCGGGAGCGACGTAGGTCAGCCCATGAAACCGCTCAACGGCTTCCCACATTGGCCTGCACACGCTTGGATCAAGGCTCACCGGGTCAAGGCTCATCG
>Ga0307994_1001986_pt1 | contig 11761 bp, 10 predicted proteins | sample EllFjometagen261_FD_203171 | JGI IMG/M metagenome (GOLD analysis project Ga0307994, IMG submission 203171) | Marine microbial communities from Ellis Fjord, Antarctic Ocean - #261 | ecosystem: Environmental > Aquatic > Marine > Unclassified | place: Southern Ocean | collected 2014-11-02
CTGTAGAACGGCTGCCTCACCTAACTCTAGGCTGATAACGCCTAAACAGCAGCGTGGCTTCACGCTGCTCGAAATAATTCTCGTGCTCGCCATCATTGCCACGGCTAGCATCATGGTAGTCCCGAACTTCGGCGGCTTCGAAGCCCGCACTTTCAGTACCCAAGTTCGTCAGGCTCAATCATTGCTCAACTATGCAAGACGCACAGCGGTAATATCCGGGCAAGCCAGCACCGTTAGCTTCAATGTATTGCCTGCTGATGAAATGGCGCGGTTAGAGTCAGAACAGAGTTACGCCAGCCTCAGCAATATCGTAGCGCAGTGGAACGGCGCGGGTGTCGATCTGCGCTTTCGCGATAGTACTGACACAGAAATCGAGATCAAAGGGAAAACAGAAGTGACGTTCTACCCTGAAGGCGGAAGCACCGGCGGCACGCTACTATTCGCTCAGCAAGATCAAGCAGGCGTCATCGATGTCGACCCGTTCACCGGCAGTGTCTCCAGCGGCGACCCCGATAGAGAATTGCGATGAAAAAACCACACAACTCTCAAGCAGGCTTTACTCTTTTGGAAGTCATTGTGGCGCTCACGATTACTGGATTTGTACTTGGCGGGCTGTTCTCTCTGGTCGGAGGTAGCAAGCAACTCTCGTGGCGCGCAGAACAAAGCTTGATACAGGCCACGCGCATTCGGGCTGTTACCAATTTCGCACTGCTTGAAAATGAATACTCGGACGTCGAAGAGATACTTCAGGACGATAGCTATCAGATTCGCGCATTGGATCTATTGGAAGACCCAGAGCGAAAGACACAGGGTTCTGTGCATGCATTCCAAGCCTACGAAGTAGTCAATCGAGAGCGCAACGAGGTAATTGCGGGAAGCCGTTGGATTCAATTGGATCTTCCACAGTAGGGGCCCATGCGAATAGTTAAAACAAGTGTTACACAAAAAGACAAGCAGGTAGGTTTTACCTTAGTAGAAATAATTCTTTCCCTAGGGTTGACTGCGTTGCTGCTCGGTTTGTTGAGCTCAGGTGTTTACATCGTGGCAGATGACTGGAATAGAAACTCCGATGTGTTAGATAACAGTCTCGATCAGGCGCTGGCGGTGCTGCAGATAGACCGTGCGCTGCAGGGTTCTTTTCCTCATAGCTATACGAACTTCGACACGCTCGGGCGAGAGATCTATTTTCACGGGGAAGATGACACGCTTAGTTTCGTATCGACGGTATCTCCGCAGCGTAGCCCAGGGCTGACCGTTTGGCAGATGTATTCCGTGGCAGACGAAGGCGTCTATCTGAACCTTGTTCCAGCGTTTAGCGATAATCCTACCCAAAGGTTAAGCGAGAGCGAGCCGCTTCTAGTGTTAGAAAACTATACCGCTGAGTTTAGTTATCTCTATCAGGACCTAAATGAGAACAGACTTTGGATTGATGAATGGCTCGGCGAAGAGGAGTTAAGCCTTCCTCTGGCAGTGTATGTTCGCTTTGTTCCTGAACGAGACGTTGAGGATGCGAACGAAGAGTTAGAAATCGTCGCGCGTATTAAAAATAACCTACATCGAAGTATTCGTCCTACGACAAATACCGGATTGTGATTTGTATGCACAACACCTCTAAACAAGCAGGTTCCGTCATAATAATCGTACTATGGACGGCGGTTTTGCTGACCGTGTTAGTTACCGCTATGGCGGGCAAAGTAAGGCTATCGGCACAGACAGCCGCGAATAATCGCGATGCTAGCTGGGATTGGGCCCAGCTAATGGCTACCGTTAATTTCGCCGAGATGGAACTCATGCTGGAGCGCATGCCGGCACCTATAGATCAGCAATTAGAGGAATCCGAAGAAGGTGAGTTGCTAACTCCTGCTTACCGTTATAACGGTGAGGCTCTAGAGTTAAATTACGGGCTACCGGCGAACATGGTAGTTCGCATCTACGACCATGCAGGGAAGATAAACCTGAATCGAATACCACGCCGCAACATGCAACTGCTCATCGAAAAATTATTGGGCGGGGACGCTGCCGAGCCAGAAGAGGTACAAGACTTACTCGCCGCCTGGACCGATTGGACCGATTTGAATGACTTGGAGGGGCTGAACGGTGCGGAGAAGGACTACTACCTGGAACTTGATCAGGGCTACGTCCCTCGCAACAACCCCGAGCTGGACACGGTAGAAGAAATTCTACATGTGCGGGGGTTTGCTCAATTGCTTGAGGGTATCAACGTAGATGCAGCATTCACTATTTACGGCAATACGCGAACCGTAAACCTCAATGTAGCAACTCGAGAAGCAATGCGACTACTGCCAGGGTTGGACGACGAGCTAATCGAGACAATAATCGCTTTTCGAGAACTGGAGGATATAAGCAATCGCGCAGAGATAGCTGAAATTGTGCCATTCGAGAATCTTCAGGAACTGACTCAATGGGTAGGTACGAACACCTCAAACATCTATTCCATCTTTGTCTACCCGAAACAGGAATCCAGTGGGACTGTATTAACGGGCCAGCCATCGGATTCTCTAGAGCTTGATGAGGATACAGTTGAGCCACAGGACTCCGTGCGTCAGGCCTATATGGAGATCGTAGAAGTAAGCAGCGGCAATGCCTTGCCTAGAATCTACAAGGTAGACCCTTACGGCATGCTGCCTGATACAGCGAAGGCCAGGATTGAAGAGTATGGGATCGAGCTTAAGGGCCTCTGATCTAGTCTATGGCTGCGCTGTCTCTAGTTCTTATCGAGCTGCCACGCGCATTTCATGATCATGGGCCCGACACCCTTGTTTGGCTCCATGGCCAACAGTTTACTGAACTTGGTCTCATACCACAGCAGACCGCTCTTATCGGCGAGACCACCCAGCGCATAGAACTCGCCTACTCGCATGGCGACCTTCTCGACAACAAGCGAAACCTTAAAAACGTCTCCCTTTGAGAATGAGCCAATTTCTATCTCATCGTCATTGGTAGTAAGAAAGGATGCAATCGGTTCCTCGGCAGACTTCATGAAGGCGAAACCGAAATGCCCCTCCATGTTATCTACGAGAACCTCGACTTCCATCTCTAGAAGCACGTCACTAAGCGGCTTGATTGCGGTGATGTCATTACCGTCCGTTGACTTAACACAGATAGAATTGATACGGCAGTCCTGCACCTCTTCTTTTTGTGCCGCCTCGGATGCGCGCAGCTCCCCGGGGATGTCTGCTCGAATACTGCTATAGGTTTTCTTGTTGTTGCAGAAGTCTTCGTAGTGCCCCACGACCTTGTCGCTGTCACCAATCTCTTGGATCTTGCCCTTATCTAACCAAATCGCGATATCACATAGCTCTTGCACGTGAAACATTGAGTGACTACAGAACACCATCGTCTTGCGCTGTTCTCTAAATTCATTCATGCGCATCACACACTTTTTCTGAAACGCCATATCACCGACTGATAAGGCTTCATCGATAACTAGAATATCGGGCCTAACCATCGTGGCAATGGAAAATGCCAAGCGTACATACATGCCAGAGGAATAGGTTTTAACTGGCCTATCGATAAAATAATCCAGCTCTGAAAATTCAATAATGTCTTTTTCTAACTCGGCAATATTGTTATCGGGCACGCCCAGCAAGGCGGCATTCAAAAAAATATTTTTGCGACCAGTAAACTCGGGATGAAATCCAGCACCTAGCTCAAGCAGCGCGGCTACCTGCCCGTTTATGGCGATGTCTCCACTGGTAGGTTGCAAAGTGCCGACTAATAATTTCAGTAGAGTAGATTTTCCGGCGCCGTTGTCACCGATAATTCCGAGGCTTTTGCCATCTGGCACTGCGAAAGAGATATCACTCAATACATGGTACAGCTGATGCCTTTGTTTACGCAGAATAAGTTCGTACAAACGATCTTGCGGCCGTTCGTAAATTTTGAAATCTTTATTAAGATTGTGTACGGATACGCGAGGCACAACTAATTTCCTATTCTCAGATAAGATTTAAAGGACATCGCCAAAAGCCTGCTTAATCTTCATAAATAACCAGCCACCAAAAAAATAAGTAATTATTGAAACGGGGATTATTATTTGCAAATGAATAAAAGTTACTTGGCCAAGAAGAACGATCTCTCGGTACAGGCTAACGAAGCTATGCATCGGGTTTAGCAAAAATAGGTTTCTCTGAGCCTCGTCCTCGATAATAGATATTGGCCAAATTATCGGCGTTAGAAAAAACCAGACGGTTATACCAAGGGCAACCAATTGCTGTAAATCGCGAAGAAAGACACTTAGCGCTGAGAGGATAGCGACCAAGCCCAATGTGAATAAAAATTGCAAGAAAAGAATAACGGGTAGATAGAGCCACATCCAATTCCAGTAACCCTGAGTTGCCAAGTACGCTAACAATATGCCAAAGCCTATGGCGTGTGTTAAATAGGGAATTACCGAACCCACAACGGGAATAATCTGTACTGGAAATTTCACCTTGGTGATTAATGGCGCCTTCTCGAGTAGCAGGCCAGTGGATTTGCCGATGGAATCGGCAAAGGCAAACCAAGGTAGATAGCCAACCATCATGAATATGACAAACGTGCTCTCCTCAAACCCCGCCGCGGGTCGCTGCCCAAAAAGGACACCAAACACGAAGGCATAGATCATGATGTTGATGATCGGCGTGATGATCAGCCACAAGAACCCGCCAATGGATGCCGTGAACTGGGCGAGGAAATCCTGTTTTGCGAAGTTATGAAAGAGTCGGTAATGAGTGAACGGTGTCAGCATCCATTCACGTAGCAGAGTTAGTAACATTCCCGATCCAGTATTGTGTTTCGCAGTTAGTAAAAGAGTCTACTAATTAGTTCTATTACGACGCTGCGAATTTAACCACGAATCGCTTGAAAAAACTAAAAATTACTGCTCGAAGCCCTTATAATCACAGCACTCAACAATTTTTACTAAGCTGATTTATACTGCTCACCATGCTAAATCCCGAACACTTACTCATCCCCTTCGAGACATCTCCGCTGCCAGGCGGACCTTGGCTAGTATTCGCACCCCATGCCGACGATGAGACCTATGGCATGGCTGGCAGCCTTCTCAAAGCCAGTAAAGAGGGCATTCAAACCCATCTTGTGGTTATGACTGATGGGGCCTTGGGCGGCGATACAGAAAACCTAGTGGAGGTGAGAAATAGGGAAGTTCATCAGGCGGCAGAAATACTTGGCATTAACAGCGTCGATAGCTGGCAACAGCCAGACCGTGGTTTAACTGTCAGTGAAGAGCTAGTGGATAGAGTGTGCAATAAGATTAGCGAAGTTGGTGCAGCTAGCGTCTTCTTTCCCGGACCACTAGAGCCGCACCCGGACCATCGTATTACAGCGCTTATCGTGTGGGCGGCGATACAGAAATTAAGAAATGATACGGTGGCTCCAAATGCCTATTCCTATGAAATTGGCGTCCAGAATCCGGTGAATTTATTCATCGATATCACACTGCAGCGGCCTTGCAAAGAACAAGCGATGACCGTCTATGCAAGTCAGAACGGTGAGAATAATTATGAAGAACTCGTGCTGTCTTTGGACAAAGGACGCACATTCACCCTGCCTGCAGAAGTTAGTCATGCGGAGGGTTTTTATTTGTACTGTGACGAGGAGTTGAAGACTTCCTTAAAGGAAGTCACGCACAAGATTATCGATTTGTATTTGTAAATAGAGCTTCTTAATGAACTAGGGTGCTTCCAGCCAGGTACCGACTTCCAACATATCTTCAGCAGTCAGAATGCCGGATTCTCGTTTGAGAGCTAGATTGTAAATTACATGCTCATAACGTGTTCTTTGCAACTCTCTCTGGGCGCGAAACTGGTCGCGCAGAGCGTTCAGTACATCGACATTCGTCACAGTCCCTAATTCAAAGCCACGCTGTGCTGCAGTGGCTGACAAACCAGTAGACTCGAGTAGCTTTTGCGCCGCCTGGGTTCGAAGCTCACTGGACTGTACTAGCAGATAGGCTCTGCGCACCCGCTCACTCGCTTCCAGTTGTTCTTGTTGCAGCTGATATTCGGCAATTAGTTGTTGGCTATGTGCTTCACTGACCGCGGCCCGGTTGCTACCGCCGGCAAACAAGGGAATGGAGACGTCTAGCCCTAGGTAGGTATTGTTATTCTGCGATACTGGCGCGTTCTCAAAACCAACGTTTGAATCTTGTTTTTGCACAATGAGAGAAACGCGTGGCATATAGGCGCCACGGCTTTCTGAAATGCGTTCAGTGGCTACCTGCAGGGCAAGCTCGCGTACCTTAATCTGATAGTTACCACGGCGGGCCTGTTGTACCCAGTAGTTGATGCTGTTCTGTAGCGGTGGTATCTGAGCTGAATCGCTCAAACGAAATAGCGGCCCAGTAGCAAGACCGGTGATAGATCGCAGCGCTTCCTGACGCAGCGCTACCTCGCTTTGCAACTGCAGTTTCTCCGACTCTACTGCCGCCACGCTCGCCTGTGCCTGATACAGATCTGTTATCTGTGCTAGCTGGCGATCATATAGGCTCTGAATCTGATTGAGTTGATTGTTCACTGCACTGAACTCGGAATCCATAGACTCCAGTGCATCGTCTGCTTGTAAGACGTTGAAGTATTTTTCAGCGACATCGGATAACAAGAAAGCCAGCTCCCCGAAATACTCAGCTTCCAATTGGTCTTCGGTCAGCTTCGCCTGACTACGCTGAGAAAAAACTTGCCAGTTAAAAAGCACCTGACTGAGCTGCAGTGTATAGCGTTCACCATCGAATGTTTGTAGTCCCGATTGGCCAGATACACGGCGGCGATTGTCCGATACGTTCGCGCTGGCATTCAATTGCGGTAGCAACCGCCCTTTGGCTGCACGCTGCCGGGCAGAGCCTATCTTCACGCTCTCTTCGGCGATCTTAAGCCTTGGGCTATAGTTAAGTGCGGCTGTAAAAAAATCTTCAAGCGTTGTGCCAACCGGATCAAGTGCAACAAATTCTGCGGCAGCAATAGAGGATGACCAGCTACAAATAATACCGAAGACCAAGCCGATTAGAGGTATTTTGTTTTTCATTGGCTAGTCTTCGATTAAACTGCGGGCGATGGAATTAGAGAGAGGTTTGAACAAATACTGTAGCAGTGTACGCGAACCGCTGGAGATAAATGCTTCAGCAGGCATACCGGGTATCAGGGCCAGATCACTGAGGTCTTCCATGCTATTGGAATTAACCTCGATGCGCGTTGTGTAGTAGGACGCACCCGTAAACTCGTCTATGAAACTGTCAGCAGAGATGCTAATTACAGTGCCAAAAATAGTGGGCACTGCGTTCCGGCTGAATGTCGAAAAGCGTATTAATGCTTCCTGCCCTTCGCTTACGCGATCGATATCCAGTGGTGAAAGCCTTGCCTCAATAATTAGCTCTTCGCTCTGAGGGACGATCTGGGCAATCTCCGATGCTGCTCTGACAACACCGCCCTCAGTGTGAATCTGCATACCATTGACTACGCCAGTAACAGGAGCGCGCACTACGGTTCTGCTGACCACATCCTGTAAGGCATTAATTCTTTCCACACTGTCTTTTAGCCGGCTCTGGGTTTCGGCGAGTTGACCGATGACATCATTGCGAAACTCTTTCTCTTGTTGAAGAATTTGCAGGCGTGTTTCACCAACCTGGATTTCGGTAGAAGAAATAGAGGCGGTTAGCTCAGCCGCCTCACCTTTAAAGCTCGCGGAGTTTCTCTCCAGCTCCCGAAGGCGCGTCCGGTTGGAGAACCCATCTTCAAGAAGTGCGCGCACGTCCTGTAGTTCATCATCATAGGATCTCGCCAATTCTTCTTTGCTCTCTTTCACGGCACGAAGACCAACCAAGCTCGAGTGCAACTGTTCTATCCGCTGCTGTAGTACTTCAACGCTGCCTTGAAGAGTGATTCGTCGAGCATCAAAAATCTGGCTCTGCGCATCTATTTCAGCGAAGGCATTAAAGTCACTATTCGATAAAATTGGCGGATAGGAAACCGCGCTCAGTCCATCTCGTTCGGCGATCAAGCGCGCTTCCACGGCTTTATCTGCTGCAAACAGCGTGTTAACGATTTCCAACTGCGACAATGATTGGGTATTGTCCAGAATCAGCAAGGGGTCACCGGCGTTGACTAAATCGCCATTGCGAACTCTGATTTCACTCACGATCCCACCTTCCAAGTGTTGAACTATTTTCTTGTAGGATTTAACGGTTACTGTGCCGGGCGCGTGGGCAGCTCCTTCGATTGGCGCAAGCGTCGCCCAAAGTCCAAATACGACAAAGACTAAGAAAAAAAGCCAAAGCCCGAATCGCTTGGAAGAATCCATATTGGAGAGTTCGTCGGCAATATTTTTAGTACTGGAGACTATTGAGGGCTTATTGTCATTCATTTCAGTTGCTTTTCCGCTTGGGTATCACGCAATTATTTCTAAACTACATTCTCTCAATAGTCCGTTACGTAGTTTCATTATTTTTTAGTGATGCTCGGTTCTGGGTTCGCTGCGGGTTGCGCCGCCGGCCGGGGTTTTTCTCGTAACTTAGCAAGCACTTCATCGCGAGGTCCAAAAAGAGCAGCTAAGCCATCTTGCATCACCAGAATTTTATCGACACTTCCTAGCACCGAGGTACGATGAGTAATTACGATAACGGTGCAACCTTGGGCCTTTAGTTGATTTATGCTCACCGTGAGTTGTCTTTCACCCTGCTCATCAAGATTAGAATTGGGCTCATCCAGCACTAACAAGCAGGGGTTACCATAAACCGCCCGCGCTAATCCAATACGCTGTCGCTGACCACCAGAGAGAACACCGCCAGTGCCGCCGATGGTTGTGTCGTATCCTTGGGGTAGATGTAAGATCATTTCATGGACACCCGCCAGTTGAGCCGCTGCCACTATTTTCTCTGCGTCGATCTCACCGAATCGGCAGATATTTTCTGAAATCGTTCCGTCGAAGAGTTCAATGTCTTGCGGTAAATATCCGATATAGGGCCCTAGCTTTATCCGGTCCCATGCAGAGATATCTGCACTATCTAAGCGCACCTGCCCGACAGCTGTGGGCCAGATGCCCAACAGAGCACGTGCAAGACTGGACTTGCCCGATGCACTGGGGCCCACAATGGCCAACGATTCGCCAGCAGTAAGAGCCAACGACACCGCTTTGACCGAAGGTACTTTTGCCCCTGGAGGGACAACAGTAACTCTGTCAGCAGTTAGATTGCCCTTTGGTGCCGGCAAATCCATGGTCTCTTGGTTCGTAGGAATTTGCTCCAACAAGTCACCGAGACGCTCATATTGAGCTCGCGCTACCGAGAAACCCTTCCAACTGCCAACGAGAAGATCGATTGGGGCAAGAGCTCGACCTAGTAAAAGTGAACCGGCTATCATCATGCCCGGAGAAATTTCTTGTCGCAGAGCGAGTAACGCGCCCAGACCCAGGAGCATGGACTGCATGATCATTCGAAAAGTTTTGGAGATGCTGGTGAGTAGCGCAGCTTGTTTACTGGCATTGGTTTGCAGCTCTAACACCTCGTCGGAGCGTTGCTCTTGGATTCGGCGAATGTCTGTGGTCATACCCATGGCGGCTATAACCTCGGCATTTTGCAGGCTGCGGCCAATCTGGTTGTTAACCCAATAGGCTTGGGAGTTCGCGTCTTTCAGCTTCTTGTTAGTTGCCTTCTCGTTTACAAAGGCGAGAATAACCATGACGATGCCAGCGAAAATTGCGGCAATGCCAAACCAGGGGTGAAACATGAACATGACGCCAACATAGATTGGAAACCAAGGCGCATCGAAGAAGGCGAACAGACCATTGCCCGTTAGAAACTGACGCAAGCCGGTTAAATCTGAATTCGGTTGCGAACTGCTAGCACCTACAAGTAATGCACGCTTAAAAGTAGCGTCAAAAACCCGGCGACGAAGATCCATCTCGAGGCGGTTGCTGGCGCCGATGAGTATTCTTGCGCGAACCCATTCGAATCCGCCCATCGCGCTGAGCAAACACAGAAGAAGAATAGTTAGGGTGGTCAGCGTAGACATACTGCCACTGCCTATTACTCGGTCATAGACCTGTAACATATAAATAATTGGCGCCAGCAACAATATGTTTACGGCTGCACTAAACAGCCCTGCATAGATGAAGTATCGCTTCACTGCCCAAAAGGCGTTGGATAACTCAAGGTATTTTTTGGATTGATTTTCTTTATTCATTGTTATTGGTCATATGCACAGTAATAAAGTAACGCAGTATTGTTAACCGCCTACGACGATCCTGAGGAATATTCGTAGCTGTGCCGAATGTGGCTATCGAAGAATTTCCAAACCGAGCTGTATCAATTGGGTATCGGCAGAAGTTTTTCAACCCCTACCGATAGTTACGAAAATTTCACGGATGTTGACAGGCAATGTAAAAGCCAACCTTAGGCACTACTTGGCGCTAAAGCTCCTGTCCGCCTTCGGCTAGTTTCTTAAGTGAAAGCAAGTCTATTATTAGTAAACTTTTAGGTCCATCTCGTTGCACTACGCGTTGGCTCTGCAATTTTTGAAAGACACGCGTCACTGTCTCCCGGCTAACGTTTAGCATAATGGCGATTTCTTGGTGCGTAGGCGGATTGTTGATCGCTGAAGAGGCTTCGGTTCCCTCTTTTTTTTGATTTTCAGGGTCGGCGTTGACCTTTGTGGCCTGCTTGCCTGGGTTTGGAACAAGATTCCAAAGCTGGCAACAGACCCGTTGAGACACATTAGGTAGCCCTAAGAGAGTGCGTTGCTGGGTCATTTGCCGCACCCTTGTTGCTAGCTTCTTGCCCAGCATAGTCATCACGCCCGCGTTACTTAGCATGATGTCTTGTAGGCTTTCCAGTGGGATATTTACAACAACTACCGGTGTCAAAGCGATGATATATTCCGGTTGAGTGCCTTGGTCAAATAGGCCTAGCTCACCGCAAAAATCGCCCGGTTCCATGAAGTAAAGCCCCACTTCTCGGCCGTCAATGGTAAAATCGACTCCTTGCAGGCGTCCTTCAAACAGGAAGCACATGTGCTCTTCACGGACACCTGCATTGAGTACGATGCCACGTCGGGCAAACTTCGTAAGCGTAGACTGTTGGGCAAGCTGATTAAGCAGCTTGCCAGGCAAGGACTTAAAAAGAGGGAAGCTGCTTAATAGTTCGGGGGTTACCGCCATGAACTTCTGATCCAGAGGTCACTGGGCTGGCGCTGTAGTCGCCGTTGGGCGGTATTATAAGTGCTTGAAACGTAATAGCAAATGGGACTATTTTGGCTTTATGTGATTGGCGTCACTCGCAGTTGATTGGGTTTGGAGTATCTTCTCCAGCTAACTAGGCAAGTTGTGTTTTCGGTCGATGATCCTTCTAGAAAACAAGAGAAATAGACAATGAAACTAAGCAAAATAGCCAACACAGTTAGACCCAATGGGTTCTTCGGCGGGTTGATTTCAATCTTTGGTCAAATTGCGGCTGTATCTGCCCTCTTTTTATGGAGCGTTTCAGCGCATCCAGCTAGTGCGGCAGGGATAGGAGGATCGGCGGTAGTGGGCAAAGTCAGCCTAGTACTCGGTAAAGCCTACTTGTTGAGTGAGGGTAAGCCTCGGAAGTTGGTCAAAACGGGCAGCCAGATTCGTGCAAGCGACCAGATCTTGACTCAAACTAATGGCCATGTGCACATCCGTTTTGTAGACGAGGCTCTGGTTAGTGTAAGACCAGACAGTCAGCTTGAAATTATCAGCTATGACTATGATTCAGAGCATCCTGAAAAGTCCT
>Ga0307994_1001988_pt1 | contig 11755 bp, 13 predicted proteins | sample EllFjometagen261_FD_203171 | JGI IMG/M metagenome (GOLD analysis project Ga0307994, IMG submission 203171) | Marine microbial communities from Ellis Fjord, Antarctic Ocean - #261 | ecosystem: Environmental > Aquatic > Marine > Unclassified | place: Southern Ocean | collected 2014-11-02
GCGTCCTGGCCAGAGCAGGTTGGTCACTCAACGCCAAGAAGCCGACCAGGTGGAGATCCTGTCCGGCACCTTCGAGGGCACAACCCTTGGCTCGCCAATCTCCATGCTGGTCCGCAACAAGGACGCCCGACCTGGCGCCTACGACAACATGCAGGACCTGTTTCGGCCATCACACGCCGACTACACAACCGAAGCCAAGTACGGCCTGCGCAACTGGCAGGGCGGCGGCCGGGCCAGCGCCCGCGAAACCATCGGCCGAGTTGCTGCTGCAGGAATCGCCCGCAAATTGCTTGCTCAGATAGCTGGTGTCGAAGTGCTCGGCTGGGTCAGCAGCGTGCACGACATCGAAGCATCGGTCAATGCCGACACGGTCACACTCGACCAGGTCGAAGCCGATCCCACTCGATGTCCAGACCCTGCTGCAGCTGCATTAATGACGACCGCTATCGAACAGGCTCGTCGCGACGGCAACTCGCTGGGCGGCGTCGTCACCTGTGTAGCACGCAATGTGCCACCGGGCCTCGGCACTCCCGTCTTCGGGAAACTCGACGCGGATCTGGCTGGCGCCCTGATTTCCTTACCTGCCGCCAAAGGTTTCGAAATCGGATCAGGCTTCGCTGGCACCCAGATGACCGGGCGCGAACACAATGATGCCTTCCTGCCTGGCGACACGCCTGCGACGCCTCGCACCGAAACCAACTACTCGGGGGGTGTGCAAGGTGGTATCAGCAATGGCGCGACGATCGTAACCCGTACCGCATTCAAGCCAACGGCCACGATCTCGTCGGCTCAGCAGACCGTCGACCGCGACGGTAATCCAGTAGAACTCGAAGCAAAGGGCCGCCACGACCCTTGCGTGCTTCCCCGTGCGGTACCCATGGTCGAAGCCATGACCCTGTTGGTGCTCATTGACCACCTATTGGCCCAGCGCAGCGTTGACGTGCTGTAAAAGACCTCTGGCCAACGGGCAGTACTAGGCGGTACCGGCCGCCCTCTGGACTGCACGGCGACTATCTTTACATGCCTTGAGGTCCCCTACTCTTCGTGCCGCCGCCGCAGCATGTGCCCTTGCATTCGCGGCTACGTCATGCGCTGGTAACACCGACACGGTTGCCACCGCCACCACCGGATCAGCAGCGAACGACATTGCCACCCCGGCGACCACCGCTCCTGTGCCTGCCCCGACTGCCGAGGTTGCACCTGTTGAAGCTGCCGAACCGGTAACAGAAGCAGAACCGGCCGCAACGCCTCAGCCATCAGCACCTGAAGCTGTCGCAGCAGCAACTGTGCAGTTGCCGACTGTTGACGTTGTCGAGCTCTCTACCGGCCGGACCTCTGACCTTGCTGGCTTCGCTCGCCCCGGAGCCATGTTGGTGTGGTTCTGGGCACCTCATTGACCCACGTGTGTGGCCGAGGCACCGGCCGTCGCGCAGTTAGCGCAAGATAATCCCGATCTGCATGTACTTGGGTTAGGAGCTCAAGACAGCCTCGCCTTCGCGAACCAGTTTGTGGCCCGCGGCAACCTGGCCGACAGCGGCATAACACTGGTCTGGGACCCGAGCTTCAGCTCTTGGCGCGAGTTCGGTATCCGATCACAGCCGTACTGGATTCTGTACGACGCACAGGGCAACGAGGTCACCTCTCGCCCCGGCTCCATCGATCTAGCCGCTGTGCGGGCATTTCTCGACGGCTAAGGGGCGGCCGTGGGCTCTACGAGCACGCTGCACCGCAGCTCTACGCAACGCAGGTCCACAGCCTGAGACACGCAAATACAGTGTTATCGAGCGACGCGACCGTGGTTAATGGTGACGCTGTCCATATTGAACTCGGGGTATAGCTCGACGATGCGGGCATTCACTTCGCTCTGAACACCGGCAAGTGGAAGCACGTTAAGCACACCCTGGCCGTTACGCAGCAAGTCGATGATCTGTTCGCCGCTCTGGATCATGACTGCGTCGCCACTGATCACGAGATTGACTTCGGTCGGGTCCTGGTCGAGCTGATCGCGCAGGTACTCGAAGACATTACGCACCGATTCGAGCTTGATCCCAGCATCGAGCAAGTGCTTTACGGCCTTGAGCTCGAGCAAATTCTTGTACGAGTACGTGCGGCGGCTGCCGCTTCCAGCAGCCGGTGAGGTCGGCTTCACCAGGTCAGTACGTGCCCAGTAGTCGAGCTGGCGGTAGCTAATACCGACGATCTCAGCAGTGCGCTTTGCGGGGAACCCATCGACGGAAACGCCGGTAATAGAGTCGATAGATAGTTGCTCGGAAGCCATGTGCAGAGGATCCTGGAGGTGTGGTGGTAAGGGTTCATCGACTGTGGTGGGTCGCCCCGTAAGGCTGTCATGGTCATAACCACACCAGCGAAATTACGGGGTTGAGGTTTATGACAATAGGCCGTGCAGGCCAGCCAGTCAACGATGCTCCAACAACAGGAGCAACATGAGCAACATCTAGATCAACAAGCCGCACTAGACCAGCCGGCTTATCAGGCGAATTACCCGCCGAAATCCTCTGGATTTATGTTGTCGATGAACTCGCGGAATTCGTCCAGGACCTCTTCGACAGTCTCGCCATCGTCTTCGTCCTCATCGTCGGGTTCCGGGATGAACCCGGCAGCCTCGACGACATGAGCTTCGGCGAAGATGTCAGAACCTGTTCGCGCAGCAATAGCCAGCGCATCAGAGGGTCGACACGACACGACTTGGGTCTTATCGGCAACCGACAGGTGCAGCTCGGCGTAGAAGGTCTTATCGCGAAGATCCGTGATGACGACCTTGTCGAGTGTTGCTCCCAGGACCACCAGCAAGTCGCGCACAAGGTCGTGTGTCATTGGACGAGGCGTGTCTACATCTTCGAGCGCTAGAGCAATAGCAGTGGCTTCGGCTTGGCCGATGAAGATCGGCAACATGCGCGTGTCATCGCTAGTCTCTTGCAGTAACACGATCGGCGTATTGCTCGGCATCTCGACTCGGACACCAACCAGTTTCATTGCGATCACGAGGACACACTACCCCTAGAACGGCGGGTTAGTCGGAGCCGTAACCGAGTCGTTCTCGCAACAGCTTCACGATGATGGTCTCGCGAATTACATTGCCCATATCGACCAGGTCGTCGGCGACTTCGCGCGCTCGAGCTGCAGACTCGGGTGAGCCTTTACGTGTCAATGGCATGACGATCTGTTCCAACATGCCAGCTTCGCGTTCTGCAGCCACCCGCCACGCTTTGAGATGGCGTGGCTCGATGCCGTGCTTCAGGAAACTAGAGGCAGCCTTGGCGACCTTGAGCTCGTCACGGGTGAAGCGAGGGCCATGCCCGTCATCGTGAGGATCGAGCAACCCGAACTTAATGAGCTGGTCGAGTTGTTGTGCACTCAGACCGGCGAGTCGGGCAAGGTCGACCGGGTCAAGATCATCGGCACTCGGACCGGGATCACGAAATCGTGATGGAACGGAACGGGGAACGGCCGTATCAAAACCGGCTTTATCGCCTGCGCCGGAACCAAGAGCGATGTCGAGATCTAGGCCTTGGTCGAGACGTTCCTTGATGACGCGCAGCGGCAGAAAATGATCGCGTTGCATGGACAGGATCCACCGCAACCGATCGACGTCGGCGACCGCAAACTTGCGGTAGCCCGACGGAGCCCGATGGGGTTCGACTAGGCCACGGCTTTCAAGAAAGCGGATCTTTGAGATCGACACGTCGGGGAAGTCATCTTGCAGCAGTGTCAAGACCTCTCCGATCGACTTGTGATCGCGAGGGCCGACGCCGGCGCCCTTAACGTTGTAGGAAGAAGATTCGCTCATGACTCGTCCGTCAAGAACACAAGCTTGAACTTGCCAATCTGCACTTCATCACCGGACCGCAAGCTGCCTGATTCGATTCGGGTGCGGTTGAGATACGTGCCGTTCAACGAACCAACGTCATTTAGCAGGACAGCATCGAGGTCGCGATGCACCTCGGCATGGCGTCTGCTCACCGTGACATCATCGAGAAAGATGTCGCTCTCGGGGTGACGCCCGATCGTGGTGAACGTGTTGGTCACTCGGTAGCGAGCCCCTCCTTTGGAGCCGCGTCGAACAACAAATACGGCGGTTCCATGCGCTTCGGTTGCAGTCTCTCCACTGGTCGTCTCACCACTGACGGTGGCGTCGCTATTGACCACCGCATGAGCGTTGGTGTCAGCAATAGTCACAACCGCGTGCTCTGATGTGGGCTCTTCGTGCGATCGGTGCAGGTCAAAGCCACACGACGAGCAGTAGTTCGACGCCTCGCTGTTTGGATGCCCACAGCGTGAGCAGACAACTTCAGCCATCGGTGTAACCAATCAGTTCGCGGTACGCCTCTGCATTGAGCAGATTGTCTACATCGCTGGCGTCCCTCGGTCGTACGGTGCATAACCAGCCGTCTCCGTACGGGTCGCTATTCACGACTGTTGGCGAGTCAGTCAATCCTGGGTTGGCTTCGATGACCACAGCGTCGACCGGCATATAGAGGTCGGTCATCGCCTTGAACGCTTCGATCTCGCCCATCTCGGTGCCAGCCGAAATCGTGGAAGGAGCGATGCCCCGTGGGCTGTCGCTGTCGCAAGCACCTTGTATTCGTACCATCGTGACCTCACCAAGTGCCTCTTGAGCAAACTCCGTAATTCCGACCCGCAAAACGTCGCCTTCTACGCGGACCCATTGATGATCTTGGGAATAGCGCAAGTCGTCGGGCACGAGCATGGGCGAAACCGTAGCCCATCGGAGCTACCAGCAAAACCTTGACTTTAGGTCGAGACTTCGAGTGGTGCGTTCGTCGGGTTGCGCAGCAACGGGAGATATCCCACTGCCGAAGCCCAACTCAAGGCCAGCGAAGGAACACCTATGATCCACGCCAGCGCTCGATATATGCCTTCACCTGCAGGCTCGGCGGCCGCCGCTAGAAACAACGGCAACGCGAACAACAGGCCAAACGTCGCAGTCTTGCCCCACCAACTCACCTTCACGGTGCGCACACCACGAGCCCCTAGGTACAGCGCAGCGATGGCAACAAGGGCTTCTCGCACGAACACCGCTAGCAGGAACCAAACTGGCGCAGCATCGATAATCAGCATAGAAACGAGCGCCACTAGGAACATCAACCGGTCGACGGTCGGATCAAAGATCCGGCCGAACTTTGACTGCTGGTTCAGCAACCGAGCGAGGTACCCATCGACCCAGTCGGTGGCCCCGAGCACCGCGAGTAGCACCGCAGCTGCGTAGGGCCGCTCAGCGGAGTGAATGAGCCAGAGCAGAATCGGCACACAAAGCAGCCGAGCGAGTGTGAACAGGTTCGGAACCGTCAGGATCGCGTCCGACCCTTCGACCGTGCCATCACGATCAAAGATCGGGGTTCTACCGTTGGCCACTGCTGTCCTCCGCTGACGTTGGTGGCGGGTAACCAACAGGGCACTCCCCTGCCGTTCTACCTCACGTCCGCGGCCAGCATACGATGTCTACATGCCAACGGTCTTCAGTCTCATCATCAACGGCGACTTGCCTGGTCATTTCGTCTGGAGCGACGATGTGTGTGTCGGCTTCCTTTCGATCAACCCCATCACCGACGGGCATACGCTCGTGGTACCCCGCTGCGAGGTTGATCAGTGGACCGACGTCGACGCTGCTGACGCAGCGCACATGATGTCGGTGTCGCATCACCTCGGTAATGCAATCAAGTCGGTGTTCTCGCCGGAACGTGTCGGGCTCATGATCGCCGGCTTCGAAGTACCGCACACCCACATACATGTCCTGCAGTTGAACGATATGGGCGACATGAGCTTCGCTAACGCCGCGACAACCGTGGATCATGCCCAGCTTGCAGGCTTCGCTGGGTCGATCCGCCAAGAACTCGAAGCAGCGGGTCACCAGGGCGTGTCCGACGCCCCCTGACAGCTAGCCGTCGCCGTCGTCGTCCTGTTGTCCGAAACCGAATAGATCAGCTGGTTCCTCAGCTGCTTGCGGCACAGCGGCGATAACACCGGTGAACCTATAGACCTCGATGCGGCTCAGGCCCGGGTCACCCTGCAGCTCCCATCCCTCGGGAGCGAGCCGTGACCGAAACGTCCCGATTTCAGCATCGATGCCCTCGATATCTCGGTCCAAGATCAGCCAGTCAACATCGCGTGTGATCTCGATGATGACATCGTCGAGGCGTTCGCCCAATGGCACCGCGATCTTGGGATCTTCCCGGTCGAACTCGCCGATCGAGAAGTCCAGCTCATAGACGCCCAGCTGCTCAGCCATCAACGGCAGGAGCGATACCGAGGCCCGAACGGGTTCGCCAGCAGGTACTACTTCCACCGCAGCGACTCGAGAAAGGTCGACCTGATCTCGGGCCCCCCAGCTCCACGGCTCGGTGTAGGGGGTGGTCGATGAGTCACGTACGAAGAACACGATGGCGGTCAGCAACAAGGCCAGCATGATGCGTCGCTCAACACGCACCTGTTTCACGAGAATTCGGCCGGTTCGCTTCAAGGCGAACACCGTCGCAACAAAGATGAATACCGTCATCGGAACGGTCTGTGCGGCCTCACGAAGACGCCCGGGCGGGACATCTGCGCCCATGTACAACATGTACAAAGGCACAGCCGGCATGAGAAACCGGGGCGCCGTCAGTGGCAGGAACAGGACCGGTGCGAGAAGCGTGACCAAGATTTGGAAGTTGGCTTGGGTGCCGACGAGCTGTGCGAATCGCACTGGATGCGACAAGATGCCGCCCAGAGTGCCCAACGGTGTGTCTCCGAATTCGGCGTAGGGCGCCAGGAATGGGTAGACCCCATCACTTAAACCCCGCTGGAGTCCGTACATAGCAACAATGAACCAGCCAAAGCCGAGCAGCAAGGCTATGAGGCCGACGCGGCGGCGCCGCTCAATGAGCAGCAAGACCCCTAGGCCAGCAACAGCAAGGCCAAGGTCAGCCCGACAACACAGCGCAAAGATGATTGCGCCGGTCATAATGCGCTTCGAGCGAGGTCGAGTTTGATGATCAAAGGTTGCGCCCTCGCCCCGATCTGGCTTCGCATCGAAGCCTGCAAGAACCGCCCACATGAGTGCAGGGACCGCCAAGACCGCAGGCGCAAAGTCGGCCACGTTCATATTGTGCACGTACGTGTAAAGGCTGTAGGCAAACACGATGGTGGAGGTAGCCCCAATGCCCAGCAGGCCGTGACGTCGAGCAAGCCGCCACAACGGAATCACGGTCAGGCCAAGCGCCACCGACTTGATCATCAACAGCGTCTCGATACGAGGCAACACCGACGTCAGTAGGCCGAGCGGATACAGGATCAGAGAACCCTGTTCGGCGATGACATTGCCCCCAGACAAGGTGGTGACTGGCTTCAGGTCCTCGCCGATCTGCCAGGCGGCCTGCGCATACTTAGCCGTTTCAAGACCGTGGTCGAGTTGATGGAAACGTGCCAGCACGAGCAGGATCAGAACGCTGGCATTAAGAACGGCGAAGCCATAGGGCAACCAGCGGTCGTAGGTCGGCGTGTCGATCCGGCCTTGCAGCCGCAACATGGACCGGTCGATGCGCTCCCATATACGTTCCGCAGCGGTCCGCGCTCGGTCGAACGCAGGCAGCGATGACGAGATTGCGTTCATAGGAAGCGCCCGGTGGCGTCGTCGTGTTCTGCCTCGGCGGCAATGCTCTCAGATGTCATGGGTTCAACTTCGTCCATGAGTTGCATACCGCTGCTGCGAGAGTTATTTACTGCGCTGCTGACCGCGTGGATCGCAAATAATTCTGGTGGGGGCGGCTGCATAGAGTCCAGCAACGTTTGTGCATCAGGGTCGTTCGGGTCAAGCCACGCCTCCCAGAGGGCGGGAGCGACCATGATTGGCATGCGGTCGTGAATTGGCTCGATCGCCGCATTTGCTGGACCCGTCAGAATCGTGCAGCTACGCAGCGGTGTTCCATCACCGTCAGGATCGCTCCACGACTCGAACATGCCCGCAAACGCGAACGGTGCACCGTCGTTGCGTCGGATACACCACGGTTGTTTGCGAGGCTTCTTGGCTGCGGGGTCATTGACAGCTGTCCACTCATAAAACGCGTCCGCAGGAATGATGCAGCGGTGCTTCTTAACAGCGTTACGAAAGGCGCTCTTTTCGGTCACGGTCTCGACGCGGGCATTAATCATCTTGTTGCCGATCGAGGTCGACTTCGCCCAAAACGGAATCAGCCCCCAACGCATCAGGTCAAGGTGTCGCACATTTTCGTTGCTGACGATGACGGGCACGCTCACAGAGGGCGCGACGTTGTAGTTCGCTTCAGTAAGTGTCTCGGCAACAGATGCTGCTCCAAAATAGTCAGCGATCTCCCTTGGCGAAGAAGCAGAGACGTACCGGCCACACATCGAACGCGAGAGTACTACTCAGCTCGAGCATCAGCGCGCCAGAGCCTGGCTCGGCGTATTTCGACGCTGGCTGAGACCGCGGGCGGTCTTTGACCGCCCCACCCAAACACAGCCTGTCAACGACGGTATTTCATTCGGATCGTCGAACGGCGCGTGTGCACCAGAACCAAAGGGGGTGCATCTCGCACATGGGCCTCTCAGACAGGCGGAGTAGATACCCCCGGACGGGCACACGCCTGTCGTCCGATACACCTTGATGGGTCGCTAGTTCAGATATGTCGTCGATGCGGCAGCCGATCTGGAGACGCCCGCACGCCTTGCAGGTTCCCCTATCCCGGAACATTGCGACCGTCGCTGACGACATGGATCAGGGCGTGTCTAACCGTAGGTCGCGTCGGCTCCTGCGCGCTCATGACCGCTCCGACAGCTGACAGCCCACGCCAACCTAGGAACTAGGTTAATAGGCATGTCACGACCTCCCAGCTGGTTCACCGGCGCCATTGCACATAAGCCGTCGACCCAATCGGTCGACGTTGACGGGTGTGTCATCAGCTACCTGACCTGGGGCGACCCGACGATGCCGTGCTTGCTCCTGCTTCATGGGGGCGCGGCCCACGCCCACTGGTGGTCCTTCATCGCCCCTCAGTTCACGCAGCGGTACTTCGTCATTGCGCCAGATCTTTCCGGACACGGTGACAGCGGGCGCAGAGAGAGCTACTCGATGGAGCAATGGGCCGACGAAGTCATGGCAGTCGCCGCCGCCGCTGGGGCTCCCGCCCGACCCATCGTTGTTGGCCATTCCATGGGAGGGCATGTGGCGATCGCTATCGCAGCTCGATTCGGCCATGACCTCGCTGGCGCTATCATTGTCGACGCTCCGGTTAGCGCTCCTGATCCCGAGTCAGAAGAAGGCGAGCACGGCCGCATGTTCAAGAACCCAAAGACGTATCCGGATCTGGAAACAGCGCTCGACCACTTCCATCTCATGCCACCCCAACCGTGTGAGAACGATTTCATTGTTGACCACATCGGGCGGCACTCGCTGAAAGAGACCGCCGAAGGTTGGACGTGGAAGTTCGATCCGCGTGTATTTGCTCGCGAGCGGTACCAGACCAATAGCTACCTCGAGCGGGCCACCTGTCGGCTTGCGTTAATGCATGGTCAACTCAGCGATCTGGTCACACCCGAAGTTCAAGCACATATGGAAGAACTCACAGGCCGCAACGCTCCGATGGTCGAGATCCCTCAGGCGTACCATCACATTCCACTCGATCAGCCGCTTGCTTTGATTGCAGCGATCCGCGCCATCCTGGCCGACTGGGACCACTCGATCGACAAGAAACGGCTGCGCGATCTGACCACCTGATACGACACGCACAGTCGCTGTGACTTGTGACCGATGGTGCGAATGAGGTGGGTGGGCAGCAGTACCGTCTGAGGCGTGACAATCGCGCAGGAAACGAGCGAGGTTCCCCGCGAGCAGGCAACTCCAGCAGCTGGTCTGGGCCCTAAAGAACTATTGGTCATGATCTCCGCGATCATGGCGTTGATGGCACTAGCTATCGATCTACTGCTGCCTGCGTTCGATGACATTCGCGAGGCGTTTGGGCTCGACCCTGACTCAACCCAAATCTCCCAGGTCATCACCGTTTTCTTTCTTGGCCTTGCCATTGCCCAGCTCGTATGGGGACCCCTCGCCGACCGGTACGGCCGCAAACCCATTCTCTATGCCGGCATTGCGGTGTACGTAGCTGGCGCCATCGGGTCGGCGTTCTCACCCACGCTGAACTGGTTACTCATCTCTCGATTTGTTTGGGGCGTCGGCGCTGCTGGATCCCGTGTGGTCGCGATGGCGATTATCCGCGACAGTTTCGAAGGCACCCGCATGGCCAAAGCCATGTCGCAAATCATGGCGGTCTTCGTCATGGCCCCGGTTTTCGCTCCATCGGTCGGCGCCGGCTTGATCATCGTGTTCTCGTGGCGAGCCATCTTCTGGTTCTGCGTGGTCTGGTCCGTCATCATCGTGCTGTGGAGCACCCGTCTCCCTGAGACCTTGGCTCCTGAGAGCCGTCGCCCACTTGAGTTTCGGTCGATTACGTCCGGTTTCGGCACCGTGCTGCGCAACCCGATCACGTCGGGGTACACGCTCGCAACCCTGTTCTTGCAGGGGGTGTTCTCTGCCTATCTCGGAAGCAGCGAACGACTTATCGGTGACATTTTTGGGCGACCAGACCAGTTTCCCATCATCTTTGGAGCGATCGCTATCTTGTTCGCCGTCGGGGCCGTGATCAATGGTCAAGTCGTTGACACCTACGGGATGAAAAGGCTCATCCACGTGATGATGGGCGCTGTCCTCATCATGTCGCTTCTCTTGGTCACAATCAGCTTGGCAAGCAACGGTTCACCTAACTTCTGGATCTTTATGCCGATGCTTGGTGTGCTGCTCGCCATGTTCATGTTCCTTATGCCGAACCTGAATACTGCGGCACTCGAACCAATGGGCGACCTGGCAGGCACAGCTTCGTCGTTGACTGGCGCCGGACGTATCGCTGGAGGTGCCCTGCTCGGCGCAGTGGTAGACAGCCAGGTAACAAACACGACCACACCATTTGCGGTGGCCATTGTGATCTTCGCACTCGGCGCAATCGCATCGATCATCTGGGCTGAGCGTGGCGAGCGCGCCGAAGCCCGCCTGCCCTAACACCACTACTGTGAGGCCATGAGCCGAACAGCTGCACTTGAACGAAGCCAGGCGTACTTTGCCAATGGGGATTTCCTACGCGAGTTGGCGGACCGAGTGGGCATCCGAACCGAGAGCCCAGAGCCAGAGCGGCGCCCCGAGCTCTTCCACTACCTGAACCAGGTCTTGACCCCCGCACTCGAAGTGATGGGATTCGACTGCCAGGTATACGACAACCCTCACCCCGCCGGCTGTCCCTTCCTGGTGGCGCGCCGCCACGAAGCCGATGACCTCCCCACTGTCATGTCCTATGGCCACGGTGATGTTGTGCTTGGTTACGACGACCAGTGGCGAGATGGCCTGAGCCCGTGGGAAGTCGTGGTCGAAGGAGACCGGTGGTACGGCCGCGGCACGGCCGACAACAAGGGGCAGCACACGATCAACTTGGCGGCGCTACGCCATGTGCTCGAGGAACGAGGCGCTCTGGGTTTCAACACCGTCATGCTGTTCGAGACTGGCGAAGAATGTGGATCGCCGGGACTCAAAGACTTCTGCGCTACCCATAACGAGTTGTTTGTCGCCGATGTGTTTATTGCGTCTGACGGGCCGCGAATGCAGCCCAATACGCCCACCGTCTTCATGGGCTCGCGGGGAGCGTTCAACTTCAGCATGCGGCTGAACCTGCGCGACGGT
>Ga0307994_1001989_pt1 | contig 11753 bp, 8 predicted proteins | sample EllFjometagen261_FD_203171 | JGI IMG/M metagenome (GOLD analysis project Ga0307994, IMG submission 203171) | Marine microbial communities from Ellis Fjord, Antarctic Ocean - #261 | ecosystem: Environmental > Aquatic > Marine > Unclassified | place: Southern Ocean | collected 2014-11-02
TTTGCTTTCAAGGTTTTACCCACCGTAGTTTTCTTCTCAGCTCTTACCTCGCTCCTTTACTATTTAGGCATACTACAAAAAGTAGTTTACGGATTTGCTTGGATACTAAGTAAAACAATGCGTCTTTCCGGTGCGGAGAGCTTAGCTGCAGCCGCTAACATCTTCGTAGGACAAACCGAAGCTCCATTGGTAGTGAAGCCATACATCTCAAAAATGAGTAAATCTGAGATATTGTGTCTTATGACAGGCGGCATGGCTACTATAGCTGGTGGCGTATTCGCAGCATTCATTGGTTTCTTAGGAGGCGACGACCTTGCTTCTCAGCAAGAGTTTGCCAAGCATCTCCTCACAGCATCTATACTTTCGGCTCCTGCCGCTATTGTATGTGCCAAAATCATCTTTCCAGAAACAGAAAAAGTAGACTCTAACCTAAACTTGAACAAGGAGCAGATGGGCAATGGCCCACTAGAAGCGATAGCAAACGGAACTACAGACGGCATTAAGCTCGCAGTAAATGTTGCAGGAATGATTTTAGTATTTCTAGCCTTCATTGCTATGTTCAATTACCTACTTCTCAATGTAATTGGTTCATTTGACGGCATAGGAACTTGGTGGCAGTTCGATTCACTCAATACTCTAATAGCACGAAACACGATATATGAAGGGTTTACTTTAGAAATGATATTAGGCTACATTTTCGCACCCCTAGCTTGGGTCATTGGTATAGAAAGTCAAGACATTATCCTAAGCGGCCAGCTGCTAGGTAAAAAGACTGTTGTAAATGAGTTTATAGCTTACCTCTCATTAAAAGACATGATTGCAGGTGTAGGAGGAGCTCATCTACAAGATCGCACCATAATCATTCTAACTTATGCACTATGCGGATTTTCCAACTTTGCATCTATCGGCATACAAATAGGCGGCATTAGCTCTATAGCTCCAAACCAACGTAGCACACTTGCTAGGCTAGGTATGCGAGCACTATTAGGTGGCACACTCGCCTGCCTTATGACGGCTACTATAGCAGGAATGCTTTTCGCTTAATATTATGAACAGAGGTTTTCTATATGGTGACGGTTTTTTTGAGAGTATACGTGTCATAAATGGTTCCATACCACTAATCCAAACTCATGAAGACCGAATAAACGACGCTTTCGATATTTATCAATTTGAGCCTACCTTTTTAGCAGATGAGGAATTCCTCCGAAGCATAGCTCTATCCTACAAGAGCGACGGAATAGTGAGAATTAATTTCTTTAGAGACGGCGGAGGCAAGTACTTACCGGAATGCAATGAGGTAGCATTCGATCATTCATTTATAAAATATAGTGAGCCATTCTTCTTACCGACTTCCCTAGACTTAGAAGCAGATCTAAAGAAAGCACCTATAGCCAAAGGTAAACTAGCGGTATATCCAGAACCAAAACCCATCGTGCCGTGGATGACCGTAAAAAGTCTGAGCAGCATCTACTATGTGCTTGCAGCTAAGTACAAACAAGAACTAGAAGTAGACTACCTACTCATACAAAATACTGAAGGCAACATCTGCGAAGAGCTTATCAGCAATATCTTGATCCAAAAAGGGGAAGATTTCTTCATCCCACGCCTAAATACTGGTGGAGTAAATGGAGCTACACAACGTTTTTTACTTCGTAACTATGGCTATGCTATCACCGAGAAGAATATCACGATGAATGATATAGAGGATGCGGATGCTGTATACAGCTTAAAGGGGAGTACGGGCATAAGCAGGTTGAAGTAACTAAAAATCTTGCAAGCAAGACCCAAGAGGGTCTTATCTTTATAACGTACTGAACCATTAAATGTAGTATCGATACTAATTCTCTAAAGTTTTTATTACGCTATCCACATATATTTTTTGTTCCTCCCAAGGAAGAAATTTATTATTTCTCTTTAGAGAATCCAAAGTCATATTCTCGTTTCTAAGAAACCCATAATGATACTTAGTGTCTCCAAGTCTCAAAACAGTAATGCTTTGAGAATATGATAATCGGTCAAAATAACTATACGAGCTATCGTATGAGGATAGATAATGAATTGTTTTGCCATTTTCTCCTACAAATAATCGTATACTATTCTTCGCAGAATCGCCCTTAAAATCATAGATATCTAAAAACGTCAAGCTATCATCCTCATATAAGTAGTTTCCTGCTAACCAAACTTGATTGTTACAGGAACCCAAAACAAAACTACGGTCCTCTTTTAGATTCAAGTACATTATCATTTGCGACTTCACATCTTTAGTGTGCTGTAACTCAAGAACCTTTCTCATTGGATAGCTAATATCTGCTGTTTGGTATTTACCCGCTTGTGGCAAGTTAGGCTGATTATCATAGGAGAAATAGAACATCAAACACAGAGCGACAATGAGTCCATAGAATAACAACTTAATTAACAAAGGTCTCATACCCCTCAAATATACAAAAAATCTCAACTGCCATAGGCAATTGAGATTTTGATATTTGATCTTTATTCGTAAAACGAATTAATATCTGTAAGCGTCACTTTTGTATGGACCATTCAAGCCTACACCTATGTAGTCTGCTTGATCTTGGCTTAACTCTTCTAGTTCTACACCAATTTTCTCAAGGTGAAGTGCAGCTACCTTCTCATCTAAATGCTTAGGTAATACATATACTTCATTCTTGTAAGCATCAGTATTTTTCCATAACTCTAATTGAGCTAAAGTTTGATTTGTGAATGAGTTACTCATCACAAATGATGGGTGACCAGTAGCACAACCAAGATTTACTAATCTACCTTCTGCAAGAAGGATGATTTCGTTTCCGTCTATGTTATAAACGTCTACTTGTGGCTTTACTTCAAATTTAGATTCACCGTGATTATTATTCAGGTAAGCTACGTCTATCTCATTGTCAAAGTGACCAATATTACAAACGATAGTTTTATCCTTCATTAATCTAAAATGTCTCTCTGTAAGGATATCCTTGTTACCAGTCGCAGTTACTACGATCTGAGCTCTAGGGATAGCATTTTCCATTTTCTTCACTTCGAAACCGTCCATTGCTGCTTGCAGTGCACAGATAGGATCTATCTCAGTTACGATTACTCTAGCACCTGCTCCAGCTAGTGATGCTGCAGTACCTTTTCCTACGTCTCCGTATCCAGCTACTACTGCTACTTTACCAGCGATCATTACGTCAGTTGCTCTTCTTATAGCGTCTACTGCAGACTCTTTACATCCGTATTTGTTATCAAATTTAGATTTAGTTACAGAGTCATTTATGTTAATAGCTGGAAGAGGTAAAGTACCTGCTTTCATTCTATCGTATAATCTAAGTACACCCGTTGTAGTTTCTTCAGAGATACCTTTGATACCTTCTACTAATTGCGGGTATCTATCTAACACCATGTTAGTCAAATCTCCACCATCGTCAAGAATCATATTTAGTGGCTTACCACCTTCGAAAGCGTGAAGTGTTTGCTCTATACACCAGTCAAACTCTTCTTCATTTAATCCTTTCCATGCAAATACAGAAGTTCCTGTAGCAGCGATAGCTGCGGCAGCCTGATCTTGCGTAGAAAAAATATTACAACTACTCCAAGTCACCTCAGCTCCAAGAGCTTGTAGTGTCTCGATAAGTACTGCCGTCTGAATAGTCATGTGTAAACAGCCAGCGATACGTGCACCAGCTAGTGGCTTACTATCTCCAAACTCTTTTCTTAAAGACATTAGTCCTGGCATTTCTGCTTCGGCAATGTTAATCTCTTTTCTACCCCACTCTGCAAGCGAAATATCTTTTACTTTGTAGTTACTCATTGATTGTGTTGTCATTTCTATTTTTAAAAACGTTGCAAATTTAACACTTATAGAACAATCCCTTCCTTTGTTTTGTTGCATATTTGCAATAAATAATATAAAATTATGTATCCAGAAGAATTAGTAGCTCCAATGAGGGCTGATTTAACAAATAATGGCTTTACAGAACTTAGAGATTCTGAGCAGGTAAACAGTGCTCTATCAGAAGCTAAGGGCACTTCTTTGCTCGTAGTAAATAGTGTATGTGGTTGTGCGGCAGGAAGTGCTCGCCCAGGTGCTGTTGCTTCTCTTGGTGGCGATAAAAAACCAAATAACTTATTTACAGTCTTTGCAGGGCAAGACTCAGATGCCGTAGCTGCAGCTCGTCAGCACCTTTTACCATACCCTCCATCTAGTCCAAGTATAGGTGTATTCAAGGATGGTGAACTCGTGCATTTCGTAGAGCGTCACCATATAGAAGGTCGCAGTGCAGAGATGATCTCTAGTCACTTACAAGAAGTGTATAAAGAGCATTGCTAGTCTTGAGCGTTAACGGGTTGCTTCGTCAACTAGTTACATAGGCTCAAACCAAGAAATCTAAAGCACCACGTAAAAACGTGGTGCTTTTTTTGTTTTAATTTGAACTACCTACCAAAACAGCAATGGCATAATGGTAGATAAGGTCTTTTCCCTCTTTAGAAATTTTCGTTCCTTTTTTATCATTTGATAACTCAACCATATTCGGCACAATTTTCTTCCACTGCTCCTCACTATACATTGTCGGATCTTTGGGAGTATGACAAGCCTTACAATAAGAATTATACAAAATGGCTCCTTTCATAAATTCCTCATTTGTATATCCCGGAATACGCGTTTGCACCTTTGTAAAATTAATTTCAGGTTCGCTACTAACATTGGCTATCTGCTTGGCAGAAAAACAACCTACTAGAAAAATGAGAATTAGAACAAATGACAGTATATATTTCATAAAAATCAAAACAAACTTAAATCAAAAAATCCCAACCACTTTCGTGATTGGGATTTAGAATTATTTTTATTGTCATCCGGAGTATTCGTCTTTTGACGAATATATCGAAGGATGCCTATTAAGGTGCTCCCACTCTGTGCATAGCACATCGGAAACCTAATGTAGAAAGTGACTGTTGCTCATCTAGGTATCTTCTAGTACCTGGAGAAGCCCAGTAGTATCTATCGTTCCAAGAACCGCCTTTATACACTCTTGCTTGGTCATCTATAAGTGTACTAACACCATATTCATAACCTTGCTCGCCGTCCATATAAGACTCTTCGTCTAAGTAACCTATGTTATCCGCTCTCTTGTAGTTTCTACGTCCTACGTTTTCTTCTTCAGTAACTGGCACATAAACCACTCTACCCAAACTGTCTTTAAGATCTACTATACCATCTTGGTCTAGACCTACTTTATCAAAAACGTTACCTCTAAATGAGTTGAAATCACTTACATCTTCAAAAGACAATGGACGATAAATATCCATAACCCATTCCGAAACGTTACCACTCATATTATACAGACCGTGATCATTTGGCCAGTAAGAAGCCACAGGTGCTGTAATCATAGCACCGTCGTTTAATTTATTGGCTATACCCGCAAGGTCACCCTTACCTCTACGCAAATTACCGTAGATCAAACCTCTATCCTTTTCTTTTCCTCCTGAATATCTAACAGTAAGACCTTCCCAAGAATATAATTTCTTTTGGTTAATATTTTCGTAAGTAGATGCACCAACGTTAGCTTGTGCAGCATATTCCCACTCAGCTTCTGTAGGTAGTCTGTAATCTGGTAACATTATACCATCTTCCATTCTTACGTCTCTTGTACCACCCTTTTTCACTTTGTAGTCTTTCATTTGTTGCTTACCAAAAGTAAGTCCATCATGCTGTCCTATATAGTAAGCTCCAGTGTTGAAGTTAGCCTCATTCATTTGATCTGGATCTGGCTCTAATATACCTTCTCTTATCAGAATCATTTCATTCACTCTATCACTTCTCCAAGCTGCATAAGCGGTAGCTTGTTGCCAGTTGACACCTACTACAGGATAGTCTTGGTATGCTGGGTGACGGTAGTAATAGTCTACAAAAGGCTCGTTATATGCCAATCTGTTTCTCCAAACATTAGTGTCTGGCAAAGCATTTTTACCTACCTCAGGATAGTCTATGTACACACGCTCTAACCAGTACACATACTCTCTGTAGTGATTATTTGTTACTTCTGTCTCATCCATATAGAATGTAGGTACGGTAACCTTTCTTTCAATGTTGTTATGCTCATAAGTCACATCTTGCTCAGATGAACCCATAGTAAAAGCACCGCCTCTCACAAGAACAAGGCCTGGACCTGTCTCTTGGCCAGCATACTCGTGCTTTTCAAAACCACCCCACTTAGAGTCATTGTAATTCCATCCCGTGCTGGACGACTGTTCTTTTTTACAAGCTACGGTAGACATAACTGCCATTGCTAGTAATACGATTGTTAATTTATTAAATTTCATAAATTGATAAACTATTTATAATAACCTTTTTATACCTTAGAATATTGTGCAATAATATAATTTTTAGACTTCAATTAAAAATCTGGACAACTGATTGGTCTATATTTTCTGCTTGGCTTTTTGGCACACCACTCTATACCTGCAGAAATCTCGTGAGAACCAGGAGCAGCTACCCTTGCATCTGAAACCGTAAGATCAAAACTATATCCAAACTTAAACTTGTCTTTTCTGAAACCCACTAATGCCATAAGAGCATCTGAGTTACCATACTCACCAAATGTTTGTCTAAACCATAAACCAGTAACCAAAGGCCCTTTGTTATAGTAGAAACCAATATTCATTTGAGTAAACTTATTCTGTAACATAAATAATACGTTAGGAGAAATGCTAGACTCTGGATTTTTTCTGCCATCTAGCGGAATAACTAATCCCGCATGTGCTGTATATCTTCTTGGCACTATAGCGGCAGGATTTCCAAAGAATGATTGATTTGGCTCTATTAGATTGTGTACAGCTAAACCTCCGTAAAAATTATCAGTATACCCTACAAAACCAGCTGCGAAGTTTACAAAACCAACTTGGTCGTTTAAAAATGTTTCAGCAGTAACTCTATTAAAACCTGCACTCGGATCTATCTGATCTTCGAATCTGAGTCTCTGCCAGTCTATACTTCGCTGTCCGTACTGCCCCTCTATACCAAAACGGATAGTAGAACGCCTACTCGGATTTAGTTGAAAAGCATAACCTGCAGAAATAGTCTGAGAACGCAAAAGGCCCTCACCTGCTCTATCATCTAATAGCAGAAGAGATACTCCTCCTCCAATATTATCAAAATGCTGGTCGTAACTAGCACTAGAGGTAATAAATGTCCCAGGAAGAGATGGCCATTGGTTTCTATAGTTTAATACAACTCTACCACCGCCATTACACGTACCAGTACCTGCCATTGCAGGGTTGGTATATATTGGGGCCGCATAGAATTGCGTAAACTCTGGATCTTGAGCCAAAACTTGACTCGAAACAAAGATTCCAAATGTAAATAGTATAGCAGTTTTAATATTTTTCATTGCACACAAATTGTAATTCACAAAGATATAACATATTTGAATATACGTATAGAAAATATAATTATTGTGTCAATTTTACACTTTAGTAAAAAGAATACAATAAAATAAGGAGTAATATTGTTAGACATTCGAAGCAAAGTAAAACTATCAAAAAAAATGAGTTTCCTTAAGTACCAATTCACTCTACCTCTCATTCTACTGATGAGCATTATGGCCAATGCCCAAACTGTAGAAAAATCACAGACTATAGAGTGGAAAATACGCCCAGACGTTCAAATAAATCCGGAAATTTCTGCTACTCAAATCTTGGCACCTTTTAAGTGCACCAACTGCAGTGAGCTGGTAGCCGGCGAGTACATTATCCCCATCTATTCTACACAGATATCTGCTGCCACTTTTGATATTCAATCTATAGGCCTAAAAAATACAGTAATTGAATCTAAAAATAACTCAAGACTTCATCCCTATATTTCTAATGATTTTGAGATAACAAAGGAAATATTATACGAGCGTGGGCAAAGAATTATACGGCTAAATGTCATTCCCCTAAGAAAAAACGGAAATACTACTGAGTATCTTACTTCATTTGACTGGGACTACACCACTACTAGCTATACTGACATATCCACCACACTAAAGAAAAAGAAGGCACAACCGTATACTTCTGTATTAGCTACTGGCGATTTTTATAAGGTAAAAATAGCTGCTGATGGCGTGTATAAAATAGATGCGGATTTCCTAGCTAGCTTAGGGGTAAATGCGAGTAGTATTACCATGTCTACTTTTAAAATATATGGCAACGGTGGCGAAATGCTTCCTGAATTGATAATAACTCCAAGAGCCGAAGGATTACAAGAGAACTCACTACAAAGTGTAGATGCAAACAGCAATAATAAGCTAGATGTGGGCGACTATTTTCTGTGGTACGCCAAAGGGCCTGCGACATACTCATACGTAGCTGGCAGCAAAAACTACATAGGCAATGGCCATGATTACGATATTGCTTCTTACTACTATCTCACTTGGGGAGATGGAGCGGGAAAAAGAATAAATACCCTTCCCAATGGACAAGGGAATAGCTCTGCAAGTACTGTAACCAGTTATGACCATTTGATATATCACGAAGCAGATGAAGAAAACCACATAAAATCTGGAAGAATTTGGTGGGGAGATAATATGCAAAACAACACTACCAAAAATTTCAACTATAGTATAGCAGGTGCACTTATTGGTGAAGATTTAGGCTTTCGCACGGTAACTACTGGCCGCTCATTTGATGGCCAGTCATCTTCTATGCAAATAAGTATAAATGGGGTATCTGTAGCTAGTGAAAACTACTCCTTAGTCTCAGGTGAATACGACGCAACTTTTGCCGCTAACCCTACCCTATCTACCGTAAGCACTCCGCTTACCTCTAGTGCTATAGAACTTACGTATAGATATAACAAAACATTGAACGAGGCTGCAGCTTGGATAGATTACTTTACACTTACAGTACCTCGTCAACTGGGCATGTACGATGATCAGCAGCATATGCGTTTCGCCACTAAAAATCTTGTTGGAGACGTAAGATTTGAGATTAGCAATTTTTCTGCAGTTCACACCCTTTGGGACATTACATCACTGAGCAACCCAAAGATACAAGCTACATTTACAGACGCTGGCAAAGGAGTTTATATTGCTTCTAATATACAGAGTACAACAACTCCGATGTACATAGCCTTCAATAAAAGTACAGCACCCGTTCCTGCTTTTGTAGAAAAAGTAGAAAATCAAAACTTACATGCTATTGAAGACGTGGACTATATAATGGTAACTAACCCGCTTCTATTAGCCGAGACTAATAGATTAGCAGACTTTCATAGAGGTCGTGGACTAGAAGTAGTAGTAGCAACAACCAATCAAATATACAATGAGTTTTCTAGCGGCTCACAAGACGTAACGGGTATTAGAGATTTTATAAAAATGGTATACGACAGAGGGCAAGCTAGCCCGTCTGACAATATAAGACCGTTACAGTATGTACTTCTTTTTGGTGATGCCAGTTACGATTATAAAGATGCAGAGGCGAATAATACCAATGTAGTTCCTATCTATCAAAGCTTTGAGTCTAACTTCCCGCCCAACTCTTATTGCTCAGATGACTACTACGCCATTTTAGACGATAACGAAGGAAAATGGGGCACAGGACTGGTAGACGAAACTCTGGACATAGGTGTAGGCAGACTCCCTGCAAGTAATGCAGCAGAAGCAAAGATCCTTGTAGATAAAATACTGCACTATCATAGCGAGCAGAGCAGAGGAAACTGGATACAATCCGTTACATTTATAGGGGATGATGAAGATTACAACCAACATTTACAACCTTCTGAAGACATGGCAAATGACTTAATACAACAGAGTCCTCAGTTTAATATAAAGAAAGTATGGCTAGATGCATACGAACAGGTTTCTTTTGGTAGTGGGAATAAATATCCTAAAGTGAATGAAGAAATCACTAAAATGGTCGGCAGCAAAGGCACCCTTGTTTTCAACTATGTAGGGCACGGAGGTGAGAATGGGATGGCTCACGAAAGAGTGGTTACCAGACCAGAAATAGTTTCTTGGAGCAATTACGATAAACTTGCTTTCTATATTACGGCTAGCTGTGAAATAGCCAAAATAGACAATCTAATCATAGAATCCCCAGGTGAGCTCATGTTGCTAGACCCAAATGGCGGGGCCATAGGCATGGTAGCTACCACCCGTTTAGTATATATAGGTGTAAACACGCAACTCAATAGAGCTTTATTAAACTCTAACCTGTTACTAGCAACCAATAATGAGTTGCCAACACTGGGAGAAGCATATAAAACTACAAGAAACAGAAATAACGATAGTCCAAACTCGCGTTGCTTTATACTCCTGGGAGATCCCGCTATCTCTCTACTAAGCCCAAAAGAAAGAGTAATAACAACTAAAATAAATGGAACAGATATAGGTTTATATAATGACACGCTAAAGGCTCTAGGAATAGTAACCATAGAAGGAGAAATACGAGATTTCAATAATGATGTAATCACTGATTTTAATGGAGAAATATTCCCTACATTCTTTGACAAGCCTGGAAAATACCGAACCATAGGACAAGATGCTAAAAGTATCCCAATAGAATTCGAACAACAGAACAGAGTCATATATAAAGGTAAATCGTCTGTAATTAATGGCACGTTTTCCTTCCAATTTGTAGTGCCAAAAGACATAGCCTATAATATAGGAGAAGGCAAACTCTCTTATTATGCTAAAGATGGGCTAAAACATGGAGGTGGAGTAGAACTATCATACAAGATAGGTGGCACTTCGGACAGCCTGAAAGATGACACCGAATTTGACCAACTAGATTTATTTATAGATGATGAGAGCTGGGTTTTTGGCGGTTCTACTTCTCCTACTCCACTGCTGCTAGCCAAATTATTAGATAGCAATGGTATCAACACAGTAGGTAGTGGTATAGGAAGAGAAATGGAAGCCATACTAGATGCAGGCACAGACAACGAAAAGAAAATTGTACTGAATGATTTTTACAAACCAGAGCTTAATAGTTACCAGAGCGGTAGAATAGAATATCCATTTGAAGAATTAGCTGCTGGCAGACATACCTTAAACCTAAAAGTATGGGATGTATATAATAACTATAAAGATGCTTATACTGAGTTTGTGGTATCTGAGAATGCAGATGTGACTATAAATAATCTACTCAACTACCCTAACCCTTTTAATACTTACACCGAATTCCATTTTGACCATAACAAAGCAGGACAAAATATAACAGCTTCGCTTATAGTAACTAGTGTAGCTGGCAATGTGGTAAAAAGCATAACACAAGACATACTTAATGCTCCTGCACACTCTGCAGACATAAAGTGGGATGGCCGAGATAACTATGGAGACCCTATAGGCAGAGGCGTGTACATTTACACTCTAAAAGTGAGAGCAGAAGACGGCTCAACACAGACTAAAACAGAAAAATTATACATCATAAACTAATAAAAAATAATGATACATTTGCCTTTAAATCAAAAGAAATTGAAGTTAAAATCATTCCTATTTACAGCTATATTTTCGATTGGGACACTAAGTGTTTTTGCCCAAGGGGGTTTACAATCTAAAGAAAGTTTGCTAGGTCAGCGAAACGTAATTACTACAGCCGCTCCTTTTTTACTTATATCTCCAGATTCTCGAGGTGCTGCCATGGGAGACCTGGGAGCAGCTACATCTGCAGATGCTAATTCTATTCACTGGAATGCTTCTAAACTTGCCTTTATAGAAGGGGATGCAGGAATATCTCTATCTGCGGCTCCTTGGCTACGTCAGCTAGTACCAGATGTTTGGTTT
>Ga0307994_1001992_pt1 | contig 11746 bp, 12 predicted proteins | sample EllFjometagen261_FD_203171 | JGI IMG/M metagenome (GOLD analysis project Ga0307994, IMG submission 203171) | Marine microbial communities from Ellis Fjord, Antarctic Ocean - #261 | ecosystem: Environmental > Aquatic > Marine > Unclassified | place: Southern Ocean | collected 2014-11-02
CGTAGCTAAGAAAACAAAAGTTGTTGTTAAAGAAGGTTATGCTTCTAAAGCAACTAAGAGTTCGGCACCTAAAAAGAAAATCATCTCAGAAGGTAACGAATTGGCCGCTCGCTGGAAAAAGCTTGCAGGTTTAATTTAATTTAATTTTAAACAAAACAAAAACGGAGAATAAACATGGATTTAAAAAATATCCTTAGTGAAGGTTCTTCTCATACCGCTAGGTTATCTGAAACTACAAGAGTTTTAGCTAGTAAATGGGAAAAAACTGGTCTTTTAGAAGGAATTAACAACGATGTTGAAAAAGCAGGCGTTGCAACACTTTTAGAAAACCAAGCAAGACAATTAGTAAAAGAAGCATCTTCTACTAATACTGCCGCAAACGGCGAAGAATGGGCTGGAGTAGCTCTACCATTAGTAAGAAGAATCTTTTCTGAAATTGTAGCAAAAGAATTTGTATCAGTTCAACCAATGAACTTACCATCAGGTTTAGTATTTTATCTAGATTTCAAATACGGAACAGGTCAGCCTGGTTTCGCAACCGGAGCTGGTAAAGATTCACAACTTGATTCTGTATTTGGTGTTACCGATACTACATCTGACGCTTCAGGTGGACTTTATGGTGCTGGAAGATTTGGTTATTCAATTAATGATAACTCAACAGACGCACAATCAATAGGTGTAGCCACTGCAGCAGACACTTTTTACACCGGTTCAGCTACATTAGCAACCGTATGGAATCATGATACTGCATTTAGTTCATCTTACCATTCAGAATTTAATGCAACAATTCCAACAGTATTTACACTAGCAGTTCCAACTTCATCTATGCCAGGGTTAGACCTTAAAGGTATTAGAGCATTTAGAATTTCTGATGTTGATATTGATGACCAATTTCCACAGTTTACTGTGTTGAGTGGTAGCACAGTTAGATTCGTAGTAAAAGCTACTTCTGGTGTTGGCTTAAACGACCATTTAGTTGTTAAGTATCACAAACAACCAACTGATATCACACGTGGTGATTTCGAAGCGACTGGTACACAATTGACTGGTAATCCTGAAATTGATGTTGATATTCCAGAATTGAATGTTGAAATGAAATCAATTCCAATCGTTGCTAAGACTCGTAAGTTGAAAGCACAATGGACACCTGAATTCGCTCAAGATTTGAACGCTTATCATAGTATCGATGCAGAAGCTGAATTAACTTCTATGTTATCAGAATATATCTCACAAGAGATTGATTTTGAAATCTTAGATATGTTGATTACTGACGCTAAGACTACTGGATATTGGTCAACGCAAGTTGGACGTGAATGGAACGGAACTGGATTTGCTGATTATTCTTCAACTGCAGCTGCAAGTTCAGCATTTACTCAAGGTGGATGGTTTCAAACTCTTGGAACAGTTATCGCTGGTGTATCTAATAAGATTCATCAAAAAACACTTAGAGGTGGAGCTAATTTCATAGTTGTATCTCCAGATGTTGCAACGATAATTGAATCTATCCCAGGGTATGCTAGTTCAGCTGACAATGGTGATGCACAATTCGCATTCGGTGTACAGAAGATTGGCGCTTTAAATAGCAGATTTACTGTATATAAGAATCCTTATATGAAAGAGAACGTAATACTAATGGGTTATAGAGGAAATCAATTCCTTGAAACTGGCGCTGTTTATGCACCATATATTCCACTTATTATGACTCCTTTGGTATATGACCCTAAAAATTTCACCCCAAGAAAAGGTGTCATGACTCGATACGCTAAACAAATGTTGCGTGGAGAATTTTATGGTAAAGTATATGTTGATTCATTAAACAAAATTCAGTAATTAGTTACTGATTTTATACTATAATTTAAAAGGGCTTACTTCGGTAGGCCCTTTTTTTATGCCTAATAAGTTGTAATAATCATTATTTCAATATTTATACTAAAGGTTATATAAGATAGGATTGAATATGTCAGACAACGTAGAAAAAAAAGCACCCAAAGGTAATATTAAATTTTCAGTTACATTATCAGATGAGCAAAAAACATCAAAAGCACAAATACTCAATCACGCATTCAGCTTCATAATAGGGCAGGCTGGAAGTGGTAAAACTCTATTAGCATGTCAGATAGGATTGGATATGTTTTTTAAAAGAGATGTAAATAAAATAGTGGTTACTAGACCGACCGTTTCAAATGAAGATAACGGATTTCTTCCAGGAACATTAGAAGAGAAGATGGAACCTTGGTTAGTTCCAATTAAATCTAATATGAGAAAGGTTTACAATAAACCAGCTATATTAGATAAGATGATGGCAGATGAGCAAATTGAATTGGTATCATTATCCCATTTTAGAGGAAGAACGTTTGAAAACTCCATAGTTATAGTAGATGAGTTTCAAAATTTAACTAAACAACAACTGCTTATGGTGTTAGGTCGTGTAGGTAAAGGTTCTACTATGATATTATGTGGTGACCCACAACAAATTGATTTAAAATTCAGGAATGATTCAGCAATACATGAAGTTCCTAAGTTAAAAGGTTCAAAATGGGTGTACGATGTTGTATTAAAGGATAACCATAGGCATGAATCTTTAAATGATATTCTAAGATTACTAACAGAATACTAAATTCCATATATTTATTATAAACAATAATCAAAGGTAAACATGTCAGCTGGAAAATATTCATTTACAATAGAGCAAGGGGCAACCCTCCAATTCGAAATACAATATAAGGATTCGAATAACATTCCTGTGGATTTAAGTTCATATAACGGAAGATTACAAGTTAGACCAACCGTTGGTTCATCTGATGTGTATTTAACGTTATCAAGCACCTTACAATCGGACAACACAGGCTTAAACTTTAGTGGTTCAAACGGAAGTACACCACTATCATCAGGTTCTATCGGAATCTATGTTTCAGCAGTAACATCATCTAATTTGGATTTCAATACCGCACATTATGATTTGGAAATTTACTCTGGGAGTGGAGATTCTCAATATGTAGTTAGATTGTTAGAGGGTAAGGTAAACTTATCCAAAGAGGTAACGCGGTAAATGGCATCTAAGAAAGTAAATATAGCAAATACTGATAATAAAGTAACTGTAACCAACTCTAATAATAAAATTAAGGTTATAGATACAAATGTGCCATCCGCTATTGAAGTTACTCGACCCGTAACTACTATAATTGAGATAAACTCAGCAGGCCCTAGAGGGGCATTGGGTATATCGGGTCCATCTGGGTCACAAGGTATTCAAGGAACGGCTGGATTGGACGGTGGCGGTGTATTTAATTCGATTGATAGTTCACTATACGCAACTACATCATCGTTACAGATAACAGGCTCACTTGATATCGTTGGTAACTTAACGGTTAATGGTAAATCAGTATTTATTCAAACATCATCATTAGAATCCTCAACTGCTATTGAAGTTCAAGGCAGAATCAAGGTTATTGAAAGTCAAATTGGAAACTACATCGCATCGGCATCTATTCAAATAGGAAATACTATTGATACCATCGATTGTGGTGGGTTTTTCTAAGTGGTTGGATATATATTAATATAAACTTATATAAGTAATAGGAAATTGTATGGCTCAAAAAATTAAACATAGGCGTGGTTCGGTCGCAACCGTAAGAAGCATCCCTGCATTCTCAGAAGGCGAAGTAATTATAGGTAGCGGCTCAATCGATGATAAGGTTGTCGGACCTATAGTCTATATTGGTAAGCCAGGTGGAACTACATCAGCAAATGATTATACACCTGTTTCTAAATTATATGCGGGTAGTGGTATTCCATCAATAACCCCAGCAGTATTCGGCACAACTGCCGATGGGTTACCATATTATGATACTAACGGTAAAAAACTGTATATCTTAGGAGCTCATTCGGATGGTACATCAGGTCATACCGCAATAACATTAACTTCACAATCAATTGATAATTTCAATACAGTAGTATCGGCATCAGCCGCAATCGCTGGATTTGGAGGAGCTGTCGCTGTAGCTGGAACAGTTTCAGGCTCAGTTCAAATAGACCACGATTCAACAACCAACTTTGTAGCAAACGAACACATCGATTGGACATCAGACCAAGGTGGAACAAACATACATAGTGGTAACTATACTGACACAAACACAACCTACTCCGTAGGAGATGGTGGATTAACTACCAATGATTTTACAAATGCAGACCATACTAAATTAAACGCTATTGAACTATTAGCAGACGTAACAGACGCAACTAACGTAACTTCCGCCGGAGCATTAATGGATTCGGAAGTAACCGCATTAGCATTAATTAAAAGTTTAACCGCAGCAGATATATCCGGCTCAACAACCGCATTAAGTTCATCAATCGCATCTGATGTTGCAACTAATACGGCAAAAGTAACAAATGTATCTACTAACTTAACTAAAACAGTAAGTGGGACTGGGTTCGCAATTAATTCATCTGATGGTGATAATATAGCTCTATCATTAGCAGACACAAACAATTGGGGATTGATGTCAGACGAGATGTTTGATAAATTAGATGGAATTGAAGCAAGTGCGGATGTAACTGATGCAACAAATGTATTAGCAAATTTACCCGATGGTGTAATATCAGGCTCAGCTCAATTACCTGCTGGGATATCAATTCCAGATGGAACAGTAAGTGGTTCAATCCAAGTAGATATTCATAATACTACTGGGTATGTAGCAAATGAACACCTTGATTGGACTAGCAATGTTGGAACAATTCACTCTGGGAATTATACTGATACAACCACAAACACACAATTATCACAAGAACAAGTAGAAGACTTCGTTGGTGGAATGTTGGGTGGAACGGAAACAGGCATTACTGTAACCTATCAAGATAGTACTGGTGATATTGATTTTGTGGTTGCAACCCAAACTGCTAATGACTTTACAAATACTTTAAAATCCAAATTGGATGCTATTGAAGCACTTGCAGATGTAACAACTGCAACAAATGTACTATCTTCTTTAGTTGCTAGTGATTTAGTAGTTGGTACTATAACGGCCGAATCATATGTAATAAGTTCATCCGTAACTCATATGACCACTTCATTTAGTAGTGGTTCAACTATATTTGGTGATGATATATTAGATACACATCAAATGACAGGTTCATTGTATGTGAGTGGTTCAGTATTCTTTACAGAAATAGATGGTGGGAATTTTTAAATTAAAGGTACAATTTGTCAAACAACATAAAGTTAAAACGTAGCTCAACCGAAAAGGCAGTTCCGGTTCCAGCGGATTTAATTCTTGGTGAACTTGCTATTAACACATTTGATGGGAAGTTGTTCTTAAAAAAGAATAATGGGTCTGATAGTATAGAAACTGTCGTTACAACCGATGCACAGATAACAGGTTCAATAGAAATCACAGGAGCAGTTACCGCATCTTATTTCTCAGGCGATGGTTCAGCCTTAACTGGAATACCTGATAATAATACGACCTACTCCGTAGGAGATGGTGGGTTAACTACAAATGATTTTACAAATGCAGACCATACCAAATTAAATGGAATTGAGGCATCCGCTGACGTAACCACTGCAGCAAATGTATTATCATCTCTTCCAACTGGAACGGTAAGTGGTTCAGCACAAATAGACCACGACTCAACCACTAATTTTGTAGCAAATGAACACCTTGATTGGACTAGCAATGTTGGAACAATTCACTCTGGAAACTACACCGATACAACTACTAATACTCAATTGTCACAAGAGCAGGTTGAAGATTTCGCAGGAGCAATGGTAGCAAGTGGTGGAACTAAGACAGGAATTACTGTAACATATCAGGATTCAACTGGAGATATGGATTTTGTTGTAGCAACCCAAACTGCTAATGATTTCACAACAACATTAAAAAATAAATTAGATGCAATTGAACTATTAGCAGACGTGACTGATGCAACAAATGTATTAGCAAATTTACCTGCTGGAATTATAAGTAGTTCTACATTCCCATTTACAGGTGATGCTCAAATCACAGGTTCATTAATACTATCGGGTTCGGCTGGTACTGTATTCGAAGTAATAGGTTCATCAGGTTCACTATTCGAAATTACTGACTCATTTGAAGGTACATTATTTTCAGTTGCAGATATATCAGGTATTCCACAATTTGGAGTAACCGATGCTGGTGTCGCAACCATTGGCTCTACACCCGTATCAATATATACAACTGCACAAATTGCATCAACCCAAGCCACAACAAACGAATCCGTATATACGTTATCATCATCCTCATTTGATGGTGCTTGGTTTGATTATACTATAATTAGTTCTTCTAATATGAGAGCTGGAAACGTTATGAGTATTTGGGAAGCTGGAACTACGAATATTAATTTTACAGAAACGACAACAACCGATATTGGTGATACGACAGGTGTTGTTATATCAACAGTAATCACCGGGTCGGAAATAGCACTAAGAGTTAATACACCAACTGATAAATGGAAGATTAAAACAATCGTAAGAAGCATATAATATGGCTATCATCAGAGGAAAATCAATAGTAACAGACGGGTTAGTATTACATATAGACGCTGCTAACCGAAAATCATATCCAGGCACAGGCACAATTATAAATGATTTATCTGGAAATGCACGAAATGGTGAATTAATAAATGGAGCATCATTAGATACTGCAAATGCTGGTACTATTACGTTTGATGGTGTTAATGAAAAAATATTATTAAATGATACATTAGATATAGCATTCACTACACAATATTGGACTACTGATATATGGTTTAATCTTGATTCCACTTATGCTAGTTATGATGCAATGCTTGGAAATGGATACCCATTTCAGTTGTATGTAGCTGGTGGTAAAATAATTGCATACCTATCATCAACCGCCGGCTCCGGAACTTATTTTTTAAGTGGAATGACATCTACACAAACAATATCCACAGAAATATGGTATCATCTTGCTTTTGTTAGAAACGGAACAAATTATTACTATTATATTAATGGAGTATTAGATAAATCAGCTACATCAAACACTAATGTAATGGCAGCAGCAAATCAAAACGCTCAAATTGGAAACTTATGGAATGGGAGTGATGTGTATGCATGGGATGGTGAAATATCAAACGTAAAAATCTACAATAGAGCATTATCAGTAACCGAAGCACTTCAAAACTACAACGCAACTAAAACAAAGTTCGGATTATGAAATTAGGTAAATCAATAGTAACAGATGGATTAGTATTACATATAGATACTGCAAACAAAAAATCATATCCAGGTTCTGGCACAACTATAACAGATTTATCTGGTAATAAAAATAATGGCACATTAGTAAACGGGGTGGCATTCGCATCGGATAAAGCTGGTAATCTTAATTTTGATGGTACTAATGATTATATAACCCTAGCAACAGCAACATCAAACGCAATTTATACTGTAAACTTTTGGTATAAAATGGGTGCTAATGATGGTGGGTATGGGTACTTTACAAGTGCCGATGGTAGTCCAAGTAAAGGATTGGCAATTAGTGAGGGTGGGACGGCATCAGTTACTGGGGGAACACTTGCTTATGGAAACTTTTATTATTACGATTCATCAGCCGCAAATAAACTCACCCAAACATCTTTATTAACTACGGGTGTATGGAATAACATATCAGCAGTAATTGATACAGTTGGTACTAATATTAAAATATACCTTAATGGTAGTATTATTGCAAACCAAAGTTTAAGCAATATGGATACCTCAGTTTCAGAAATTGGGAGATTGGGTTCAAATAATAATAATTTCCTAAATGGGAACTTGGCCTCATATAAAATCTACAATAGAGAACTAACCGCAGCCGAAGTACTTCAAAATTTCACCGCTCAACGAAGTCGATTCACTATACCAATTTCACATATGATAGCTACGGGGGGTACAATAACCACCATAGGGGATTATAAAATTCATACATTTAATTCATCGGGAACATTTGAAGTTACATCTTTTGATAATATTAATGGAACTATCGTAGATTATTTAATCGTCGCTGGTGGTGGTGGTGGTGGATATGAAACCGCTGGTGGTGGAGGCGCAGGTGGATTATTACAAGCATCTGGTCATTTGGTTTCAACATCACAATATACGGTAACAATTGGAGCAGGTGGTACAGGCGCTACTGCTGCTAGTAATGGAGCTAATGGTGGAGATTCATCAGTATTCTCAGTAACTTCTGACGGTGGTGGAGTCGGTGGCGCATCATCGGGAACAAGCGTAGGAAAAGATGGTGGTTCTGGTGGTGGCGGTAAGCGAGGTAGTAATGCTGGTGGTTCAGCTACGGCTGGTCAAGGGAAAGATGGAGGTACTGGCGGGCCATCAACAGGAACAAATGTCGCTTGTGGTGGTGGTGGAGGTGGTTCTGATAACGCAGGTGATGCTGGTGCCGCAAGAGGCACAGGGTACGGTGGAGATGGTGGATTGGGGTTACAAATAGATATTTCAGGAACAAATACATACTATGCTGGTGGTGGTGGTGGTGGTAGTTATGAAGTAGCAAATACTTATTATGGCCGCGGTGGAAATGGTGGAGGTGGTAGAGCCGCAAGTGGTACAACTATTGCAGTAGCCGGTACAGCAAACACCGGTGGTGGTGGTGGTGGAGGCCAGCTTAATAATATAAATGATACATCCAAATTCGTTGGAGCCGCTGGTGGTTCGGGTATTATAATAATAAAATATAAATTCCAATAATATGGCACACTTCGCAGAAATAGACAGCAACAATATAGTAACAAGAGTTTTGGTATTTGATGATAATTATACTGATTCAGATTGTACAGTATTATTAGGTGGCGAATGGATTCAGACAAGCTACAACAATAACATAAAAAAGAATTTCGCAGGAGTAGGATACACATACGATTCAAATTTAGATGCATTTATCTCACCTAAACCTTATAACAGTTGGTTATTAGATACTGAAACTTGCAGATGGGCGGCAGCTGCTGAGATGCCCATCGGTGCTTATACTTGGAATGAAGAAAATTTGGATTGGGAGCAGATATAGATATGTGGAAATGTGGATTTTTAACATAATATAAATGATACATCCAAATACAATGGAGCCGCTGGTGGTTCGGGTATTATAATAATACGATATAAATTTAAATAGATAACGCAACTAAAGTAAGGTTTTCATTATGAGTGGTATAGCGGGAAAATCAATAGTAACAGATGGATTAGTATTACATTTAGATGCCGCAAACCGAAAATCATATCCAGGTTCAGGTACAGTTATAACAGATTTAAGTGGCAACGCAATTATTGGTACATTAATAAACGGGCCTGTATTTAATAGTGGTAACGCTGGAACTATTGCATTTGATGGAACTAATGACGGTATTAATGTAGGTAATATATCCCCAACGACGGGATTAACCATTAATGTTTGGGTATTTGTCAATGGCCAAAATTCAAGTTATGGCGTAATATGTTCCAATTGGAATCATAATAATTCGTTTTTTATTGGAACTAAGCCTAGTAATAGCTCATCCATAATAGTTTACATGGCCGGTGCTGAAAAATTCACATTTCCCGGGCAGACTCTGAGTAAATGGATGTTGGTGACAATCACAAATACGGGTAGTTCCACAAGCGGCTATATAAATGGTGTTGTGACAAATACAGCATCAGCTGCATTAGCAGCAGCATCAGGTGGTGTCACTTCATTTGGGTATGATATAAACAGAAGTAATTATCCATTGAAAGGGAGTATAACACAAGCCCAAATCTACAATAGAGCACTAACAGCAACAGAAGTACTTCAAAACTATAACGCAACTAAAGCAAGGTACGGATTATAACAATCTACCATATTTATAATAAGTTAGTTGGATAGGGAAAACTAAAGGAAATTATGGCAAATGAATTTATAATAAAGAACGGATTCCATTCTAAAGGGGATTCGCAAGTATCAGGCTCACTATATGTGAGTGGTTCAATAAATAGTGTTGGTTCTACAACTTTCGGTGATAATGAATCAGCTATACATCAATTTACAGGAAGTGTTACAATAGATGCCCCAATTTTTGAAGTATCCGCACCCAATCCCAAAATATACAACGAAAGTGCAATTGGTACTGTTTTATTAGGTTCGGGGGTAGAGGCTGCAGTATATTTAGGAGCTAGTACCGGAATGATTCAATTTGGTACAACTAATAGTTCATATCGAATTAGACGTAATGGTACGGTCTTCCAAGTCTTTGAAATGTACACTAATACATCAGCTGAATTATCTCTCGGTACAAACGCAGCTGCAAAATTAGGTCAAGCCGCATTATACGTTGGAGGTAATATATCTGGTTCTGGTAATATGAATATCGTTGGTAGTGTAACCTCATCATTTTTTAAAGGAGATGGTAGTGGATTGACTAACGTACCAACATCATTACCAGCTGGTGTAGTAAGTAGTTCTACATTCCCATTTACAGGTGATGCTCAAATTACAGGCTCAACCACACTATATCGTTCGGGTTCAGTAGGGGATACTGCCGTATTTACTATTGAAGGTGGGCTCGGTACTCTATTCTCAGTAACAGATGAACTATCAGGCTCTCTTTTCTCAGTAAACGATATATCAGGTATTCCAATTTTTGAAGTGTTCTCTGATGATACAGTTAAAATAGGAACTCATAATCAAGAAGGTATTGTAGTAAATGGTAAAAATGTAGTAATAACAGGTTCATTAGCAATCGGTGCTCTTACAGGAAGTGTAACTGCAGGTAGAATTGATGCATCAAATGATGTTGTAGCATTCTCAACCTCAGATAGAAGATGGAAAGATAATATTACACCAATTGAATCCCCATTAGAAAAATTACTTGAATTGGGTGGGTATGAATTTGATTGGAGAGAAGATTCAGTAGTACATGGTAATAAAGGACATGATGTTGGTGTTATTGCACAAGAAGTAGAATCAGTTCTACCTGAAGCAGTACAAACTAGAAGTAGTGGTATGAAAGCAGTTCGATATGAAAAAATAATACCATTATTGATAGAAACTATTAAAGAACAACAAAAACAAATTGATGAACTTAAAAATAGGATTAAGTAATGGCATTACCAGCAAGTGGAAACCCAATAAGTATATTACAAGTCAATGTGGAGATGAGTAACCCTAATGGTTCATTAACAACCTTATCAACAACTTCGGTAAATGCAGCTAGTTCAGCTAAACCCGATGGGAGTACACCACACTCTTTATCAGAATTTTATTCATACGACCACTCAGCATCAGCGGGGTTAACTGAATTAGCATTAATCGGGCCATTTGGTGACCCAGGAGAAGGGTGTGGACAATCTCCAGATACAAACTTTTACCACGATGGTGGTGGAAGTCCATACGCAAATGGTGTAATTTATTATCAAAATGATGATAATACTGGGCCCGTAGCAGATGAAGGATTTTATGGTTATTCGGCCGAAGCTGGAATTTCAATCAATGGTTCTGGTGAAGTAGATGGAACGTATGATTGTTAACACCAATATAAATTAAAAGGAAATAATATGAGTAACAATAGAGATTTTATGATTTTTGATACTTCTGAAACCGGAAGTATTGATTTTAACAATGTATTAGAGACATCCGCAGCTACACTTAGATTAAATGTATCAGGTTCTAGGACATTTGTTAAATGGGATGGTGATGTACCAACATCTGTTTCTTCATTAACAACAAAAGAAGGACCATATACTCACCAACAAATTCTAACAATA
>Ga0307994_1001993_pt1 | contig 11742 bp, 10 predicted proteins | sample EllFjometagen261_FD_203171 | JGI IMG/M metagenome (GOLD analysis project Ga0307994, IMG submission 203171) | Marine microbial communities from Ellis Fjord, Antarctic Ocean - #261 | ecosystem: Environmental > Aquatic > Marine > Unclassified | place: Southern Ocean | collected 2014-11-02
CACACAAACCGTTGCTCACCAAAAGAGAAAAAGAAGTATTCGAACTGTTAGTTCAAGACAAAACAACTAAAGAAATAGCTAGTGATCTATTTATTAGCGAGAAAACAGTTCGGAATCATATTTCCAATGAAATGTGTTTTGAAAAGCAGAGTAAAACGATTGCTACAACATTTGTTTTTGTTTCGAAAAAAGGATTTTAACGACATACTTAAAATAATAAATATAAGAAGTTAAAGAATGTAGCGAAGCGCTCCTCGACAGGGTGGTAGGCACCCAGTTTGTTGTACTAAGGTGAAATTTTATCTGAAGGCTGCCCACCTTGCCTCAGCATCGACTAACCATCGATGAGTAGCTCGTTAGATGAGCGTTATTTTTCCCAGAGTAAGTTATGCGAAATATTATTTGTGTAGCTTACATATCCCGTGCCTGTCGCTATGCGAGGTAGGCAAAAATGTACGTTGTGGTAACGTGCCCGGTAAAGCAGGACCTGAGGCGGGTTGAATTTATTTCAGCATTTTTGTTTGTTTTATTATCTATATATAAACTCTACCCCTCTGGCAGGGGGTAGTTTGTTAGAAAACCACCTTCATAAACACAGGAAGCCATCAATAACAGGGAAATGAAAATATACATAATAATGGAAATTATAAAGGTGATTGTTGTGGTTATGTAGAATATATACATTACCAAATAAAGGGAGTGTTGTTGAATTGGATTTAAAAGAATACACTTTACAGCAATTATCTATAACTGAGTCAAAAATATTGTGTATGATGTTTTCTGCTTATCATAATCCAAGTGAGATGGCTATTGCACACGGTGAGAGGCAAGCATACACTAATGTTCTTCTAGAACTTAACGATATGCAGAATAACGATGAAGAAGAAGCTGAGGAATTCATTTATAAATTAGTAGAGGAGTGCGTTCAAGGCGGCTTCAAAGTCGGGATTGAAAATTTAGATGATGCGTTAGAAAGAGAGTTCATAACAAAAGATTACTCCCAACTAAGGATTTATTCTTAAAAAGTCCAGTCCTAGGATTTTTCCCTCTTTATTAATAATACTTTGGGTATTATAATAGTTATCACACCATTATCCTTGGTCGGGCGATGGGGTGGAGCCGGCTCTAGGGCTGGCTCTTTTAATTATTTTATATTTTTTTCTAAGTCATTTTTATATTTATTAAATGCAATTTTATATTTTTCTTTCTTTAAGTTAATGGCAGAAATCCCCTTTGTAGATGCAGTGAAAAGGAGGAAATTTTCTAATTCTCTCTTTGTTTCAGGGGTCCTGTTGTCATTAGCTTTTTGTTTAGAGGAAAAATATGCACCTATGCTAGTACCTATTTTCCCCTCTTTGATATAGTATACTTCAGATGTTAATAACTCTTTGAAGTCACTTTTGAGAGTGGCTCTATGCTGTATTAACCTTGCCTTCCTAATATCTTCAGTTTCTATGTTTAATTTAGTATTTAAGTTCTTAAACATATGCCTATGCTTTTCCCTAAAGAAGTATATCTGATTTTCAATTTGTTCTAGTTGAAAGTCATAAATATCACCCATTAAATTCATAACGTAGTGGAACTCAGAAATAATTTCAAATAAGTTATCTACGTTAATATATCCTTTCTCAAAGCTTTCCAAATAAGCTTCATCAATAATATCCTTATAATTTTGTCTTAATGCAAAATAACTTTTTGTAAGTTCTCGAACCTCTGGGCCTCTAGAAACTTCTTCTATTTCCTGTTTTAAATTTTCAAATTGCTTTTCATTGGACATATATTCCCAAGCATTTTTTTCCCTGTTGAAACGGAAGTTATATGCTGTTTCTTCTATAGTAATAATTTGATAATACTTCTCATCAGATGGCTTTAATACTTTAACTCCAGTAGTTAATTTAAACTGAAACAAATCGACTTTTGCATAAACATCTCTAAATTTCCAATCTACATAATTAGAGAAAGAAGGATAAGTCCGTATTTCTTTATTATGTTTCATTTCGCTATACCTGTAAGGTAATAGGATATCCTCTTTAAAGACGGGAACTATGACCTTGTTATGGAATTCGATGTAATCTTTACCGTACTCTACGCGGAGTAATTTTAATGGTATTTTAAATTCCCATTTTAATTCAGGGAATTCCTTTTTTAAGTCTCTTTCTTCTATTATTAGTTTCTTCGATGGTTTTCGCTTTTTTAAATCATGTAAATCCATGATAAACACCTCATTTATTTTAAAATTCCTATTTCTTTTAACACAGTTTTTTAAAAAGTTGTAGAATGTATAAGATTTCAACAGAAATAGAATTTTTTTAGGATTGTTTTTATTTGGCTTCGGTCACTATTTTGGCTCAATAAGCTTCGGCAAGTTGTTCATAGTTTTGAATGCTTTGGCCTTCATAAACTATAAAAAACAATTCACAATCGAAACTATAAAAAAAATTTAGGACATATATAAAATTCAAGTTCAATATTTGAACTTTCTAGATATGAAAAATAAGAGAAGGAGAATTGAACAAATTTAGTTAAATTACTCATAGAAATTTCACATCCAATTAATTAAAGCAAAAACGTACCGGGCATTAGTCCAGAGCCGCGTAAGTGCTCAAATATTAAATGGGTTATTGCAATCTTTGTAACACCTGAAAAGGGGGAGTTCTACTCGGACTTAATCGAGTATTCAATAATATTTTTGCTGAGTTGATTGGAAAGAGCAGAGTTTCGTTATTATGTGAGCATTAATATGCTTAGAAATTTTCAATATTGAAAATTATGAAGGGCAGATATCGAAGATATCTAAACTTTAAGGCTGAGAATAGTAACGAAGTTGGTATGCGAAGTGCTCTTAGGGAACGGTTAATCAGCACTTTTATTTAAAAAATAAAAGTGCTGATTAACCAGTTCCCATGTGCTGTGACTGTTGAGTTGTTCTTTTGAATGCGGAGCTGAAAAAGAATACTCATAAAGGCTCGGCATATGGTAAATGGTCATAGTGGCTGTTTTGTTCATTCGAGTGTTGATGACTCTTTTTTCGATGAAGTGTGAGAGTTGATGCGCATGGAACCCATAGGTTCAAGCAGCAAGCGAACAATTCGAGAAAAATTAGATGCATCGCGCGAAGGATGAACATTACAGCCACTTGTCTCCGCATTTGATTTTTGTATTTGATAATTTTAAACGATTTTTTATAACCAAGTAGGTGATAATCTTATGAATTTAAGTAATAACAAACAAAAGAAATACGAGGCAAGTAGAAAGAAAATCAAATCGACTTTTCTTAAAATTAAATCTATGGGGATTTCTAATAAAAAAAGTGGAAGGCAAAATAGCGACAACACTATCGAACAATACGAAGCCCTAATGCTAAACTACGCAGAACGCTTGAAAAGCGATTTTGGAATAGTAGATATTACAAGAGCAAAAAAAGAGCACTTTGAAAAATACCTGAATGAGGGCATCTCCAAATATGGAAAAGGTGATTTGAGACAAGCTCATAGTTTAAATAAGCTAATTTCGGCAATAGAAATGTTCAGGGAAGGGTCAAAAGAAACGGGTATCTTCAAGAAAGAAGTTGAGCTCATAGACAAGGAGTCAGCTAGAGAAACGATGCAATATTTCAACGTTAAAAGGTTGTCGGAGTCAACAGAAACCATGTCAATTGAAGAAGATATAGGTAAGCAAATCGCTCTAGAGTTGTTAAATTCCAGGAGTCCAAACAAAGAAGAAGTGAAGAAGGCTTGGGAATTGGCTCAGGCTTCTGGAGCGAGGGCAATGGACGTTCTCTCGATGACGGCAAAAGACGTCGAGGAGAACGGCTGCTGGATAAGAAACTCAAAAGGGGGGTTAACCTCTTTCGTTCCTTACATAGACCATAAAGAAAAAGCTTTTATACAAGGATTGGCGAAGGATAGGAAAGATGATGCACCCCTCATTCAAATGAAGAAGAAAGACGGCAAAGTCATGTCAAAAGATAGCATGAAAAGTTTGCTTGAAAGAGAGGTCAAGAAAGCTGGAGAACGAGTGATGACGGTCCGAGAACAAGTAGTTCATTACAAATTTAGAGGGAAGGATGGGAAATTGCATTGGAAATCTGCAGTTGTCGACCAAAAAATTAAGTTTCATTCCTCTAGAAAGGCTTTTGTTAATAAACGATTCGACTTCTACAACAGGTTGGACGAAGAAGAACTGCAGAAATTACTTGATGAACGGTTCAAAGATGAAAATGTACACCGAAAATACCAAACAGCAGAAAAAAGAATTAACGATACTAGAAAAAAAAGTAGTCCAAGGGGCCTTTATCGATATGAGAAGGCGCTATTCTTAAGTTCGATAGATAGCAGGCATTTTCGGATAGATATTATGCGGAGTTACTATCTCAGCAGAGAGAAGGTTAATATTGAAAGGGAGGTCATTAAATTAGAGAAAAAACAGAGAGGCCACTATTAGTTTACATCAGTTAATAATAAAGAAGCACTACTCCTAGAGGAATAGTGCTTCTTTTGATTTTAATTGTATTAAATTCGCTATAATTTGTTCGAACCTATTAAATGAAATTGGTTCGTTGTTATTAAAACCACTGATTATAGTTAAATAATCTGACATTTCCTCGCTAAACATTTTAAATCCTACAATGCATTTACTTAGCCCTTCGTTTAAAGTGATGTTCCGTTTGGTATTACCAATTGTATAATCATTTTGAACTGTTTCATTGATTATATTAAACAACTCAATTACTTCAGTATCCGGGTGTTTTACATAGAAGTAATCAAGGTTAGCAACAATATAATTAAAATGACCTTCGTGTCCACCTAAGGCACATACTGTTGAGAGTAGTAAATATTCTATATTAACTACATAATTGCTGGAAAATTTTACGTTATCGGTTTCAATTTCAACAGGATAATTATTAAATGCAGCTAACGTATCTGCTATAGTTTGATAGCTCCACTTGTAGAGGTAAAGGATGGATAATAAAAATTCTTTTTTGTTTATCCTTTCTTTCGTCATCTTCTACTATGTTCCTCTCTTATTTTTCGTAAAAAATCTAACATCCTGTTTACGTCATTATTATTCATTTCTGCCGGAAGGGGAGGGTAACTATGTCCTGAACTGTTCCCGAATTTTTCTAACCAAAAATTTTTAAATATTATAAATGGGGGCATATCACCTGGTTCTGAATTATTAAATTTACACAATTGTAATTGGCTATCGCCTATAGTGAAAAATCTAAGATTTTCTATTCCATTCGAATTCAGCTCTTTCCCCAGTTTAATAACAAAGTCGGAATAAATTAAATAACTTGGAGTTTTATCGGCTACTAAAAACGGTTCTTCTTCAATACGAAATTCTTTATTAACTTTAAATATACTTACCATATCTTATTCCACCTATTGTATTGACCAATACTTGAATTTTGCTAGCTGAGACAATTCTTACAGTCTGAGCTCAGAAAAACAATACTTATATTTAGTTAAAATAGGTGTTACCATTTATATATGCAAAATAGATTTTGTTAAACAAAATCTAACAATGTAAAACAATTTAACACCCTGAGGATGAATACCCTGGTATGACTAGATTAAAGAGTTTCTTCTTTATAATGTAAAATATTTACGAACTCTAACTTCTGGATTAAATGGAAGGTTTAGGGTTCGTTTGTTATTTATTTTCCTTAATGGATATTCCACCAATTAATTCCTCATAAGTGAATTAGTTGGTTTATTGGGTTATTATTTCTTTTTCAAAGCTCAGATAATTTAATTTTGAAAAATCTTTGTTAAGTAAAGTATTAACAAAAGTAGGGTCTTCTCTTCCCCGAACATATGTGTTAGAATTAGCACATAAAGAAAATGAGGTGTAGATATGAAAGTTGTAAGTAAGGGTTTAAGTGGCACTTTCGTCCCGAATAAAAGTGAACCCATTCATAGATGGTATAAGTACGCTGAAGGGTATTCAAGTAACTTTATTGAACGAGAACTTGATATCTTACCTGGAGAAGTTCAAACATTGTTTGAACCATTTGGGGGTTCTGGAACCACCCTTCTTGTAGCTGCTGAAAGAGGAATTGAAAGCTATTTCACCGAAATAAATCCATTTATGGTTTTTGTTAGCGAAACTAAAATAAATACTGTGCTTGAGGCTAATAGAGATAAAGAGCAGGTGCTTATTAATCTTCAATCAATTTATAATTCTATAGATGATACTAATAGCTTACTGGAATTTCATTTAGATGACTCGAATGGATTAGAAAAATATTTTGATGCAGAGGTATTAAAAAAGCTTTACTTTATAAAAAATAATATAATTAAGCTCAGTAATAACTCCGAACCAACTAGAAGGTTGGGTTTCTTGGCGTTAGCTTCAATTGCCATAACGGTTTCAAACATGGTTAAGCGAGGAGATTTGAGATACGCCAAAGATGGTGAAAAGAAGGCAAGTGACTTTGAAGTATTTACTCATTTCAAAAACAAACTATCAGAAGTGATGGAAGACGTCTTAAATTATTCAGATAGTTTGTCTTCGAATACACATTTTTTAGACCCAGATGCTAGACAAGCATATATTGGTAAAAAAGTTGATTGTGTAATCACTTCACCGCCCTACTTAAACGGAACCAACTATATTCGGAATACAAAACTTGAACTAATGTTACTAGATTTTATTAATGATGATGTAGATATCCCTTCACTGCACTCAAAAGGAATTATGGCAGGAATAAATAGTGTTTCAAGAAGGAGACACATACCAGAAATAACTGAACATGTGAAACCCTATCTAGAAAAGCTTGAACCTGTAGCCTATGATAGGAGAATACCAATTATGGTAGCGGGCTATTTTTATGATATGGAACGTGTGATTAAAAGGTTAAGTGAGCTTATAAAAAATAACGGTTTCTTTACCATGGATATTGGTGACTCCCAATTTGCAGGGGTTCATATTCCAACCCATGATATATTAGCTAGTATTGCGAAAGAGTATGGTTTTAAGTTATATGAGGAAGAAACGTTAAGAACAAGACGGTCAAAAAATAATATGTTGCTTTCACAGAAAGTATTAAGGTTTCAGCTAATTTTAGATGAGTGAGTTGATGAATATGTCTTCAATAATCGAGGGTGAAAAGGAAATTATATTACAAAGTTTCAAGAATGAAGCGGAAAATTTCATGAATAACTTACCCTATAGAAAGGCTCCATACAAGGGGAGGAACTGGGGAAACGCTTGGCATTCCTTATGTTCATATCATGGAAAATTAAAACCTGCAATAGCATATCACCTTATCCAACAATTCACACAAAAAGGTCAGTCAGTATTAGACCCGATGAGTGGGGTAGGCACAATCCCTTTTGAAGCATCACTTCAGGGGAGGGTTGGAATTGGTAACGATTTGAGTGAGTTAGCTTACACAGTTACTAGAGCTAAATTAGAACCTCCAGAAAAGCCGGATGTTAATGATACTCTGGAAGAACTGGAGAATTTTATTGAAGCATTTAAAAAGAGCTATAAGGAAAATGAAGTTCCATATTCAGATTTCGGTTTGAATGGAAAACTTCCGGATTATTTTCATCCAAATACTTATTCTGAAATTCTTGTAGCTAGAGAGTTCTTTATTAACAGGATGAATAATTTATCTAGCGCAGAAACCTTTATACTTACTTGTCTTTTACATGTGTTACATGGAAACAGACCTTATGCCTTATCAAGAAGGTCTCATCCACTAACCCCTTATGCTCCTCAAGGAGAATTTGTTTATAAAAACGTGGTTGAAAAGATTAGGAACAAGGTAGAGTTATCATTTAAAAAACAGTCTGTTGAAGGATTTGTGCTTGGAAAAGCTATATATGGAGACTTGTTCGATTTAGATGAAAAGTTATCAGATATAGACAACATTATAACTTCTCCGCCTTTTGTAGGGTCAATAAGGTTTTACTCTAGTAACTGGATGAGGCTTTGGTTTTCAGGTTGGGAACCAATCGATTTCAAGAAAGCAGACGAGAGATTTTTAGAAGGAAAACAAAAGAAAAACCTAGAAATTTATAATCTCTTTTTTGAGAAGTGTTCTAGAGTGTTAAAAGACAATGGTAAATTGATTTTACATTTAGGTAAATCTCATAAATGTGATATGGGCGTTGAATTAGCAAAGTTAGCGTCCCCACTCTTTGACGTTGTTCATTTAGGTACTGAAAATGTACAAGAACTTGAAAAACATGGGATATCCGATAAGGGCTCTACAACCGACCACCAGTTTTTATTCCTAATGAAAAAATAATAAGAAGTTGGGATTTCCCAACTTCTTATTATTTTTAATTAACCATACTTTAGAGAGAAAATCTTGTCTGCTTTCTCAATCCAATTTGGAGATAAAATAGTAGAGTAGCTGAAAAAATCTAAACCTGTATCATTAAGTAATCTGTTTCTTAATTTTATTAATTCAGGCATGTATTTACTGTACTTAGTGAGCATTTCATTAACTATTTCTGGACGCATTAGCCTTTCAAGTGCAGCTGGATTATATTCAGGGCCTCCTGATAGTAAATCAAGTTGTATACCTGTAATGATAGAGAGTTCACGCAGTTCGGTCATATTGTAAAAATCACTTGGCCAACTACCGGCTTTTTCCCCATTGCACTCACCACATAACAATGTAGCGTTGTTAGTGTCTAAAGGCCATAAATAATATACTGGCAATGTATGGTCTAAGTGGATTTCTCGAGTAGGTGCATTGCTTAAATCTGTATTGCATTTAAAGCAGCTGTATTTAAAGCGGTCATATACTTTTTTACTATCTAATTTACTTTGTCCTGACAACTCTAGATATAGTCTTCGTTTTTGAGCAGACTCACGGAATTGGTCAATCGTTCTCGTTCCATTTTTAACGGAGTTATAAATCCTTTTGCAAAGTCTGCATTCTCCTTGCCTGCCTGTTTTTCTAGCGCTGTGCTTGTCAAAATAAGAAAGGGGCTTCATCATATTACAATTTATACAGTATTTATATTCTTGTGCTTCTTCAACGTACTCATCATGAATTACGGTGAACTGTCCAGTTTCTTTAATACTCTTGACACCATTTTCTTCAACTTCTAAATCGTAATCGAAGAATGTTGTTTCTCCACCAGAGTATATTAAATCGCCACAATCTGGACACTCTATTTCAAAATCATCAATAATCTGTTCTTTTTCAATAAATAAAAAGTGTGTGCAATCTGGATTAATACATTGAAAACCTAAGTACGCAGTATCCCCCTTTCCTCTCACGTGACTTGCGCGTATTTGATTTTCTTTGATGAGTTTACTGTAAGTTTTTCTGCGAGACATTGTTTCCCCTCCTTTAGAATTATTTTACATGAAATAAATGGAAGGTAACAATAGAAAAAATTTAAGTTAAGCAGGTTTTAAGGTGATTTAATATTCTGAATTAAAAAACATTATTTTTTTGAAAAATAATCTGGAGTTTTCTCCATCCACCATAAGTATTTTGCTAAATTAATCTTGTCGACAGTATAGGAAAACTTGTTTATCTTTCAAGCAGCTTATTTGCTGATTAAGTTCAGATAATAAGAGTGGAGAATACAGCTATATAACCAAGTATTACTATTTGATAAGTCAATTTTAATAATTGGTGATAAGACAAGATTTAATCACAATACATTTATGTAAGAGGATTAATGGGGGGCTACATGATGAAACAAAAAACTTTTAACATTACATTCAATTATGGGAACGGCGATATAAATGAAATTGTAGATAAATTAGCAAAGAGAGTAATTGAAAAAAGTGTAAACGAATTTAACTCTGGACGTCATAAAAAAATTACATCTTATGGACATGCATGTGAATTGCGAAAAAGAGAGATTGCATAAAGCAAATGAATTTTATGTTATTAATAAGAGGTGCAAAATATGTTAGAAAAAACTCAGACAAACGAAGTAGCTGCTTTATATATTCGTGTAAGTACAATGAAGGCTTCTCAAAAAGACAGTCCTGAACATCAGCTAGCTGTAACGCAAGAGAAGGCTATTCAAGAAGAATTTGGACTAGATGAAAACTTTGTTTATGAAGATAGAAGCAGTGGAACTAATATTTCACAACGGGAAGAAATAAAAAGGTTAGTCGAAGATGCAAAAAAGGGGTTATTCAATGTAGTCATCTTTGCTTCTTTGTCCAGGTTTTCAAGGGATACTTTGGATGCATTGACTTTAAAAAGGCAATTGGTAGATAGCATCGGAATAAGGTTAATATCTTTAGATGAAGGATACGACTCACTAATTGATAAAGATGAGTTAAAGTTTCAAATAATTAGTGCCGTTAACCAAAAGTTAAGCGAACAGATAAGTATTAGCTCAAGAAGGGGTATCAGAGAGTCTGCCAAGAAAGGTAACTACATTGGAAGTAAAGCTCCATTTGGATACAAAAAAACTGTTACACGCGATGGTAAGAAGACCCTTATACCCGATGAAGAAAAAAAGAAAGTTGTAGAAACGATATTTACTTTATATGTAAAAAATAATTTAGGGGAGAAATCAATAGTAAATCACTTAAATGACATGAAAGTTCCATCACCTAAAGGTGGGACCTGGGGAATATCTACAATTCAGAGAATTTTACAAAACGAAGCCTATGTAGGGAGAAACGTATTTGGGAAATATACCGTAAAGAAAGAGTATCCAGACTACAAGGACTTAAACTTGCGGAAAAATGTATTGAAACAAACTCCTAAAGAAAATTGGATGAGGGCAAACCAACCTAATACACATGAACCAATTATTAACGAGGTTATTTTTAGTGAGGCTCAAGAACTCAGGCAAAAGAGAGGGAGAGGAAAAAGAGGCGGCATTAGGAACAAAGTCAATATTTTTGCCGGAATGATAAAGTGTTATCATTGTAATTCTTCGATGGTAAGTATGAAATCAGGAAAGGTTTCAAAAGCAGGTAAACAATATCGTTACTTAATTTGTTCATCTAGAAGAAGGCAAGGAGTAAAAGGATGTGTCAATGGATACTGGCTTCCTTATGAACAGTTTAGGGACGAAATGATAACCCATCTATCAGAGACCTTAAGAAAGTTTGTCTCATCAGATAACCTTATTGAGAAATACAATGAAGTAATTCAAATAAAAGAGTATAGTGCAGTGAAAGAGGTTGAGAAAATTAGAAAACAAATAGAAATTAACCGAAAAGCATTATTTCAATTAAGAAAAGAAAAAGTTGCTGGAGATATTGATGATGTCCAATATCGGTTTGAAAAAGAACAATGTGATATTGAGATAAAAAATTTGGAAGAAAAATTAGCTAATATTGAAGTGAAAGAAAAAAAGAGCAAAAGCATAATAAACTTATATGAACATATAAATTCATCATTAGAAGAATTAATGGAGATTAACTTTGAAAATTTTGATGAAACACATTTAACTCTGCAAAATTTAATTGAAGTAATAACAGTTTCTCAATCTGGAGACATACAGGTGGACACCAAATTTGGTATAGAACTAACTTCAAATGGCTTATTAAAAACAACGGACTAAGAGTACCGTTGTTTTTTTGTGCAAATATGACAAGTTCTTTGTATTTCTTCATTTTATACAAATAATACAAAGAAAGTGTGCTTTTCAAACCACATTACAAATGAAATGTGTTTTGAAAAGCAGAGTAAAACGATTGCTACAACATTTGTTTTTGTTTCGAAAAAAGGATTTTAACGACATACTTAAAATAATAAATATAAGAAGTTAAAGAATGTAGCGAAGCGCT
>Ga0307994_1001995_pt1 | contig 11740 bp, 9 predicted proteins | sample EllFjometagen261_FD_203171 | JGI IMG/M metagenome (GOLD analysis project Ga0307994, IMG submission 203171) | Marine microbial communities from Ellis Fjord, Antarctic Ocean - #261 | ecosystem: Environmental > Aquatic > Marine > Unclassified | place: Southern Ocean | collected 2014-11-02
CATTTACGCGGGCTCTTGGTGGGCATAGCTTAGACGATAATATTCGTGTTGTTGGTATCAATCCTGGGCCAGTCAATACCGACCGCATTTACAATATGTTAAAAAAACGTGCTGCACAGGATTTAGGTGATGCTGCTAGGTTTACTGAGTTGGAAGCGAATTACCCTTTAGGCCGCCCAGCACACAAACATGAGGTGTCAGATCTGATTGTTTTTTTATCGTCTTTTCGGTCTGGTTATACATCGGGGTCTATTTTTACGGTTGACGGAGGCATAGCGTCGCGTAGGTCCATCATTTGACAACTTCAAACCTCAATCATGGTGATAACACTATTAAGCGTATTGGGATTTTGATCCCATCATCAAACACTGTGCTTGAGCCATTGTCGGCGAGCATGTTTTCTAAGGCTAATTTCACGATACATTTTTCCAGGCTAAGGGTCATAGATGTGACCCTTGATGAGCATTCTTTTGCGCAGTTTAGTATGGATAAACAAATTGATGCTGCAAAATTACTCTGTGATGCCGGTGTTAACAGCCTTGTCTGGGGGGGGGGCATCTGCCAGCTGGCTTGGTGCAGATCATGATGCAAAGTTCTGCGATTTACTTGAAAACGCTACTGGTATCTCCTGTGGTAGCTGTACCCTTGAAATGAACCGTCTTTTTAACATAAATAGTGCTAAAACGTTTGGACTGGTTACTCCTTACACAGTGGATGTTCAACAACAGATTATTAATAATTATAAATCCATGGGTTTTACTTGTTTGGCAGAACAGCATTACGGCGGCACTATAAGTAGCGAATTTGCCGCCATTGAAGAAGATGTAATTACCCAAATGGTAAGAGAGGTTGCTAAAAAAAAGCCTGATATCATCTTGATTATGTGTACTAATTTGCGTGGAGCCAAGGTATCTGAGCGACTAAGCTGTGATGTAGGTATTCCAGTTTTTGATAGTGCAAAAGTCACCTTGCAGGCTGGCCTGCGTTTGGCAGGGGTCAGTGAGTAATACAATTATAGTTTTGTGGCCTCAGTAAAAATTGTGCGCTTATGTGACCGGAATATGTTGACCAAGTGGTCTAATTTTGTTAAAAAATATCTAAGTGTTGAGAATAAAAACCATAATTTAGAGTAATGATCTAACTAAGATTCACATAACACTTAAGTTAAGTTGATGCTCTTCATTGTTTAATTATCCTAATTAAAAAGGGTTAACCACATGACAATAATAAAATCAGGTCTAATCCAAATGGGCCTTAAAGGTGATACTAGCATGTCACCTGAACAAATTAGAGACCTAATGTTGGAGGCCCATGGGCCATTAATTGATAAGGCAGGCGAGGCGGGTGTGCAAATACTTTGCTTTCAAGAGGTTTTCACTCAGCCTTATTTTTGCCCCAGCCAGGACAAGCGCTGGTACAGCGCTGCTGAAGCTATTCCTAACGGTCATACTACAAACCTAATGTGCGAATATGCTAAAAAGTATCACATGGTGATTATCGTACCCATCTACGAAGAAGCAATGCCTGGGGTATATTACAATACTGCTGCAGTCATTGATGCTGATGGCACTTATCTTGGAAAATACCGAAAAACACATATTCCTCAAGTTGGAGGGTTTTGGGAAAAATTCTTCTTTAAACCTGGCGCTTCAAATTGGCCAGTATTTGATACAGCCTATGGCAAAGTAGGTGTCTATATTTGCTACGACCGTCACTTTCCTGAGGGCTGGCGAGCCTTGGCGTTGAGGGGAGCAGAAATTATCTACAACCCATCGGCTACAGTCGCTGGAATCTCCAAATATCTATGGGAGCTTGAGCAACCTGCAGCTGCGGCAGCCAATGGTGTTTATATAGCAGCTATTAATCGGGTAGGCACTGAAGCACCGTGGAATATTGGCGAATTTTATGGTTCTAGCTATTTTGTAAACCCTCGTGGCGAAATAGAAGCTCAAGCTAGTGCAACTCAAGATGAGCTATTGATCCATGACATTAATATGGATTTGATTAGAGAAGTCCGTGATGGATGGCAGTTTTTTCGAGATCGTCGCCCCGAAACCTACACCCCACTAACTGATTTGGACTAACTGTTAGTCCTGCTTAAACCTAATAATAAAAAGGAGCTTTAACATTGAATTTAGCCAGCACTAGCACAGAGACAAATCATGTGGTCCAGGTTAAAGGGGTTGGTTTAGACTTTCAAACTAAGGACGGTATTGTATCGGCTTTGTCGAATGTAGATTTAACCATTAACGCAGGTGAATTTGTCTCTTTTATTGGCCCGTCTGGGTGCGGTAAAACCACTCTGATGAGAGTGTTAGCTGATTTGGAACAACCCACCAGCGGTTCGGTATTAGTGAATGGCATGTCACCTGCGCAGGCCCGTCAGCAAAGGGCTTACGGCTATGTGTTTCAAGCTCCAGCGCTGTTACCGTGGCGCACTGTGCAAGACAATGTGTTGTTACCCCTAGAAATAATGGGTTATGGCAAGGACCAGCGACAGCAATTGGCGCAAGAATACTTGCAGTTAGTTAACCTGGCTGGCTTTGAAGCAAAGTACCCTTGGCAGCTATCTGGAGGCATGCAGCAGCGGGTTTCTATTGCTCGAGCTTTAAGTGTGGAACCTCAACTGTTGTTTATGGATGAGCCTTTTGGTGCCCTTGATGAAATTACTCGGGATCATTTAAACGATCAACTATTACGCTTATGGCAACAAACGCAAAAGACGGTCGTCTTTGTAACCCACTCTATTTCAGAGGCAGTGTTTTTATCTAGCCGTATTGTTGTGATGTCACCAAGACCTGGCCGCATTATTGACATTATTGATTGTAATTTACCTACCGATAGAACTTTAGATATTAGAGAGTCTTCTGAGTTTTTAGCCATCGCTCAACGGGTCCGTGCTGGGTTAGCTGCAGGGCATCATTATGACGACTAAAACGCTAGGTAAACCAGGCTCTACCATCCCAGTGCTCACTGTAATATTAGCTATTATTCTGATCTGGTACGCAGGTGCTATCAACCTTAATAGCCCACAAATAATCGACCGTTATGAAAAAAAAGGCGTAGATTGGAGTTTTAGCCAGCTAGCAACGGATAGCTGGAATATGAAGCGTGCAGTTTTACCGTCACCTCACCAAGTTCTTATGGAATTGAAAACCACTATTATTGATAAGAATGTCACATCAAAAAGAAGTTTGGTTTATCACGCGGGTATTACCTTATCGTCTACCTTAGTTGGGTTTTTGTTAGGAGCTGGGCTAGGTATTAGTTTAGCGGTAGGTATCGTTTACGTTGAAACCTTAGATAAAAGCCTGATGCCCTGGGTTATAACCTCTCAAACTATCCCCATACTGGCTTTAGCACCCATGGTAATTGTCGTTTTTGGTGCTATGGGCATTAGCGGACTTCTTCCCAAGGCATTGATTTCTATGTATTTATGCTTTTTTCCTGTCACTGTTGGTATGGTTAAAGGACTTCGTTCGCCACAACCCATGCTTGTGGATTTGTTAAACACCTATAGTGCTAGTAAATGGCAAGTTTTCTGGCGTTTACGCCTACCTTCGGCAGTACCATTCTTGTTCACGAGTCTTAAGGTGGCCATTGCCTTGAGTTTAGTGGGGGCTATAGTAGCCGAACTGCCCACAGGTGGTCAGGCCGGTTTGGGTGCCCGCTTGCTGTCTGGTTCCTATTATGGACAAACCAACCTTATTTGGGCGTCGTTGATTGTTGCTGCAGTAATGTCTGCCAGCCTGGTATCTATACTGGGAATTATTGAACGTAAAGTATGTTATCGCCTTTCTGGTGGGCAGGAGGTGAGTAATGAACTCTAGTTCTATCCTTCATCGGTGCGTCTGTGCCAGCGGCTTAGCGCTAGTGCTAGCTTTGTTGGCGCTGGTGTTGCCGTGGGCCGCCAGCCCCGTAGCCACTTTAGTCAACACATCAACCGAAGTGATTAACGTTAACATTTGGCAGCACAGTGATTGGTTGATACTCCTACTGACAGTTTTGGTGTGTGCTGTGGCAGGTATTGTGCTTGTAAATCACGCATTACCTAGTGCTGTGCTCATTACTGCTTTAACTCTAATGGCCCTGTGGCAAGTTACAAGTATTGTGAAGCAAATTGAATTAGCAGGCCAAACCCAATTTGGTTTTTGGTTGTTGGTGATTGCTTTAGGCCTTTGTGTATGGACCAGTATGAAATTTTTGGCGACCATAAGGCTTTTTGACAGCAAAGCCCAAGGGCTGATTAATTTAACAATTCCAGCGCTACTGGGGGTATGGTTCATCAGTTTGTGGGAGCTTGCAACTGTCGGTTTTGCAATTCCCCATGTTTTGTTGCCGTCCCCTAGCGTAGTAGGAGAAGCTATTGCATCGTCGATACCAACCTTAGCTGCTGACTTTAACCAAACAGTGATTAAAGCGGTTATTCCAGGCTTTGTTTTGGGTAACCTTGTTGGTTTCAGTGTTGCTGTACTGGCTGATAAAATTCCTTTTTTACGACGTGGTTTGTTGCCTGTGGGGAATATGGTGAGTGCCATCCCAATTGTGGGTATCGCGCCAATTATGGTGATGTGGTTTGGTTTTGATTGGCAGTCTAAAGTGGCTGTTGTTGTTATTATGACCTTTTTCCCGATGCTGGTGAATACCATTGCTGGTTTAGGCCAGTCGGATGCTATAGAAAAAGATCTACTAAGATCGTACGGGGCCACGTATTGGCAAGGTTTCTTTAAACTGCGTTTACCCAATGCACTGCCGTTTATTTTTAACGCTTTAAAAATAAACTCTACGCTAGCCTTAATTGGCGCCATTGTTGCGGAATTTTTTGGTACGCCTATTGTTGGTATGGGTTTTCGAATATCGACCGAAGTGGGGCGTATGAATATTGAAATGGTATGGGCATCTATCGCAGTTGCCGCTTTGGCAGGGTCTATTTTTTATGGCTTATTGGCCTTGTTAGAAAGGCGGGTCACTTTTTGGCACGCATCCTTCAGGAAGGCCCATCACTAATTATAATGCAGTATTTGTAAAGTAGGACAATAACTGAAAAAAAACTCGTTTAGAGTAATGTTTATAAAACCTTGGAGGTTAAGTAATGAAAAATAAATATAAAATTGGCAGTCTAATAGCCGGATTAACCCTTGCTGCGTCCAGCAGCTTACTGCATGCGGCAGACGATGTAACATTGCAACTTAAGTGGGTTACCCAGGCTCAGTTTGCAGGCTACTTTGTAGCCCAAGATCAGGGCTTTTATGAGGCTGAAGACCTTAATGTAACCATTAAGCCGGGTGGCCCAGATGTGGCGCCTCCACAGGTGATCGCTGGTGGTGGAGCTGACGTCGTCGTGGATTGGATGCCTTCAGCACTTGCCTCTAGGGAAAAAGGTTTAGCGTTAGTGAATATTGCTCAGCCTTTTAAAAATTCGGGCATGATGCTTACGTGTCGAAAAGATAGTGGCATTACCTCTCCAGCTGATCTAAAAGATAAAACCTTAGGTGTTTGGTTTTATGGTAACGAGTACCCATTCTTAAGTTGGATGAGTAAGTTAGGCTTACCGATAGATGGTAGTGACGGTGGTGTTACCGTGCTAAAGCAAGGTTTTAACGTAGACCCGATTTTGCAAAAACAAGCGGAGTGTGTTTCTACTATGACCTATAACGAGTATTGGCAGATCATTGACGCTGGTTTAGATGCAGATGAACTTGTTAACTTCAAGTATGAAGATCAAGGTGTCGCCACTCTAGAAGACGGTTTGTATGTGCTTGAAGAGAACCTAGCTGACGCTGCCTTTGTTGATAAAATGGGTCGTTTTGTTCGTGCATCTATGAAAGGCTGGGAGTGGGCTCGTGCTAACCCAGATGCCGCTGCTGATATCGTATTAGAAAACGATGAAACAGGCGCGCAAACACAAGAGCACCAGCGTCGGATGATGGCAGAAGTTAATAAGCTCACTATGCATGGTGGTAAGTTGTCTGCAGATGACTATCAGCGCACTGTTGAAACCTTGATGAATGGTGGTTCCGATCCAGTAATATCCTCTGTACCAAAAGGTGCGTGGAGTCACAAAGTTTGGGATGCTGCTTTTTAAGCAGGTAACTTAATTCAGTCACTTTGAGGGGGCTATAATAGCGTTGACTATAATAGCTTCCTCAATATTCTATAGGGAGTAATATTTTACCAAGAGGTAAATAAAAGATTGACCATTTGGTAAAATGTTGTTAAAAGTATAGTAACAGTCTGTGCTTAACTGTTTTAGTGGGCATAGCTTAAACAATAAAAAATCTAGTTTAGTAAAGAGTCGATAATAGACCCAGCACTAAATGCAAAAGATTAAGGAGCTTTATTATGTCTTTAATAATTAAAGGTGGCACTGTTGTCACTGCCGAGCAAAGCTTTGCTGCTGACGTTTACTGTGTAGACGGAAAAATAGCCCAAGTGGGGACTGATTTAGACGTTCCAGTGGATACCGAAGTGATTGATGCTGCCGGGCAATACGTTATGCCAGGCGGTATTGATCCCCACACTCATATGCAACTACCATTTATGGGTACTGTAGCCAGTGAAGATTTCTACTCAGGCACTGCAGCTGGGCTTGCTGGAGGGACTACCTGCATTATAGATTTTGTCATCCCAGCCCCCCAGCAATCACTCATGGAAGCTTTCAATCAATGGCGTGAATGGGCTGATAAGTCAGTGTCTGACTATGCCTTTCATGTCGCCGTAACTTGGTGGGATGAAAGTGTTGCTAAGGACATGGAAACCTTAGTTAAAGAACATGGCGTTAATAGCTTTAAGCACTTTATGGCCTACAAAGGCGCCATCATGGCTGATGATGAGATTTTAGTGAATAGCTTTAGTAAGGCATGGGAGTTGGGCGCTTTGCCCACGGTACATGCCGAAAATGGTGAGCTTGTTTACCAGCTACAAAAAAAGCTCTTAGCTATGGGTATTACTGGCCCAGAAGGGCATCCGCAGTCGAGACCCCCAGAAGTAGAAGCTGAGGCTGCTAACCGGGCGATTCGTATCGCTCAAGCTTTAAAAACACCCGTGTATCTAGTTCATGTATCCACAGAAGAGGCCCTAGAATCTATCACTAGGGCACGTAGCAATGGTCAACGAGTGTTTGGTGAGGTTTTAGCTGGCCACCTATTGATTGATGATTCTGTTTATAAAAATAAAGATTTCGATGTCGCTGCCGCTCATGTAATGAGCCCTCCTTTTAGGCCTAAAAAAGCGCAAGACGCTTTATGGAAGGGGCTGCAATCAGGTAACTTACAAACTACTGCCACCGACCATTGTTGTTTTTGTGCGGATCAAAAAGCGGCAGGCAAAGATGATTTCACTAAAATCCCAAATGGCACAGGTGGAGTGGAAAATCGTATGGAAGTATTGTGGAATTCTGGGGTCAATACCGGGCGTTTAACTATGAATGAGTTTGTCAAAGTGACTTCCACTAATGCAGCACAAATCTTTAACATGTACCCACGCAAGGGTGCCATTGCCGTAGGTTCTGATGCAGACATTGTAGTTTGGGATCCTAAGGGCAAAAAAACAATATCAGTCAAAACTCACCATCAAAATGTAGATTACAATATTTTTGAAGGCATGGAGGTCACTGGTATACCTTCTCACACCATTAGTCAGGGCAAGCTAGTCTATTGCAACGGCAAGCTCAATGTCGAACGTGGGGCAGGTAATTACATCAAACGACCACCATTTGCGCCTTACTTTGATGCTATAGAAAAAATGCGGCAGATGGATCCTCCATACTCCGTTGACCGCGATAGCTAAAGAAAAACTTTAGCAGGACTCAGATCAAAACTAATTTCAGGGCTTTCATTGGGAGGCCCTTTAGCGACGCTTTGGCTAAATTTTTTGGCTAAGTGTTAAAAAAATAAAAGAGAGGATCACCATCGTGACTACATTCAGCTCCAAAAGCTCTGGCCAATCTCTACCTGCCGGACAGCGCTTAAGCCCAGCAGACTATCAAACTAATTTTGCAGATATACATATTCCTCTAGATGCCCGTAGCGCTATCGTTGAAGCGGACAGGTGTTACCACTGTTACGGAGCTCCCTGTCAAACAGCGTGCCCAACGGGTATTGATGTAGCTAGCTTCATTCGCATGATTAGTCAAAAAAATGAAGTGGGTGCAGCTGAAAAAATCTTGTCTGAAAATATTATGGGAGGTACCTGTGCAAGGGCTTGCCCTGTGGAAACCTTGTGTGAGGATGCCTGTGTTAGGCATACCGAAGGCGACCAACCAGTAAAAATTGGTCTGTTACAGAGATTTGCTACTGACCGGGCGAGTGAGTTGGGTGCTAAGTTCTTTACAAGACAAGCGTCAACTGGACACACAGTGGCTATTGTGGGTGCTGGTCCTGCAGGATTGTCCTGCGCTCATCGCTTAGCCACTTTGGGTCATGAAGTGGTTATTTATGAAGCCCATGAAAAATCCGGTGGCCTAAACGAATATGGCCTTGCGGCTTATAAGATGGCTGGTGATTATGCTCAACATGAAGTTCAAGACATTCTTTCCATTGGTGGTATTAGTGTAAAGCATGGTGTCAAAGTAGGAGAAGACATTACTTTTGCCGAACTACAAACTAACTATGATGCTGTGTTTATGGGTGTGGGTTTAGGTGCTAACAAAGAGATGCAATTAGATGGTGAGCAGGTATCTGGCGCTATTAATGCGGTGGAATACATTCACCAACTGCGCCAAGCCAAAGATCTAGGCCAGTTGCCTGTAGGCCAAAATATAGTTGTCATTGGTGGTGGTATGACTGCCATCGATATTGCCATACAAATCAAACGTCTTGGTGCAAACAATGTGACCATGGCCTATCGGCGTGGCAAGGAACATATGAATGCCAGCCATGAGGAGCAAGAATTTGCTCTTAGTGAAGGGGTGCACATTGCCCATTGGGCTCAACCTGTAAGCTTGCAAGTTAAACAAGGAGTAATTACTGGCGTAGAGTTTAAGAGGGCTAACATTGAAGGTGATGAAACCTTCACTACCCCAGCGGACATGCTATTTAAAGCCATTGGACAGAGTTTGGCTCCGATTGATGTGGGGGCTGTTGAATTTGTCAAACATTACGGTAAATATGAAGTAGATAATGAACTACGCACCTCTCACCCGGGTATATGGGCAGGTGGTGATTGTGTAGCTGGGAATGATGGCTTAGCCGTTAGTGCCGTGCAAGATGGCAAGCTTGCTGCGTTATCCATTCATAATACCTTAACCCAAAGCCAAGTATAAAGGAGTCGACCATGATTGACCTAAAATCTAAATTCATTGGTATTGAAACACCTAATCCTTTTTGGCTAGCATCGGCGCCGCCTACCGATAAGGCTTACAACGTCAATCGCGCATTCGAAGCGGGCTGGGGCGGTGTGATGTGGAAAACTTTGGGCGAAGCAGGCCTGCCATTAGTAAACGTAAGTGGCCCTCGTTATGGTGCATGGCATGGTACAGACCGTACCTTAATGGGCTTTAATAATATTGAGCTAATTACTGATCGAGACCTGGAAATAAACCTAGCCGAAATCATTCAAGTTAAAAAAGACTGGCCTGATCGTGGAGTAGTTGTCTCTCTTATGGTGCCGTGTGAGGAGCAAGCATGGAAAGACATTTTGATGCGGGTTGAAGATACTGGTGCTGATGGTATCGAACTCAACTTTGGCTGTCCCCATGGTATGTCTGAACGAGGCATGGGTGCTGCGGTTGGCCAAGTACCTGAATATGTAGAAATGGTTGCTGCATGGTGCAAACAGTATTCAGATCTAGCAACTATAGTAAAACTAACGCCTAATATTACTGATATTCGTACCTCTGCCAGAGGAGCAGTTCGTGGTGGTGCTGACGCAGTATCACTTATTAACACCATTAATTCTGTGATGGGTGTGGACCTTGAGCAGATGAAAATGTCTCCATCAGTGGGTCAACAAGGTTCCCATGGTGGTTATTGTGGCCCAGCAGTAAAACCTATTGCCTTGCACATGCTAAGTGAGATTGCTGGTGATGATGAATGCAAAGGCATTCCTATCTCGGGTATTGGTGGTGTTAGTAATTGGCGTGATGCTGCGGAATTTATGGCGTTAGGTGCTAGCAATGTTCAGGTATGTACCGCAGTAATGACCCATGGTTTTCGCATTGTTGAAGATATGATTGATGGTTTAAGTCGCTACTTAGCTGATCATGGTATGCGTTCAGTCGATGATCTGATTGGTGCCGCGGTACCAAGTGTAACTTCTTGGAATAAGCTAGACCTGAACTATGTGGCAAAAGCGCAAATAGATCAGGATTCTTGCATCAAATGTGGCCGTTGTCATATTGTTTGTGAAGATACCTCTCATCAGGCAATTAGTACTGAAATTAATGGAGAGCGAGGTTTTCAGGTGCGAGACGAAGACTGTGTAGGTTGTAACTTATGCGTTGTGGTTTGCCCTGTTGAAAACTGCATCACCTTGCGTGAACTTGATACGGGAGAAATCGATGTTCGGACTGGAAAGACGGTGAGTGCTGATTACCAAAACTGGACACAGCACCCTAATAATACTGCCGCTTAGCCATTATTAGTAATGGATGGGGTACGTAATATAGCTGTCAAGCAATAACACAAGCCCAACACAAGTAATAAAAATAGGAACGATACAATGCCAAATATGATCATAAATGGACAAAGGTTGTGGGATAGTCTGATGGAAATGGCTAAAATTGGTGCCACTGAAAAAGGAGGCTGTTGCCGTTTAGCATTGACTGATTTAGATAAGCAGTCCCGAGATTTATTTGTGAGTTGGTGTGAGGCTGAAGGCTGCAGCATCAAAATAGATCAAATGGGTAATATATTTGCTCGCCGTGAGGGGAGCGACCCCAATATGGCTCCAGTAGTTATGGGTAGTCATTTAGATACCCAGCCTACGGGCGGAAAATTTGACGGAGTCTATGGTGTTTTGGCTGGGCTTGAGGTTATTCGTAGCCTTAATGATCAAAAAATCATTACTAAGGCGCCTATTGAAGCCAGTGTATGGACCAATGAAGAAGGTTCTCGTTTTGCTCCGGCTATGGTGGCTTCTGGAGTGTTTGCTGGGGTATTTGATTTGGAATATGGCCTAAGCCGTGCAGACTTAGATGGTTTAACTATGGGTGAGGAACTTAAGCGCATTGGTTATGATGGCAAAGAGCCTATGGGAGAGCGACCCATTAAAGCCTTTTTTGAAGCCCACATAGAGCAGGGCCCAATATTAGAGCATGAAGATTTGACCATTGGCGTAGTCACGGATGCTCAAGGCCAACGCTGGTATGAGGTCACCTTAACAGGCCAAGAGTCTCATGCCGGACCAACTCCAATGAAAACCCGCAAAGACGCGTTAGTGGGTGCAGCGAAAATGATTACCCTCGTTAACGACATAGGCCTTAAGTATGCGCCTTTAGCGTGCTCGACTGTGGGCTTGATTCAGTCTTTTCCCAATTCACGCAATGTAATTCCTGGACAGGTGTTTTTTACTGTGGACATCCGTCATCCTGATGATGCCACCTTGTCAGCCATGGATAAGGAGTTAAGGGAAGGCTGCGCTGCAATTATAGCAAGCCAAGGGCTAACCATGGCGTTTGAACAAATTTGGTATTCTCCTCCAGTTCCATTCAACACTTCGTGTGTAGAATCAGTGCGCCAAGCTGCTGTTAACTTAGGCTATAGTCACTGTGATATTGTTAGTGGAGCTGGCCATGATGCCT
>Ga0307994_1001996_pt1 | contig 11739 bp, 8 predicted proteins | sample EllFjometagen261_FD_203171 | JGI IMG/M metagenome (GOLD analysis project Ga0307994, IMG submission 203171) | Marine microbial communities from Ellis Fjord, Antarctic Ocean - #261 | ecosystem: Environmental > Aquatic > Marine > Unclassified | place: Southern Ocean | collected 2014-11-02
CGGCATAATCTGTTCCTAAATGAGCTTTCCATCTTTTCTGAACAGGATGAAAACGACGCCCACTAAAACCTGAGCTTATGCGTGAATACTTTACCGGAGCCATTAAAAACGGACGCCTCATTTTTTTTCCTTCTTCATTGAAAAAGCCAATTTGCGTTCCTGCAGAATCTAAAGCATATTGAAAAGCATAAAATTCGTGCCCCTTATGTTTGAACCATGCTGAACTTATTCCACCGACTCCGTAAGGTATGCCTTCTACCGATTTTTCATTGTAAATCACTTTAAATTCATCGCCAGGATGCAGGCGGAAAAAGTCAATCGTCCATGCAAATATGCCTGCCACATACTCTGCCATTTCACCAGTCATATTAATGTCCTTTAACTGTTGATCTAATGCGAACGTAAGATTAGAATTTTTAATGATTTCTCCAGAAAGAATTTTTTCGTTCACTTCATTCTGTTTCGACCGCTTTTCAACATATACTGAATCTCTAAAATCAAACACCACAAAATCCACAATATTTTTAGGATAAATAAAATACTTGGCGGTTTCAGCAGTATCTCCAATTGCCGATAAAATGATAAATGGCGTTCCTTCCTTCACATATCGAAGACCTACTAATGAATCTGCAGCCATTTCTGCTGCTATGTTAATATTCCATTGCGAAACACCGTAAGGTGTGAACATATGACTCAAGGTCCAATTTTCTTCTACAGTATCTCTTTTTACCTGAAAAGAATCTAAAACAAAACCATATTCAATAACAGATATGGGAATTGTGATTGAATCCTTTTCATAGCTCATTGTCTCATCTGATTTTGTTTCATTCGGATTTTTATTGCACCCAATAAAAATGGTTAGTGACAGTATTATAAGCAGTTGTTTCAAATTGTTTTTTCTAAAAAGATATAAATATAATTACTGCAAATATGGCATCTATGATGGATGTCCCTTTACAAAGGTTGAAAATATTTAAGATTCAAAAGGTTTATATACTCTTGCATCGTGAGGAGATCGAGAAAAAATACTTTATCGAACCCAAAATCGAAATGTATTTATTGAGTACATCCAAGATGTGACGGGGGATAACGGACAAACAAAAAAGCGGAATAGTGAAACTAAATTCAACTATTCCGCTCTGGTAGGGAGAAGCAGAATCGAACTTGCATCTAACGTTTAGGAAATTTCTATTCTATCCACTGAACTCCGAGGCCAGTTTTAACACAGACAGTATTGCCGTTACGGATTTTTGCAACTAAGGGCCGATTGAAATGCAGCATTTTATTTACCCTAAAGCCACACAATCCTAATTCATATCTTTGCCCCAAGATGTACAATAATATTATCTCAGAAAATAAAGGCGTAGTGCAGATCATTACACTAAATCGTGAAGACAAGCTCAACGCACTCAACATAGTACTGATACAAGAAATAGGAACAGAAATAGTTCGACTTAACTCTGAAAAGTCAGTGCGTGGCATTATCCTTACAGGTAAAGGCACTAAAGCCTTTGCTGCAGGTGCAGATATTTCGGAGTTTGCGGACTTTGATGGTACTGCCGCTAAAAAGATGAGTGCTGCTGGAGGAAAGATATTTACAAGCATAGAAGAAAGTGAGATCCCAGTAATAGCTGCTGTAAATGGCTTTGCTTTGGGTGGCGGATGTGAGCTTACTATGTCTTGCCACGTGCGTATAGCTAGTGAAAACGCCAAATTTGGCCAGCCAGAAGTAAACCTAGGAGTCCCTCCAGGATATGGCGGTACTCAGCGACTAGCTCAGATAATAGGACGAGGCAGAGCCCTCGATATGCTCATCACTGCTAAGACCATAGATGCAGCTACGGCCCTTGACTATGGACTAGTAACACAGGTGGTTACTATCGACGAATTGCTGCCCACATGCATCGCTTACATAGAGAAGCTGGTGGGTAAATCGCCTCTAGCCATAGCTGAAGTAATAAAATGCACCAATGCTTTGTACGAAAATGTAGACGGTCTACAATACGAAATAGACAGTTTCGCAAAGAGCTTCGAGACCAATGATTTCAAAGAAGGTACGACAGCCTTTATTGAAAAGCGTAAGCCTAACTATTCTTAATATTACACTTAAATGCCTCTTTTATTTTGGCATTCTATTTGTTCTTACCTTGGCGAACATTAATTTTGAAACAATTATTAAACATATAAAAATGAAAAATTTAATCTTACTATCTGCTTTTGTATTTGGATTTGCTGCATTTGCAACCGCACAAACTGACGGAAACAAAATCACTCTATCTTCTGAAGCCCAAGCTAAAATGGTTTTAGAGAAAAAATCTCATGACTTCGGTTCTATAGAAGAAGGCGTAGAAGCTACCGTTACTTTTACTTTTAAAAATACAGGAAATGCTCCTTTAGTGCTTAATAGCGTAAAGGCATCTTGTGGATGTACCACTCCAAAATGGACTAAAGAGCCTGTTGCTCCTGGTGCTGAAGGTGTTGTCACCGCTATATACAACTCTAAAGGTAGACCAGGCAACTTTACTAAAACCATCACTATAAAACACAATGGGGAAGGTGGTACTGAATTTCTTACAATAAGAGGTGTAGTACAATCTGCTGCTCCAGTTGTGAAGCCTACAGTAGTAGCTCCGGAACAATAAAAAACAATATTTTTAAGCCCTCTTGTAATGTACAAGAGGGCTTTTTAGTTTACAAAGAACGAGAAGCCCTCTTTTTTACCTCCTATTCTCCGTATCTGTTTGGTGCAGTGCCCAAATAGATAGCAACTCTGTTGATGATATTTTGTCTAAACTTAGTAGACTTGAGCAGCTGAAAGAGGCTGATAATACACTTAGTTCTCTAAAATTAATTACCGAAACGAACTATGCCAAAGCACTAAACTCTGACAGCCTTCCTCCAGCTAATATTAGAGATACTATGGTACTCCAAGCTATCATCCAATTTGATACTGCAACTTTTAATCTGGGGACCATAGCACAAAGAACTATAGTTCGTTAGCCTTGCCGAACCAACCCGTTAAGCCTCCCGTATGAATGGCGAGTATTTTATCTCCCCTTTTTATCTCCTCAAGTTCGCATAGTTTTTTAATGGCGAGCATCATCTTCCCAGTATAGATAGGATCAAGTAGTACGCCTGTTTCTTTGGTAAAATGCTTTATAAAATCAATAAGCTCTTCATTGGTTTTAGCGTACCCTCCGCAATGAAACTGATCATAGATTTTGATGCCTTCTATTCCATATTCTTGCTTTATATCTCTGGCAATATACCCTTCTCCTTTAAGTACTTGTATGCCAAATACTTCTAGGCGTAGCTGCTTTTCTTTTACATACTCCGCCATTCCGCTTATGGTAGTCCCTGTACCGCACGCAAGAAAAACTTTGTCTGTTTCAGAAATGTCTGTTTCTTTCAAAATCTCCTGACAACCAATAGTGCCAAGGTCACTTGCTCCACCTTCTGGTACGTACAGTACTTTTTGCTTTAGTCCCTCGCCTCTATTAGATTCCTTATATGCTCCTCTAGAAATAAACTGGAGGTTCATCCCATATAGTTCGCACATTTTTAATACGGGATTCAATTCTTTGGGTTCTTCTCCTCTTATGATACCTAAACAAGGTATTTTCAAAATGGCACAAGTAGCTGCAGTAGCTACTAGATGATTGGAAAAAGCCCCACCGTATGTGACAATACTCTCGTAAGTTGTAGAGTCATAGTCTTTTAGAAAGCCCGAAAGTTTGCGCCACTTATTGCCCGATATAATCGGGTGAATAAGATCATCCCTTTTTATAGACAAAGTTATTCCTGCCTTTTCGCTCCACTCAGTGCTCACCTGAGTTACAGGGCTCGGTATGTTTAAATGTTTTAGTATTTCCATCTTACTTTATCTCTGAAAAATGCGTTTTGATCAATGACCAAACTAAGTCTCCCTCGTACCCTTTATTCATTACAAACTGAGCCGCTTTGTAGTTTTTCTGATATCCTTTAATAGCTTTAAGACTATCTATTTTCTTCTGTAAGAGTCCGAGGAGCACTTCCTCATACTTATCTCCATCTATCTCTTCAAACCCTTTTTTGATGCAGTAATCTGATATTTTTCTTCTTTTGAGCTCCATTCTAATTTTGTTTCTTCCCCACTTTTTATAAATGAACTTTCCTCTTACATATGCGATGGCAAATCGCTCTTCGTTTAAAAAATTATTCTGAATAAGTTCGTAAATAAGTAGTTCTACATCATCTGGCACTAGTCCGTATGAATAGAGCTTATCACGCACCTCCTGATGGCACCGCTCCTGATAGGCACAATACTTGGCTATTTTACTTTTAGCCTGATTTGGTGTGTATTTTACTTTGAAAAACTCTGCCACTCTTCGGCGGCTAAATTAGTGCACAATATCACTACTTTTGTAATCCACTTGCACTCCTTAGCAGAAATAGCCAAAATAGTAGATGGAACACTCCATGGTGATGGCACGCTTACTGTGACCACCATAAGTACCGACACACGTAAAATTTGGCAGCCAGACTCATGCTTATTTATAGCAATAAGCACTTCCAAAAACAATGGACACCACTACCTAGCACAAGTAGATAAAAAAGGTGTAGCAGCGGCTATAGTATCCGAAGCTCCTACTCAAAACATCAACTATATCATAGTAGCAGATACCATGAAAGCACTGCATAAGCTGGCTACTTATCATCGTATGAGGTTCCCCATACCCACTATAGCAGTAACAGGAAGTAATGGAAAAACCATCGTAAAAGAATGGATAGCCTACCTGTGTGAGGATAGCTACAAGATATATAAAAGCCCAAAAAGTTATAATTCTCAGATAGGTGTGCCTCTTTCTGTATGGCAAATGGACAGCACCTATAATCTTGCGGTATTAGAAGCAGGCATTTCATTGCCTAACGAAATGGATAACTTGGCCGACATCATTAAGCCAACTATTGGAGTGTTTTCACATTTTGGTGATGCACACGCTTCCAATTTTAACGCCGACTCTGATCGACTAAATGAAAAATTAAAACTCTTTTCTAACTGCAATACCATCATTTGCCCGGACAATCAATCAGAAGTACTTTCGGCCATAAAAGCCCTAGGTAAAAAGACTGTAACTTGGGGAAGTAGCACGCAAAGCGATATTCATGTAGTCAAAAATATGGCTGGAGACTATACACTAACCTACCAAAATGAAAGCCATAACATAACACTACCTCATACGGATAAAGCTTCCATAGAAAACGCATTTACTGCAATAGCTGCGGTTATAGTTCTTGATGTAAAAATGGGTGCAGTAATAGAGAAGGTAAAATCATTGCCCAAAGTAGATATTAGACTGCAGCAAGTGCAGGGGATTAATAACAACGAGCTTCTTTTAGACTACTATAATGCCGACTACCAGTCTATGGTGATAGCATTAGACTTTCTAAAACAACAAAATACTCGAAATCATTCGGCGGTTATTTTATCCGATATTTTGCAAAGCAACCTCCCAGATAAGCAACTCTATGCAGATATAAATTCCCTCTTGGAAGATGCTGATATAAAAGAAGTAATAGCCATAGGTAAACAAGTTTCTCAGTGCCAAGGTGCTTTTAGTTTGCCCGTCACTTTTTATAAAACTACAGAAGAATTTTTACTCAAATATCCTATTCATGAATTAAGAAATGCAACCATTTTATTAAAGGGTGCTAGAGAATTTGAATTTGAAAAAATAGCAGAAAGGCTCCGTATTAAAACACATCAGACGAGGCTAGAGGTAAACCTGACCCGATTAAAACACAATATAGATGTAGTGAAAACTACTATAGGATCTACTACCAAAATGGTAGCCATGGTCAAAGCTTTAGGCTACGGAAGTGGCGGATATCAGGTAGCTAAACTGCTAGAAAACAACAATGTAGACTATCTAGGGGTAGCTTTTACCGACGAGGCAACCTCACTAAGAGAGGCTGGAATCACTATGCCCATAATGGTGCTAAATCCAGACTTTACTGACCTTACGCCATATACCGACAAGAACATAGAGCCTGTGATATACTCATTTGAAAGTTTGAATAGGGTGCACAGCTCTAATCTTAAAATTCACTTAGAATTTGACACGGGAATGCACAGACTCGGTTTTGATAAAGGGGATTTAGAACAACTTATAACACAACTACAAAAGGAAGGAGCTCCACAAGTAGCATCTGTTTTTAGCCATTTAGCCACTTCAGATGATGCTAGTCTAGACAGTTTTAGCCAAAAACAAATCGCTGATTTTACAGAAATTAGTACTGCATTAGAAACAAAATTGAATGTGCCTATTCTAAAACATTTAGCAAATACGGCGGGTATAGAGCGTTTTGAATATGCTCGATTTGATATGGTAAGACTCGGCTTAGGACTATACGGAATCTCTGCTACTGGCACCAAAAACAGTCTACAACCCGTAAGCACTTTTAAATCGTATGTTACTCAAATACGAAATGTACCTGCTGGCGATGGCATAGGGTATGGTCAAAATGATAAGGCAGACCATGAACGAAAAATAGCGGTAGTAGCTTTAGGATATGCTGATGGCTATAACCGACAGTTTAGTCAAGGGAAAGGAGCTTTTTTGATCCGAAACAAGAAGGCTAAGGTAGTGGGTAATGTATGCATGGATATGACTATGTGTGATGTGACCAACATAGAATGCCAAGCAGGAGATGAGGTTATTATCTTTGGCGACAACCCAAAGGTAGAGGAGCTTGCCAAGCAAATAGGCACAATACCCTACGAAATATTAACCAACGTAAGTGAACGAGTAACTAGAGTTTTTTATCAAGAATGACCAAAGAAGAACTCATACAAGGCATAGCATCTGGCGACTCCAGAGCACTAAGCAAGGCAATTACCTTGGCAGAGAGTACGCTGCCAGAGAAAAGGAATTTGGCCCTAGAAGTGATCTCTCATTTCGGACCACAAAACAATACTTATAGAATAGGAATAACAGGAACACCGGGAGCCGGTAAAAGCACATTTATAGAAGCTATAGGCACCCTATTGTTAGAAGACCCCGATAGAACTATAGCCGTGCTAAGTATAGACCCGAGCAGCGGGAAGACACACGGAAGTATTTTAGGTGACAAAACCCGAATGAATAAGCTTAGTGCACACAGCAGAGCATACATTCGCCCTACTTCCAGCGGATCTCAACTAGGTGGGCTTGCCAAAAACACACGACTAGCTATGCTACTATGTGAGGCGGCTGGCTATAATACCATACTCATAGAAAGTGTAGGTGTAGGACAAGGAGAAACCGAAGTAGCCCAACTTACAGACCTATTTACCCTCGTGCTAAATCCAGGAGGAGGAGACGAACTGCAAGGTATAAAACGAGGAATCATGGAGATGGCAGACATCATAGTGATAAATAAAGCAGACGGCGATGCAGAAAGGCAAGCCAACCTAACAGCCAAAGAGTACAGTATGGCACTGCATCTGATGCCAGAAAACGGAAACAAATGGATTCCAAAGGTCATTACCTCATCTGCTCTACAAGACAAGGGAATAGACACCTTTTGGGAGAAAGCTTTCGATTTTGAAAAACGAATAACTTCTGGTGATTGGAAAGCAACTCGTCGCAAAGAGCAAATGCACTACTGGGCACGAAAAAGCGTACAGGATCTACTGCTAGCTAAACTGGATAACTATGAAGAGGCTATAATGAAAGGTCTAGCTACGGGCAAGCTGCCAGAAGAAATCGCCAAAGATTTGGTGAAATGAGTTTAGCTTATGCAACGTTTTGCATCCTGCTGGGTCTAATACTATAAGACACGAAATTTTTTTTATGAAAAAACTAATCTTACTTTCTCTCGCTCTCGGCTTATTACCTAGTGCAAATGCTGGGCATTCTTTAGGTTCTGAGATAACCTATAAACAAATTGATAGTTTAAAATATATAGTATCCATTACGAAATATAGAATATGTTCAGGGACACAAATGAGTAACTCACAAGACTTGCTTGTTTCCTGTTCTTCAGGATCTACAATCACAAAATCACTTACAAGAGTATCCATAGAGGAGCTAAAATTACACTGCTCTACTAATGGTTCAGAATGTACCCCATCTAACACTTCCATAACAGGTTCCGAGGGAGTAGAAAGACATTTATACAGCGACACTATTGATTTCGCGTCTACTACATTTAGCTCTCTTGCTACTTGCTCTAGCACTATTCGTTTTGCCATGAGTGAGTGCTGCAGACCAAGTTTTGTTAACACGGGAGGAGCAGCCACCCAGTATTACAATTTTGCTGAGCTCAATCTTGCCATAGGCAATAGCTCTGCAGACCTAACCTCTGACCCACATATATTCCAATGCTGCTCACAGCCTGTTTATTATAATGTGGGAGCTAGAGACACAATCGAGAGAGATAGCATATCTTACTCTTTGGCTTGTCCACAAACAGGTTCTGGTTCTATTTCATATTCCGGTTCTTATAGTTGCAGCCATCCGTTTCAGGCTTATTTCCCGGGTTCCCTTAGCCCACCATATAGCAACCCAAATGCAAGTCCCCCAATAGGTATATATCTAGATCCTGTAACTGGAGACCTTATATTTACACCTACTTCATGCAACGAGATAAGCTCTTGGGTGATAGAGGCTACAGAATGGCGAAAAGATACTGCTGGAACTCCTCAGATTGTCGGAAAAACAAGAAGAGATGTAGTCTCAATCACTAGCACGTGCCCAGATAACAATGTTCCGAATATAAACGGGCCATACACGTATACTGTTTGTGAAGGCGATCAGCTCTGTTTCAATATTACCACAAGTGACCAAGTATTTACTCCGCCTCCTCCAGCAAGTACACCTGCTCCAGATACTGTATTGCTCTCTTGGAACGAAGGTATTCCTGGTGCAAGTTTTACTATACAGGACACTGCCGCTAGACTAAAAACGGGCAGATTCTGTTGGACTCCTCCCTTAGGATCAAATAGCGATTTACCTTATACATTCACAGCTATGGTAGATGATGATCATTGCGATATTAACAGGAAATCTTATAGAGCCTTTAGTGTTAGAGTGAAAAAACGTGCCGAAGCAGCAGTCAATGTTACAAGTCTTAATTGTGGATGGTACGATCTCAATAGTCAGATAGATAGTAGTACCTTTTTAGGGTCGCCTTTTTATACCTGGGTAATTCTAGATAGCAATTCTGCATTTGTCTTTGATAAAAGTATCGCCTATTTTAAATCTTCTAGAAATGGTTTATCTAGTCAAAATGCAGACAGCTTAAAAATCCAAAGGGCAGGAACCTATATTGTAGAACATTCCATTAATAATTCCCCTCTTAACTGTTCGCAGAAATATAGAGACACTATCACAGTACCTGCACTCGCTACCACACTGATTGCTTTTACTAAAGACACTTCTGTATGCACGGGGAGCAACATTGTGCTCAATTCGAACACCACAAATGGAACTGGAACTCCTAGCTACCAGTGGTTTGCAAACGACACTCTTCTGGCGGGAGAAACGACAACCACACTAAACATAAATAACTTTAACAGCAATATTCCAATACGTTATAAAATTAAACTATCAGACCCTAACGGCTGCACAAATACAGATGCTGTTGTTATAGGTCTAAATGCCCCATACCAAGACACTTTACCATCCAACTTGGAAACCTGTCTGGGAGACACTATTCACTTGTCTATTGATTCTAGTTTGCTAGGCGTGCTTTGGTCTAATGGCTCTACTTCTTTTGAGCAGCACATTACGCAATCAGAACAACTAACGTTGACTTATACAGATACACTCGGTTGCACATATACAGACAGCTCTAGTATCATTATTCATCCATTACCACAACTAATGCTAGAAGATAGCACCTATTGTGGTACACAAGCGGCTATCTCTCCAGGGACATTTAGCTCTTACTTATGGAATACTGGAGATACTACGTCTTCTGTGATTGCCTCCGCCAATGGCACATACTCTTTAGCAGTACTAGATAGTAATCAGTGTGCCGGCCAAGATTCTGCTGCACTTATTTTTCTGAACAATATAGCCGTGGACCTAGGTCCTGACACTACCTCCTGTGGCCCGTATGTTTTACAACATAATGCAACTGGTACTTACGCTTGGAGCACCGGTGCTACTACCAGATCCATAGTCACAACCCAATCGGGTACATACTCTCTTCTGGTAACGGGCAGCAATGGCTGTACGTCTCTGGATTCTGTAGATGTAATAATACGAGATTTACCCCTACAAACTTGGGGCGATACTTTGAGCTACTGCTCCGATACCTTGATAACTCTCTCCAGTGATCCGTTCTCCACTTATCTGTGGAATAACGGAACCCAAACACAATCTATACAAGCGGCTAACGGCCCTTATTCCGTCACTTTTACAGACAGTATAGGTTGCTCAAACAAGGATACCGTTTATGTAAAACTAAATAGCATCCCTGAATTCTCTTTGGGAGAAGACACCACACTGTGTGACGATAAGCTGGAACTCTCTGGCATAGTAGGCAAAAGCTACCTGTGGAGCACAGGAAGCATTAACATTATAGAAACTGCACAAACTTCTGGTACATACTGGCTGCGGGTTACGGATTACAATGATTGTAGTTTTATAGACTCTATAGAATTAGAGTTAAATAGAAATAGCAACACCCCAATACTTACTAAATCTGGCTCTATGATAACAAGTAACCAGAGTGGGACACATAAGTGGTTTAAGAATAGTACTGTAATACGCGGGCAATCGCAAAACACATTAACGATTTCCGGGTCAGGCGATTACACGGCTTTGTTTGTTGATATAGATGACTGCGAGTCCGACACTTCTAATACGATAACTAGAACTGCAGGAATAACCAAGCTAAAAAGCTCACCGCTGAAAATATATCCTAACCCTACCAACGGACAGGTGACTATAGACGCAGCTGGTCTTGGCAACATACAAAGTATAAAACTATTTGATGCTCAAGGTAAGCTAGTAGAAAATACTCAAGCTATAAATGGCTCACTAATAGAGCTCGTTTGGACTGTCAAAAGTGGCGTACTTTGGGTAGAGGTAGAAACAGAATCCGCCACCTACAGGGAGCAGATTATTACCATAAAATAGGTTACTCTCAACATGGCAATAATTTGCTATTCTAATTATACTTTTGCATCACTTTAAAAAAATGAAAAAATGATTATTGGCGTACCCACAGAAATCAAAAACAACGAAAGCCGTATAGCTCTTACCCCTGGCGGCACACTAGAACTTACTAAACGAGGTCATACTGTATACGTACAGAAAGATGGCGGTTTGGGTAGTGGTTTTAATAACACCATGTACATAAATGCAGGTGCTCAAATGTTAGACACTATAGAAGAAGTGTACGCTATCGCCGAGATGATAATTAAGGTGAAAGAGCCGATAGATCAGGAGTATAAACTTATCAAAAAAGACCAGTTAGTATTCACATACTTCCACTTTGCTAGTCACAGGCCTCTTACTGATGCTATGATAGAGAGTGGTGCAATTTGTCTAGCTTATGAAACTGTAGAGGCTGCAGACAAAAGTTTGCCACTGCTCATACCTATGAGTGAGGTAGCAGGTAGAATGGCTGTACAGCAAGGTGCTAAATACCTTGAGAAACCAATTAAAGGAAAAGGAGTATTGCTAGGTGGCGTACCGGGTGTGCCTCCAGGAAAAGTACTTATAATAGGCGGTGGCGTAGTAGGTACTCAAGCTGCTAAAATGG
>Ga0307994_1001998_pt1 | contig 11725 bp, 7 predicted proteins | sample EllFjometagen261_FD_203171 | JGI IMG/M metagenome (GOLD analysis project Ga0307994, IMG submission 203171) | Marine microbial communities from Ellis Fjord, Antarctic Ocean - #261 | ecosystem: Environmental > Aquatic > Marine > Unclassified | place: Southern Ocean | collected 2014-11-02
TCAGGACTGTCGTAATGGATAATTTGCCAATCCCCTGTGCTTCTATAACCACGATGGCTTTTGAGGTCGTCGAGAATGGTTCGGTTTTCTATCTCACAAAGCCCTATAAGTTCTAACGGCAATGGTGAACTTAAGAACGACATGCGTAAGGCTCGTGAAGTTTGTCTAATACAAAGCCTATACTTGATACTACCGAACTCTTTTGTGCCTTTTGGAAGGAATTCTTTGTCATTCACTCCCGCATCATCAATGGTATCAAATAAATTTTCCGTGTTGTAGAATAGCACGGATTGAGCTTGTAATGAAATTGATATTAGCAGGTAAAACAGAAGTCCGACCGCATATTTAAATAGCATTTATAAGGCATTTAAGTTAACCGAGCCTGAATAAGTCATCTTGCTAGGTCTAGCCAAATGGCATTGTACAGACCAGATAGGCTCGAAAAGCATTAACGCAGTTTAAAGAACGGTCTTACAGGGATGTCGTTAAGAAAAACATAGTAACAATGATAGAGCGTTTACTTAAAATAGAGTAATGAAGAGTCTCCGTAGCTTAGGAATCTATAAGCGTTGTCTAGACCATGCTGGTAAACCGCTTTCCATGAATCGCCTATTCCAGCACTAACTAATAGTAGTAAGGTAGAGCCCGGTTGGTGAAAATTGGTAAGGATACCTCGCACTGATTTCATGTGATATCCAGGACGAATCATGAGCTGTGTTTTTAAGGAGATGGACTGAAGGCCGCGCTGTTTTAACTCATGAAGTAAAGCTTTGAAGCATTCCCTTGTAGTTCTTTCCTGCGGTAAAGCATAAGCGTCGAACTGGCCCAATGGTTCTAGTCGTCCATGGGTAAGTAAGTTATTCCCTATCCAATGACAGCTTTCTAGGGTACGCAGACTGGTAGTACCTACAGCGAACTTAGGGCCTTCGTGGTTTAAGTATTGCTGTAGCCAAGTCTGTGTGATTAGAATCTCCTCCGCATGCATGTCATGGGCATTGATGTCTCCATCGCTGAGTGGTTTAAAGGTACCGGCGCCCACATGTAAGGTGAGTTCCATTCGCTCGTGGCCAAGCATATTCATACGTTGAAATACTTCTTGAGTAAAATGTAATCCTGCGGTGGGAGCAGCCACTGATCCATTATTTTCGGCGTAGACCGTTTGGTAGCGGTCAATGTCATTTACTTCGGCTTCCCTGTTCATATAGGGTGGAAGGGGGATCTTGCCTGCTTGTTCTAAAATGACTGAAAACGAAGTGTCGGTGTCCCAGTCAAAAAGGACCACAAAGACATCTCCAAGGCGCTCTTTTCTGTGAGCTTTGAGAACTATTCCGCCAGGAAGAACCAATTCTAAAGCATGGTTTTTCCATTTTTTAAGATTGCCAATAAGGCATTCGAAAAGCACAGAACCTTGGGCATTCATACTTTCTTCCACGCTTTGTCCATGTGGTGTTAAACAGAAAATTTCTATAGGTTTGGCTCCCTGGGTTTTTGTAAAATGTAATCGGGCTCTGATTACACGTGTATTGTTGAAAATCAATTGACTCTTGCTAGGAATGAGTTCTGGCAAATTTTTGAACAGCCTGTCTTCTATCTTTCCGTCAAAGACAAGCAGCTTACTTTCGTCCCTCTGCGCCAATGGATAGGTGGCTATGCGCTCCTCTGGCAAATCATATTCAAAATCAGATTTTCTCATGTTATCTTCCTTAACAAATACAAATTTAAGGTTCGTTACTTTAGCAAAGCGAAACAATCTTGAATGGGCAAGCGAATAATAATCTCCACGACGAACGATATCACCACTGACAACAGGGTAAATAAGGTTGCTTTACTACTGCTTAGTCTTGGCTATCAAGTGCATTGGATCGGAAGAATTCTGCCGGGTTCATCCCCTTTGAATCGCCCATACAAGACGACAAGGATGCGATTAATTTTTAAAAGCGGTGGTCTGTTTTATGCGGAGTTTCAAGTCAGATTGTTTTTTAAATTACTAGTCCACAGGCCTGGAATTTTACTGTCTAATGATTTAGACACCTTATTGCCTAATTTTTTGATAGCTCGACTTTTGCGAATACCATTGGTATACGATTCTCACGAGTATTTCTGTGGAGTTCCGGAAATTCAAGAACGTTGGGTAAAAAAAATATGGTTAACTCTAGAACGATTTATTTTCCCCCGCCTTGAGCACATTTGGACGGTTAACGAAAGCATTGCCGAGTTGTATGAGTCTGATTACGGGAAGCGACCTCGTGTATTCCGGAATATATCCCCAATCCCAACTGTTGAAAAAGTAAGTAGAACATCATTAGGATTGCCTGAGCAAGGCTTCATCGCTATTAATCAAGGTTCAGGAATGAATGTAGATCGGGGTCTCGAAGAGGCGCTGGAAGCCATTTCTGGTATGCCTGATTGGCGATTATTACTGGTAGGAAGTGGAGATGCTATTCCAGCCCTAAAACTTAAGGTGCAGGATAAAGGATGGTCTGATAAAGTTATATTTATCGGCCGTGTGCCGTATGCAACTCTTTTGCAGTACACAAGATGCGCAGATGTTGGCTTAAGTTTAGATAAAGACACGAACATAAACTATAGATTTAGTTTGCCGAATAAACTATTTGATTACTTGCATTGTGACTTGCCCGTAGTGACGTCCAAGGTAAGAGAAGTAGCTAAAATTGTCGAAGGATTTGGTATTGGACTAACGGTTAACCCTGAGGATATTGATGCTTTGAAAAGTTCAATAACATCGGTGGTGGCGTCAAGGAAGTCTTACTGTGCAGCCATAAAAAAGGCTCAAAAATCCTTGACTTGGGAGAAAGAGCAAGTTCCGCTTAGGGCATTTTACGCCCAATTTTTATAGGGTGATAGGACAGCCGTAGTATTTTATAGACATCATATAAAAACAATGGTGGGTGCTTAGAGGACAATGCCCTTTTTATGCGTGCTCCAAACAAGGTGTTTAGTGCTTTGATCACCAGCTGTAACTTAAATTTTCTAAGGGTAGTATAGGTTTTAAATAATGCAACATTCTCATCAATTTTGCCAGCGTTAATGAGTTTGGCTAATCCATCCACGGCTTGCTCAGTTTTGTCCATAAAAACATCGTTTTCATCAATACCAGTGTGGTACGCAGGATTGTCGATGTGCAGAATAGAGGTACATCTGTAGCGCAATTGCTGTCCAAACATGGTGTCTTCGTGTCCATAGCCTTGAATGGTCTCATCAAAACCTACTTCCAGGAACAGACTTCGGGTAATAAGAAAGTTAAACGCAGAAAAACTATCGTAGATATTCTTAGACCTGAATTTAGGTGTCCGCTCTTCCTTTAGTATTCCTATTTTTGACCTTAGATGATTTACCTTAAAGTCTCTTCGGTACGCAGTGCCTCCCACAATCACGCTCGCTTGTGCTGCATCTTTACAGTAATTATATAGAAACGATGTAGTTTTAGGTAAAGCATCTGCATCTAAAAACAGCAAGTATTTCCCTGTTGATTTTTGAGCCAATTCGTTTCTGTTCAACGAACGTCCTTTCGTATTGCTGTGAAAATAAAGGCATGTTCCATGTTCTTGCCATACGGTCGCCTTTGAATGTGGAGAGGGAAATTGGTCGGAGATTAAAATCTCTACAGACCAACCCGCTGGTAGTCCAAAGTGAATACAGCGGGACAACTCACTTAATAATTCACTCACGTCATCGCCAAAAGAGGCAATACATATACTCATTGAATGATGAGGAAAGTGGTCCATATAGATTAGAAATTTTGAACCATGGTATCATGCACGGATCCTTGGTCCACTTTAAGCGTTCTGTTCGAATATTTATGAATCAACTGAAAGTCGTGAGTAGCCATTAAAACCGCTTTGTTTTGGTCTACTAAACCAAGCAGTAATGACATGATTTCTTCGGAAGTTCGAGGATCTAAATTTCCCGTAGGTTCATCAGCTAAGATGACCTTAGGATCATTTAATAATGCTCTTGCGATGGAGACTCTTTGCTGCTCTCCGCCTGATATTTCAAAGGTGCTCTTGTGTTTCTTATGCTGCATGCCTACCATGGAGAGTACTTCTATTATACGCGTGGATCGCTTGTCTTTGTCTTTCCAGCCGGTTGCTCTAAGGACGAAATCTAGGTTATCAGCGACGCTTCGGTCACTCAGGAGTTGAAAGTCTTGAAAGACAATGCCTAAATCTCTTCTCAGCGCAGGGATGTCCTTATCCTTTAGAGTAGATAAATTATGCTCTCCAACACTTCCTGTACCCTGTGCAAGAGGCAGGTCACCATATAAGGTTTTAAGTACGGAGCTTTTTCCAGAGCCTGTTTGGCCAATCAGGTAAACAAATTCTCCCGCATCAATATTAAAATTGACATCACTAAGCACCAGGTGCTTTCCTTGGAAAATATTTGCGTCTTTCAGTTGAATCAATGACATGTCGTTGGTATGGCTAAAGTGAAGGTTGAACCTGCGATTCAAAGGTAGAAGAAATACCAAACGAACACCATGGAGCGTTTTTTAGATGTGAATAACTCCATTGAATTAACCTTTTGTAAGCATGCAAGCCCCATTGGGTAGGGTTATTTTTAAGGATAAACCAAAACGATATGAGAAAAGTATTCTCGATGGCATTTGTCTTCCTATGCTCATTAAGTGTTTTTGCACAGCAAACTTCTTTAGAACAAGGAGAAGAGGCCACGTATAACACCAGTGTGGATCTTTTTAATGACGGATTGTATGCCGCAGCGCGCGTCGGCTTTGATGAGTTGTTGTCTTCTGATTTACCTACGCAGAGCTTCTTGAAAGAGCAGGGTAGTTTTTATAGAGCCTTGTGTGCATTGTATCTCATGAATGAGAACAGCGAGTATTTCTTAACCTACTTTGCGCAGACCTATCCATTGAGTCCACGTTGGCAAGAAGCCCATGTCACGGCGGCGAATTATTACTTCAACAACCGTCGGTACAAGAAGGTGGTGCAATGGCTTGGTGCTATAGATGCAGCGGATGTCACAAAAGCATTCCGCAGTGAATATTACTTTAAGTTGGCATACAGCCAGTTGATGATTAAAGATGTTGAAAAAGCACGCAACTTATTTTTTCAAGGAACCGAATATAAAGGAGAATACCAGAGCCATCATCGTTATTATTACGGGCACATTGCTTATCAGGCAGAGCAGTACTCTACCGCAATGGCGCAGTTTAAACTTTTGATTGGTGACGAGAAGTTTGGCGGTGTTGTGCCTTACTACTTGAGTCAGATCTACTATAAAACTGGAGATATTGAGGAATTACTTCGTGTAGGAGAATCCTTGCTTTCTCAAGCCGTGCCAAGCCGCGCCGCTGAAGTCGCCAAATTAATAGGGGAGGGTTACTACCAGAAGTCGAATTGGCTGCAAGCAGTCTTGTATTTAGAGAAGCATAAGGAATTAGGTGGAAGGTTGGCTATTCAGGACCACTATAAATTAGGGTTTGTTTTGTACAAAACACGCCGGTATTCTGAGGCTATTCAGGAGTTTAGTAAAATTGACAACCGTGGGGACGCATTGGGTCAAAGTGCTTTCTATCACTTGGCAGATTGTTATTTAAAAGTTGATAAAAAGACGGAGGCACAAACAGCGTTTTTTAAAGCGAGTCAAAGTGGAGACGATATTCGATTGAGAGAAGACGCATATTTTAACTATGCGAAATTAGCCTATGACAGTAGTACTCCTTTTGAACAGCCACTGGATATCTTTAAGGAGTTCCTTCAAAAGTATCCAAACAGCAAGCACCGCCAGGAGGCCAATGAGTTTTTAGCGAACTTATATTTAAACTCTAAGGACTATCAAAATGCCTTAAAGGCTATATCGGCGGCAGGTTTGGAGCAGCCAACTATGCAAGGTGCCTATCAAAAGGTATCTTATTTTAGAGCAGTTCAGCACTTTAATGCCATTCAGTATAATGCCGCGAAAAAACTCTTCTTGAAATCCCTGGAGTATCCTATGAATAATGTGTATTCTGCTCTAGCCCATTACTGGTTAGCGGAAATCGCTTTTCGTGCTGATGACTTTGAGGGAACATTGGTAGAGTTGTCTAAGTTTCAAGCAACCCCTGGCTCCGCTACATTGAGTCAATATAAAAGAAGTCTTTATAGCAAGGCTTATGCGCATTTTGCTAAAGAGGATTACACTAAATCCGCCACGGCATTTCGCCTCTTTTTAGGTCAGCAAAAACCAAATACAAAGCTGGCGAATGATGCGGAATTACGTCTGGCAGATTCGTATTTCATGACTGGGCAATATGGTAATGCGATTAATTATTACCAAACCTACTTGGGCCGGAATGTACCTGATGCGGATTATGCGAGTTTCCAGCAAAGTTTGTGTTTTGGACTCGTTGATGAGTCGGAGAAAAAGGCACGTTCCTTAGAACAATTGGTGAAGCGTTATCCAAATTCGGTATACGCTACAGATGCCTATTTCGAATTAGGGGAGACTTACATGAAAATGGATCAAAACAAACAGGCGAGTCAAATCTTCACCTCGTTTATTGCAGATTACCCTAAATCTAGATTTATTAAGAATGCACACATTGCATTGGGATTGATTTATCGAATTCAAGGTAATGGCCAGGATGCGTTGACTGCATTTAAAAAAGTAGTGGAAGATTACCCCAACACTTCTGAAAGTAGAGAGGCTCTTGGGCTAGCCAAAATCCAATACTCAGAGCTCGATCAGCTCACGGATTATGTGGATTGGATTCAAAACCTTACAGGTACTGAAATAGGTCAAGGCCAGTTGGATTCTACGCTATACAATGGCGCTTATGACCGTTATAGCTTTGGTGACTATCCCGCGGCTCTAAAGGGGATGCAGGATTATCTATCTAAATTTCCAGACGGGATTTTCAGGGTGCCTGCAAATTATTATTTAGCGCAATGTGCCTTCAATGATGGCCTAGATAGTATTGCCCGTGAAGCCTATGAATTTGTTGCATCTTCTGGAGAATTGAGTTTTCGAAAACAAACGGTAGAACGACTGGCTAGTTTGTATTATGCAGAACAAAACTTTCAAAAGGCGTTCTTCTACTACCAGCAGGTATTGGGGTTAGTGGGTAATGCTGATGAGGGCCGTAGGGCTCGTCTTGGCCTGATGCGTTGTGCAAAGTCTTTACAGAACACAGCGGTAATACTCCAGTATGCAGAAAGCTTGCTACAAGATGATGGGCTCCCAGGTGATTGGAGAACAGAGGCCTTACTCAATGCAGCGCGAAGTGCCTTTGAATTGGGTGACAGTGCAAACGCTAAACTGTATTTTACTCAGGTGAAAAACGAGGTTAAGGGCGAGGCCCAGGCGGAAGCTTCCTATGTACTCTCTGAATTTGATTGGGTTACAGGAAAGTATCAGGCGTCTAACGACGAGATTTTCTGGATGATAGACAATCTACCCTCTTACCCCAAATGGCGTTGGAAATCCTTGATTCTAATGGCCAAAAACTACGCTGGACTAGGTGATGATTTCCAAGCCAATTACACATTGGACTTCGTTATTGATAATGCGGACATAGAAAATTACTCCACAGAAGCACAAAATTATAAGTCTGAATTAGCGCTACAGCGTGAAAGAGAGGCTCAGCAGACTGTTGGGGTGGACAGCTTGAGCATGGATGAGTTCCTTCAAGAAGAGGGAGATGAACTAGATGATTAATTTTCTAATGATGGCATTAAAAGATATGAGAACTAAATATATATTAACCCTACTTGTTTTATTTGGTGGCCAATTAACATTGTCCGCGCAAGAAGAAACCGGAGACCAGGTAAAAAGTGTAGAGATTCGCGTTGTAGAGGATTACAAAGCTCAGGTTCGCAGTGCACATAAGATTTCTGAACAACCTTCGTTTGAAGATACTACTTCGGCAAAATTGTCGGTGAATGTTCGAATTCAGCCAAAGGCAATGATCTTAGATTTCACACCAGAACCTATTCCCTCCATTCGTTTAGGACGTGTTAAACTCCCTAAACTACCTACTCAAAAGGCCAGTGTAGGTGGTGGTAATTATTCTGGTACCTATGCTAGTTTCGTACTTTCGTCTCCCCGGTCAAAAAAGAATGTATGGGGTGTACGAGCTTTACATGAGGGTGCATTGAGTGGGGTTAAAGAGGTAGATTATGTCAGACAGCCAAGTTATAATAATGAGGTTCTTGCGGATTTCCAACGTGCTACAAAAAACTGGAATTTAAAAACACAGTCGCTACTTAAGGCCGATTATGTTTCGTTTTACGGAGCTACTGTAGTCCCTACTAACCCACTGGATTCTGTGCCGGGTGTTTGGCAGCAACAATATGGTCTTTCCCAGCAATGGTTGCGCACGAGCAATCCAACGAGTAAGGTCTCCGCGATGTATAGATCCGGCGGTGCAGTTTATAACTTTACGCATGCTGGATTAAATACGTTTGAACATTTAGCCAAAACAGCCCACCAATTTGAGCTGTATGCAGATGATAAAACGGTGTTCTTAGATCTTGGTTACCAATTCTCCGACTACAACGGATGGGCTCAGGACACAGGAGCTTCACAATACCACAATTTCAACATTTCTCCTGTTACCCGTGGTAAAAATGGTATTCTTACTTATGAATTTGGCTTGAATTTTTCTGGTACACAGCGTAACGGAACAGATGCGAACTCTTTTGAGTTTTATGTTTTCCCAAGAATTAATTTACAGGCAGAGCTCCTGCGCAGAACGTTAGCTATTTATGGTGGTTGGGATGGACTTGCAGAGCAAAATACCCTTCAAGGACTAGTGTCTAGATCACCTTTCTTGAGCATGAACCAAGAGCTGCGTCTATCGGGTCAGAATAGGGGCTATGTAGGTATGCAAGGAGCACTTGTAGGTAAGCTGCAATATCGAGTAGAAGGTGCCATGACCTTCCTTAATGATGCCGTGGTATTCACAAGGGATTCTACTCAAGAACTAATCTCTGTCGGTGATGCTCAATTGGCCGCGTTACAAGTGGGGTATGCGAATAACGTTGTGCAGACAAGTGTAAGGGGAGAGTTAAACATTCCGTTAAAGTCATTTACAGCCAGTACATACGCCCAGTTAAATTCTTTCTCTGGAGATGATTACATAGGCGAAGAAGGTCGAATCCTAGGAGCGATGATCAGCTACAGGATTAATGAGCTAAGTATTACTTCGAATCTAAAATATGTTGGTGGCAGATACATGGAAAGCGGATATTCTTTAGAGGATTACACGGATTGGAGTGCTTCTATTCATTACGAAATAAATCCAAACCTTAGTGTTAGTCTTAGAGGTTTTAATCTACTCAATCAACGGTATCAAATGTGGGAAGGTTACTACGTTCGTGGAGCTAGAGGACTGTTCATTTTAAACTATCAATTTTAGTAGAAGCATGGTCTCTAAGATCTTTAATATGTTAATAAACATGTTGGTAAGTGGATCTCGCTTTTAGGCCTGTTTAGTCGCTTTATGGAGCCCGAAAAGTTATCTTTGATAGGATAGCATAAAAGCACAACACTCAACACGAATATGAGCGAAGAGCAAAAGAACTATGACGGCGGGTCGATTCAAATACTTGAAGGACTAGAAGCCGTTCGAAAGCGTCCTGCCATGTACATTGGCGACATAGGCGTTAAAGGTCTCCATCACCTGGTGTATGAGGTCGTAGATAACTCTATTGATGAAGCATTAGCAGGACATGCTAATGACATCTATGTAACCATTAACGAGGACGATAGTGTCACCGTAAAAGATGATGGTCGTGGTATTCCAATTGATATTCACCCAAAAGATGGTAGATCTTCTCTAGAAGTCGTCATGACTGTACTTCATGCGGGTGGGAAATTTGATAAAGATTCCTACAAAGTTTCTGGTGGTTTACACGGTGTAGGTGTGAGTTGTGTGAATGCACTCTCCTCCATGCTTCATGCTGAGGTACATAAAGATGGTAAGGTACATGAGGTAGAATTTTGTCGTGGTGCGGCGAAGTATCCTACTCGCGAAATTGGTACCACAGATTACCGCGGTACTATTGTAACCTTCAAGCCAGATCACGAGATTTTTGAAGTGTTAGAATACCAGTACGAGATTCTAGCAAAACGCATGCGTGAATTGGCTTTTCTAAATAAGGGAATCAGTATCACTCTTGTAGATAAACGCGAAAAAGACGAAAAAGGCGAATTTCTAGGGCATCGTTTCCATTCTCAAGATGGTCTCGCTGGATTTGTGAAATATATAGATGCTTCACGTGAGGTGATTATTCCTCAAGTGATGTGTATGGAAGGTGAGCGTGATGGTATTCCAGTTGAAGTAGCCATGCACTACAATACGTCTTATACGGAAAATATTCACTCTTACGTAAATAATATCAATACACACGAAGGTGGAACACACTTGGCTGGTTTCCGTCGGGCACTAACTCGTACGCTTAAAAAGTACGCTGACGAAAGTGGTTTTCTTGCCAAAGAAAAAGTGGAAGTTAGCGGTGATGATTTCCGCGAAGGTTTGACTGCCGTTGTTTCAGTGAAAGTAATGGAGCCTCAATTTGAGGGACAGACCAAAACTAAACTTGGTAACAGAGAAGTTGCCGGTGCAGTGGATAAATTAGTGGGTGAAATGCTTACTAATTTCTTAGAGGAGCATCCAGCTGAGGCCAGAATGATTGTAGAGAAGGTGTTATTAGCAGCTCGCGCTCGCGTTGCCGCTAAAAAAGCACGTGAAATGGTCCAGCGCAAGGGAACGATGTCTTCTATGGGCTTACCTGGTAAACTCAGTGACTGTTCAGAGACTGATCCTGAAGTATGTGAAATCTTTCTTGTCGAGGGAGATTCTGCAGGCGGTACAGCAAAACAGGGCCGTGATCGTAATTTCCAAGCGATCTTGCCTCTTCGTGGTAAAATTTTAAATGTTGAGAAAGCTATTTCGCACAAGGTTTTTGAGAACGAAGAAATTAAGAATATGTACACGGCACTTGGTGTAAGTGTAGGAACAGATGAAGATCCAAGAGCTTTAAATATTAAGAAATTACGCTATCACAAAATTGTCATCATGACCGATGCAGATGTTGATGGTAGTCACATTTCAACCCTTATTTTAACCTTCTTCTTCCGTTATATGAGAGAATTAGTGGACAGAGGCTATGTATACATAGCAAATCCACCGCTCTATTTAGTCAAGAAAGGAGCTAAATCAGCCTATGCTTGGTCTGATAAGCAGCGTGAGGGTCTTCAGTTTGAATTTGGTGGTGAGAATGCCCAAGGTGTGGGGATTCAACGCTATAAAGGTCTTGGAGAAATGAACGCGGATCAACTGTGGGAAACAACGATGAATCCGGATGAGCGAATCTTGAAGCAAGTAACCATTGACGATAGTGCAGAAGCGGATAGAATTTTCTCCATGCTCATGGGGGATGAAGTTCCGCCGCGTCGAGAGTTCATCGAGAAAAATGCTAAATACGCTAATATTGATGCTTAGGCAACTCTATATCGACTGGAAAGCCTCCTTAATTGGGGGCTTTTTTGTAGCATGTAGTGCCGTCTTGTTTGCATGTACGAATGTTTCGTCATCTGATAAGATGGTGTTTAGATATAATGAACCTGCAGGTATACCTACGCTAGATCCTGCCTTCGCTAGAGATAAGAGCACAATATGGGCTGTTCAGCAGCTCTATGAAGGTCTCGTGATGTTGAACGAGGAAAATGAGGTGGTACCTGCTTTAGCAGAAAGTTGGAC